>OGFL01002452.1_pt1 | contig 9960 bp, 1 predicted proteins | sample 1570911 | NCBI WGS metagenome assembly OGFL01 (sample SAMEA2582050, study PRJEB24529) | metagenome | biome: Human gut stool | place: China | collected 2011 | reverse complement strand
AAGGAAAAATACGAAGTATGTTGAATACATTAAGAAACTCGATATTTTTAAAAGGCAAGAAATGTATTTTGTTGTTTCAGAACAGAATGAACCGTTAGGAAAATTGGATTTTATCGCATTAGAGAATATTATCATTACATTACAGTTTAGTTTGATCAGACATGTAATAGAAGAGAATCTTGAAAAACGACATCTAAGAGATTTGGAATATCGTATGCTGGATGGTTCGCTGTCAAATGATGAAGAAAATGAAGTTGCAGGTATGCTTGGTCTTAATGATGCAGAGATATATCGGGTTGTCACTTTCCGTATGGATGCAATAAAGAATATAGAAAAATTTACCAATGCCCAGATAAAAGAAACAGAAATGGTCGAAAAGGAAATTATACGTTATTTACCGAGGGAGCATATTTTTTTGCAAACCAACCAGATTGTATATATTCACAGAGAAACGGAACGGGAAACCGGATTGGAATTTCGTAAAAAACTGGAGAAACTGCAGCAAACGATACAAGAATTTCTAGTTAATAGGGGAGTTGAAATAGATTTTCTGATTGGTATAGGTAAAACTGTCACAGGATACCATGAATTGAAGGAGTCTTTTAAATCTTCTAAAATTGCGCTTAAATATATTAAAGTTATTAGACGAATAATCGGAGACGAGGATAAGTCAGTTATAGATAGTACAAAGATAGGATTCTTTAATCATGTACTGGAAAAGATGAAAGATATAAATCAGTTGCAAGCGTTTATACCAGAGTCATTGAATAAACTTCGCCAGCACGATATTCAGAAAAATGGAGAGCTGGTTGATACATTGGAATGTTATCTGAATGTCAACCAAAGCTTAAAAAAGACTTCTGAATTAATGTTTATTCATTATCGAACTGCTTCATATCGTTTGCAGAAAATAATAGAAATAACGAATATAGATTTTAATAATCCAGCAGAAGTGCTTAGTGTTCGAATTGGATTGATAGCAATTCGAGTTCTTGAAGTAATGTAGAATTTTTAAGAATCTTTTGGAGAGGCAAAGATGAGATTCATAATATTAAAAATATTAGAATTGTTATAAAAGATAACGAATCACACAACAACATGGTTAGTGTGGTTCGTTTTTTTTGCCTGTTAATCGAAAATGGAGCACTTCGAACAAAAAAACGTTAAAAATTTTTCGTTCGTTGCACATTATATTTATAAATTTAATAGCGTATAATATAAAATTAATGAGAAAAATTATCGGTGAAAAACATTGAATATATCAATTTCTGAATATTTTTTTGATATAAACTAAGACTTTGCAGGGTTTAGATTAGAGGGATAACGATGCAACTAAAAAATTCAACAGATTACGCAATTAGAATTGTATGTTACTTGGCAGCACAGGAACGGATGGTATCTACATCAGAATTATCACGGAAGCTAAATGTTTCTGCTAATTATGTTCCTAAAATAGCGAAAAAACTGAAAAATGCAAAAATAGTCACTGCCTGTGAAGGGATAAATGGTGGCTATATGCTGGCAAAACAACCGGAGAACATTTCTTTAATGGATATTATATCGTGCGTAGAGGAAACAATGGCAATTAATCGTTGTTTGGAAGAAGATCGTTTTTGTTCCAGAAATTTAAAAGATACCTGCAAGATACATAAAATATTGTTGAGTTTGCAGAATACATACAATAATAAATTAGAGAGTGTAAAGGTTTCAGACGTTATCCGCCCTGGAGAAGATGAATATTTTGGACGATTTTATGTTGTATTAAAACTGAACTTAAAGGAAAAAAGCTACGAGTGTGTGTATTCACATATCCGTGAAGTGTACGAGAAAGTAAGAAAAACAGAAAGCTATGAAGAGTTCATAAGCCAATATGTAGAAAGATACGTGTATGCTTCTGACAAAAAAATGGTTCATGACTTCTTATCAAGTGAAGGATTAGAAGAAAGACTAGTTGATGGATGTGAGGAACAAGATCTTCCGTATCGCAGAATTACTGGAAAAGATAAGAATGCATATGTTTGGATGGAAGCAAAAAAATATATAGATGCAAATGAGAATACTGCAATTATTACCTTACATAATGAGAAGATTGTCCAGAACACAGTTATAAAGATGGAACGAGAACTCATAAAAAAAGAACAGGATATGGCAAAGCAGTATTGGGATATGGTATCACTTTTAACTACTCTATTGAATCATAATCATTTAGTTGAAGCAGGATACCAAGACGATATCAGTTTCTATACGAAACAGGTATATCTTCAATTGCAGAATAAATATCCGGAATACGGGATTACGGATGAAGAAATGAATGTAGTAAAGCAACATCCATTAGTAGGTGCAGCGATGACCCAGAGATTCCCAGAGGGGGTAACAACGGAAAAGCTGAATCAATATAGCTATGAAATATGCAGACATCACCATGAAAGATATGATGGTTCAGGATATCCGGACGGTTTGAAAGGGAATGCAATTCCAATGTGTGCACAGGTCGTTGGGATTGTGGATGCTTACGATGCATTGATCAATGATCGTCCATACAAAAGAAAATATGAACCTGAAGAGGCAATCCAGATGATTTCAAATGGTGAATGTGGAGCGTTTTCCAATCAGCTGATGCAATGCTTTCGGGCGGCAGCAAAGCAGCAAAACTGGTTAAAAAGGCAAAATTAAAGTAACAAATGAAGGCAAAAGATTAGAGGTCCAGATATGAAGAAAAAAAGAAGGATAGAGAACAGAATTATCGCAGTAATACTATGTATGGCTATCTTATTTTCTCAAGTGAATATTGCGGATGCAGCAGATGTAAATCCATCGGGTACCAACACTAGTCAAGTGGCACTTTCTGATGATGCCAATAAGAGTAATGGTGAAGTATCAACCGAGTCCACAGTTTCAGATGAAATAAATGGCACCACGGAATCCGAATCTAAGATATCGGAGGAAACAAGTGAAAACTCGAAAAATGACGAATCGGAATCGTCCGGTGGAAATGTTAAAGCGGAATCAACAGATAATATAGATGCTTATTATAAGGATAGTAAAATATGCATTTATAATTATAAACAATTAAAACAGATTGGTTCAGATGCTTATATTTACACAGGTGATAAGGATGGACAGATTGGTTCTGGAGAAGTGGTAAAGAGTGAAGGCACAGAGCTGAAATACGGTGCAGATGCTCAGTACATTTTGATGAATGACATCCAGATGAACTCGGAACAGATTTGGTCAGTACCGGATTCATTTACCGGAACTATCACAGGCACGAAACTAGAAGAAAACGAAACACCAACGCTGTATGATAAGGAAACGGATACAATCTACATATACAATCCATATCAGTTGATGGTGCTTGCACAGGAAGAATCTGAAACGGAACCAGTTATGTCATTAGATTATGATGCACCACAGTTTGGTATGGGGCAGATGATCTATCCGGATGGTGAAGATCAGGCCTATCTGACTTATAGTAAGTCTCATAATTATGTGTTATCGCAGAAATTTAATTCAGATAAGCCGGAATTAGTTGCGGATCAATTGACAGAAAAAGCGGCAAATGGAGTTCAGTGGCTAGATGGTGAGCATGCGGATGGAAGAACAAAACCGGGGCAGTTATATGTGGAGGTTTCCGGAAAAAAATATATTCTGATCGGAAATGAGTCACAGTTGCGGGCGATTGGGAGTAATAAACATGTAACACCGAGATTGTATGTTTACTATACACCAGGAGTGCTTACTGCTTTCAAGGGACCAGAATATATTCCATATTATCCAGGAGATGCAGATCTTGGATTAGATGCTGTAGCGAAGGAAGGCGGAACAACATATTTAAAGAAACCAGTCGAAGTTAAACAAAAAAAATATTTATATTATGACAAAAACAGTAAGTACGAATTAGCGGATGTGGATTTAAATAACAAAGGTATAATAACAGGATTACTGGATGTTGTTGGTGGTTTATTAGGAATTTTAACTGGAGGAACAAAGGAAATATGCGGAGTTGATGAAAATGGACTTCCGAATAAAGATAAGGCAAGTGAATTAAAATTAAAGAATGAATATGGCGACTTGAAATACGCATCCAACGCAAATTATATTATCTTCCGAGACATTGACCTTTCAACGGACGGAGTGAACTCCAACAAAGAAGATGACCTGTGGACACCTCTTATGGTATCGGGGGATATCAAAGGTGCTAAGTTAGCAGATGGACAAACAAAGATTACGGATGGTAACACTATTCTGGCAACTGGAAGACCTGTGATTTCTAATGTGAATGTGAACCAGACAGAAGAAATGGATGGTTCTAAGTATATAGGAATTGGATTTTTTGGAACAATTACGAATGAGGTTAATGTAAACAATATTGGTGTCAGCGCCGGAACGGTTACGGTTTCCAATCTAGAACTTCATAATGTAGACGTAAAAAATAATACAAATAAACACAAAGATACACAAACGATTATCAGTGGGTTGACAACCTTGCTTGGAGGAATACTTGGAGGAACAGTAGATACCCTTCTAGGAATTCTGACTTTTGGCAAATTAAACTTAAATTTAAAGGACACATTGGAGGCTCTTTTAAATGCCAGAGCAAAGGATCCGACAATCTATGCAACAGGAGCTTTTGCCGGAAGAATGGTAGGCGATGTTGTTGTAGAAAAGTGCGATGTGACAGGAATAGTTTCCGTTACGAATATTAATGATCGAACAGGTGGATTTGTCGGTTACACAGAAGGTGTTACGCAGTATGAGGGACTTTCCCAGGCACTTGGGGTGACAGTTAAAGCATTATCGGCTTTATTAAATGTTATACCGGGACTTGGACTTGGAGATTTGATCACAATTCTTCTGGACAATGCATTGCCGGTTGGTAGTTTAATCCCTACTGGATACAAAAATGTAAATATCAAATACTGTCATGTAGAGAATCTGGCAGGAACTATCGGAGCTGCGGATAAAGATTATGCAGGTGGTTTTGTAGGACAGCAGGTAGGAACAAGAATCTTTGACTGCTCCGTGAAAAACAGTAGTTATTCTGTAACGGCAAAAGAATACGGCGGAGGATTTGCAGGAATCAGCAGAGATGCGGAAATCCGAGGTTTGTTAAGTGATGTAGGTGTTGAACTTATTCGAGTAATGCAGCCACAGAGTATCTTGTTAAATTGCAATCTGACAGGATGTAATGTCTCAGTATCCGGTGACAATTATCAAGGTGGTATTGTAGGAGCACAGACAAACAGCTATGCAGTCAACTGTGGAGCGAGCGGAAGCATTGCAGTTAAAGCAAGCGGAAGTTATGCCGGTGGTGTGAGTGGTATTTCAACAGTTGGATGGATTACAAACCTTGGAAATAGAGAAGTCAAGGATGCAAGCCTTTTAACAACAGTGAAAGACTTGTTGACAGGTCTTTTGTCGAGTAATCCGGAAAAAGCAGGTATGCTCTTGTCACTTGTAGGAATTGCACCATCAGCAATCTTGGGATGTAACATGGATTGTTCATCAGTTTCAGTTGAGGCTGGTAAGAGCTATTCCGGTGGTATTCTTGGTGGCGGTGATGGCGTCTATATTGCAGAATCCAGTTCCGAATATTTAAATAAACTTCCGTATTGGAAACATGGCGGAGGAGATGCGAGCAGTGTAGCCCAAAGAGATAATGTGCTCACAGGATTAAAAACAGTTAGGCCAGGTGAAAATCGTGTCGGCGGTATTGCAGGAAGTGTAACAACAGCAAATGTCACAGGACTTTTAAATAATACGCTTGGAATCGGAAACTTCCTTGGATTTACTGTGCATCATGTAACGGTGACTGGAGTAAATGATGGATATACAGTAGAAGCAAAAGGAAATTATGCCGGCGGAGCGCTTGGCGAGGCTGTTGGTGGAGATGTGGATACTGTAACATTAAATCAGGTAAAATTTGTTACAGCAAAAAACAGAGTCGGTGGTTTTGCTGGTTGTGCAGGTCCAGGAGATCTGGCAGGTGGAAACGGACTGACTTTGAATCTGTTAGGACTGAACAACTTGCTGAAAGTAGAAAATCTGCTTTCTGTGGCAGAAGGTGTCAGAGTCAAAATCAACGAAGCTCATGTAAATGGCATCGCAGGAGGCATGACTGTACAAGCAACAGGTACAAATTCCAACGGCGAAGTAGTGGATTATACGGCCGGTGGTTTCATCGGAAAGAGTAACAGCTGTGAGATCATTAAGTCCGATGTGAAAAATTTAAAAGAAGTAACAGCAAATGATACAGATGGTTTTGCAGGAGGATTTGTAGGTTCTTCACAGACCGGAGGGCTTGCAGATGTAGCTGGTGAAGCGGATGTTAAGGCTTTGTTAAATGCAAATAAGTTGTTAGGTGCTGTCACGTACTTGCTTCCTTCTTATACAGAGTGCACGGTTACTTATGTTGATAAAGGCGGAGTTGCTGCAGATACAGCAGGCGGTTTTGCCGGAAACTTCCAGAGTGGAACGGTTAACAACCAGGATGCAGGAGAAGGTAACTATTATTCTGTGTATAATCTGGATCATGTAAACGGGCAATCTTATGCAGGAGGCTTTGGTGGAAATGTTTACTCCGGAGCATTGGCAGATGCTGGAGGCGGAATCAGCATTCTTGGAGGTATCAAGGGGCTGAATATTAATGTAGGAGATTTGCTGAACCTGATCAATGCCTACATTCCATATGTACAGTATGCCGGAGTCAAGTCAGACAACGGATTTACTGTTACTGCCAACAAAATGAAAACAGACGATAGCAATTCTGGAAGTGCCGGAGGATTTATCGGTTACGGAAGCGGTGTACAGATAAGCTGCTGTGATGTTACGAATCTGAAGCATACTACTGTAAAGGAACCGAAGGATCTGGAAGCAAATGAAGCACCAACATATTATGATGAAAATATAAGCACATATGCGGTAACCGGTGCCAGATATGCAGGTGGATATATCGGATATATGGATATTGGTTCTGCAGCTTCCGTTGGAAAAGGATTGAGCGTACTTGGTAACTCGATAGGAATCAATCATGTGCTGGCTGCATTGAATGTCGTTGTTTCTACAATAGAACATTCTGATGTTACAGGAAATGTTGGAGGTTTTGCAGTAAAAGCGACCTGGAAAAATACAGCATCTGATGCATCGGCAAATGACATACTTGGTGATGCAGGAGGTTTTGCCGGAAAGATTTCCGGTGGACACATTCAGGATTCAAATGCAAATAACTTCTCATATATCATTGGACAGATTACTGCTGGTGGCTATGTGGGCGATCTTGAGCCGGGAAATGTGGCAAATGTACTTGGTGATACGGGTATCTTAGGTGGTCTTGTTGATGTGTCAGATACATTGGCATCATTAGCGGAGGACTTTGTACCAACGATCAGAAACAGTTCCACAACATGTATTCCTTGTGGTGGTGCAGTTAGGGCAGATGCGGCTTCCACAACACAGGTACAACGAGGTATGGCCGGAGGTTATGCAGGACATAATGAAGGTGGTCACATCTGGGGAAACAATACAAAGAAATGGAAAGGTAAAGAATATACCGGACCAACAAGTACTTGTAAAGCAGTAAGAATTCGTTCGGTATACGGAGAAGAAATTGCAGGTGGTTTCACAGGTCTTATGGAGTCAGCCGATACGGCAAGTACCGGAAATCTGTCCTTATTATGGGGACTGGTAAAAGTAGATAACATCCTGGGAGCACTCAGCGTTGTCTATCCGACGGAAGAAAATACGGCAGTTTACGGACCACTTGCCTTGATGGATTATGAAACCTGGAATAAATGGGTGGAGTTTGTCGGAAAAAAGGGTGGTTACGGAAGTGATCTTGCGGAGCATGGAACAGTAAAAAATCAAGCAGAACTGGATAAAATTATTGGAAAATATGCTTACGGATACAATGTCGTAGCAGGAAGAGTCAATTACCGAGATGAGACAAAACTGGCAAATGGCGGAGCAGCCGGTGGCTACGTTGGTTCGATGCAGACTGGAACCATTACAAATGGACAGGCTTATCAGGCGAAGACAATTAAAGGGCTTCGATGCGCCGGCGGTTTTGCGGGAGAAATGATAAACGGCGGAGCAGCAAAGCTTGGAGGAGTTGATATCCTCGGTCTTAAGCTGGAATTAGGACAAATGCTGCAGGTACTTAATGTCTTTGTGCCAGTAATCAAGAAATCTTCGGTAGAGGGTTATCAGAGTGGACTGATTGTCCAGTCAGAAGGTGTAGATGACAAAGATACCTGCGGTTATGCCGGAGGTTATGTCGGAAAACTGATTGGTGGACAGATCTGGGGCGAAAAAGATGCACGCTGCAAGGTTACAAAGTTGAGACGAGTTGATGGAAGAAGCTACGTTGGAGGATTTGTCGGAAGCTCTAGACCAGGAAGTGTAGCGACACTGAATCCAACTGCAGGAGAAGGATTGCTCAGCCAGCTTCTGAATAAACTGTTAAGTACACCGGCAGATTTGATAAAAGTATTAAATGCTACAGTCGCAACGATCCGTTATGCAGATGTGGAAGCCTGGGATGACTGGGGAATCATCGTAAATGGTGCTTATGCAAGTGGAAGTAATAACACTTCTTATGCAAAAGCAGCCGGAGGATTTGCCGGAAATCTGGAAGGAACAGTACTTGGCGAGAAGGGTAACGAAGACGCAGGAATTTCTGCTCAGAATATCCGTTCCGTAATCGCAGGTGAATATGCCGGAGGATGCTTCGGAATCGCAGATGTAGCCGGAGTTGCCAATATCAGTGCAGGAAGTGAAACCTCGCTTCTGGATAAACTTTTGCAGCTTGGTAGAACCGATGTGCTGGATGCGTTTAGAAGTTATGTATATTACGGAACTGTAAGCGGAAGCAAGGATGCCGGTTTAAGTGTCAGCGCAAATGAAGCAAAAAAATCAGGTCAGAACAATGAAGTTACATATAGCGGAACAGCCGGAGGTTTTGGTGGATCGCTGTTAAATGGTTCTGTGAAAAACAGTAAAGTAACGAACTTAAGTAATGTAAGAGGTTTAAGTAGTGTTGGTGGATTTGTAGGCTATTCTGGAAAGAGCGGAGTAGTTAAGGCAGACAAGATAGATGTTCTTGGAGACAATACAGGACAGTTACTTGGTGGAGCTCTTGGAGTTATGGACATTTTTGGTTCTCACATTGATGACTGTGCAGTTACAGGAACTGATGATGGTTACACTGTGCAGAGTACAAATGGAGATGAGCAGATTGCCGGAGGATTTATCGGATATGCAAATCTTGCAAGAATGTCGAATTGTACAGCAGGTGACAAGACAAACCAGAAAATTGGACTGAAACAGGTAGCGTCAGGTGGAACAGCCGGTGGATTTGCAGGACGAACAAGTTTCGCTTATCTTGCAGATTTGAAGTTGGATTCAGGAGCAGTGAATGTAATATTCTCAGTTGTTAATCAACTTGTAAAAGCACTATATCTGGATAAAATCCAGGATTCCGATCTTCTGAAGATTAATCTTGGAATCATCAAAGTGGATGCGCTGTATGATGGCAAACTGCTTCATGTAAATCTGCTTGGATTGGATATTTCTGTAGGACTTTCAAAAAAGTCAACGGATAACAATCAACAGACAGACCTTGCAATTATTACGATTGGAGATTCATCCATCAAACTTCCATGCGATGAAAATGGACTTTTGAATGATAATGATGCCAAATCCAATATCAGTGTGAGTCTGATCAAGGCGAATCGAACAAAAATCACAGATAGTAATGTCTACGGTGTCAGTCAAGGATATGATGTCTATGCCGGTGGAGCCGGAAATAACAATGATGGTGATGCTAAAGACGGACGAAGTGGTGGCTTTGTTGGATTCAACGATGAAGGACTTTTGAAGAACAACAACATGTATTACTGTGATGTGGTTCGGGGAACAAAAGATCTTGTTGGACCATTTAGTGGAAAAAGTGAACTGGATACG
>OGFL01002444.1_pt1 | contig 10006 bp, 10 predicted proteins | sample 1570911 | NCBI WGS metagenome assembly OGFL01 (sample SAMEA2582050, study PRJEB24529) | metagenome | biome: Human gut stool | place: China | collected 2011 | reverse complement strand
AGCGCCACCTTGCCAAGGTGGAGGTAGCGAGTTCGAGCCTCGTCGGCCGCTCCAACATGAAGCCATCGTTTGTGCAGAGATGCACGACGATGGCTTTTTTCAACAGAAACTGCATCAAATGTTGACAACTCGATGCTCCGGGCCGTATACTGAGACTATCGTGCAGCAAACAGAGGCGGGCTGACCGCTTGCGGGAGTTCGGCCCGCGGGCGTTGGCTCGCCTCTGTGCTATGGGAAAGGGAGGGAAAACCAGTGATATTCGGCAAGTACATCAACCGCTATTACCTGCGCCACGCGCCCGCGCTGCTGCTGGGCATCCTTGCGCTGCTGATGGTGGACTATATCCAGCTGCTTGTGCCGCAGCTCTATCGTCTGGTCATCAACGGCGTCAACCTTGGACAGGTGGTGGTGAGGGGCGAGACGATGCCTTTCACGAAAGAGGTGCTGTTCCAGCACATCTGCCTGCCCATGATATGGATCGTACTGTTCATGGTGGTGGGGCGCTTTTTGTGGCGCATCTGCTTCTTCGGCACCAGCATCCGGGTGCAGGCGGATCTGCGGGAGAAGATGTTCGACCACAGCCGCCGTCTGTCCCAGCAGTACTATCAGGTGAACAAGGTCGGCAACCTCATGAGTCTCTACACCAACGACCTCGACACCATCCAGGAGTGCTTCGGCGACGGCATCCTGATGTTCTTTGACGCATTGGTGCTGGGTCTGCTGGCCCTCTACCGGATGTGGTGCATGGACAGACGCATGACCATGCTGGCCCTCATCCCGGCAGCGTTCATGTTTGCCATCGGCACCGTGATGGGCAAGACCATGACCAAAACGTGGGAGAAGCGCCAGCAGGCGTTCTCTGACCTGTCCGACTTTGCGCAGGAGAACTTCTCCGGCATCGCGGTCATCAAGGCGTTTGTCAAGGAGCTCAAAGAGCTCATCGCTTTCCGCAAACTCAACAAAGACAACGAAGAAGTCAACGTGGAGTATACCCGCATCTCGGTATTGCTCGAAGTAATGGTGACGTTCTTCGTGGAGTCGGTCATCTGCGTCATCCTCGGCTACGGCGGCTATCTCGTCTACAAGGGCGATTTCAATGCGGGCCAGCTGGTGGAGTACATCGGCTATTTCGAGGCGATCGTCTGGCCCATCATGGCGATCTCGATGCTCATCGAAAAGACCTCCCGCGGCAAAGCCTCCCTCAACCGCATCACCGAGCTGCTGGACGCGCCCATTGATGTGGCCGACCGCGCCGGTGTGCCGGACCTCGAAAACCCCAAGGGCGGCATTGAGTTCCGCGATTTGACCTTCCGCTACCCGGACGGCGAGTTCGATGTGCTGAAAAACATCTCCTTCACGATCCAGCCCGGCGAGAGCGTGGGCATCGTGGGCAAGACCGGCGCAGGCAAGACGGCGCTGGTCGATTTGCTCCTGCGCACTTATAACGTCCCCGACGGCACCCTTTTCGTGGACGGGAAGGACGTCAACGGCGTTTCCATCCACTCGGTGCGGCAGGCATGTGCCTATGTCCCGCAGGAGAACTTCCTCTTCTCGGATACCATCGCCCACAACATCGCCTTTGGCGTGGACGATGCTACCCCCGAGGACATTGAACGGGCAGCCAGCCTTGCTGACGTCCGGGATAACATTGTGGACTTCAAGGATGGCTACGAGACTGTCCTGGGCGAGCGCGGCGTCACCGTCTCGGGCGGTCAGAAGCAGCGCATCTCCATCGCCCGCGCCCTGCTGAAAGATGCGCCCATCCTGATCCTCGACGACTCGGTTTCGGCGGTGGATACCAGGACGGAAAAAATCATCCTCGACAACCTGAAAAAGAGCCGTGCAGGCAAGACCACTCTGCTCATCGCGCACCGCATCTCGACGGTGGAGGGACTGGATAAGATCATCTTCCTCGAGGACGGCAAGGTGGAGGCCGTCGGCCCCCACGACCGGCTCTATGCATCCTGCCCGGAGTACCACAAGATGGTCGATCTGCAGAAGCTTGAAGACGAAGTGGGAGGTGGCAACGCATGATGAGTCTGAATCCGCTTCTTCTCGTGGGCGGCGTTATCGGCACCGTATCGGTGCTGCTGCTCATCGCCTACGCCTGCGTCAAAGACAAGAAAACGGCTATGGGCTTCGAGCGCAGCATGGCCGACGGCGAGATCCTGCGCCGCCTCTTCGGCTACGCCAAGCCCTACCTCAGGCAGTTCGTCGTCGTGGGCTTTCTCGTCCTCTTCTCCATCTCCTACGACATCGCGTCGCCCCTCATCGTGGGCTACATCGAAGAGCTTGTGGTGGGCGATTTCGAACTGAAAAGCCTCTATGTCAGCGTGGCCGTGTACGCGGGTGTGCTGGTCTTCTCGATGGCCAGCACCTATTTGCAGGCCGTCATTCTGCAGCGTGTGGGCCAGCGCATCATCTCCGATTTGCGTGAAGACCTTTTCACCCACATTGAAAGCCTCTCCCACGGCCAGCTGAACGACATCCCGGTGGGCAAGCTCGTCACCCGCGTGACCAACGACACCAACGCCATCTCGATGATGTTCACGAACCTCTTCGTCAACCTGACCAAGAACGCCTTCGTTATTTTGGGCATTCTGGTGGCGATGCTCTGCCTGAACTACGAGCTGACCCTGATGGTGCTCTGCTTCGTACCCTTCATCCTCCTGTTCACGGTCATCTTCCGCAAGTTCTCCCGCCGCGCCTACCGCAAGGTCAAGGACGCGACCACCGACATCAACACCTACCTCTCCGAGAATCTCTCCGGCATCAAGGTCACCCAGATCTTTGGCCGCGAGGACGAGAAGATGGAGGAGTTCCGCCAGAAGAGCCAGACCCTCGCCAAGGCCACGCAGGAGCAGATCTTCGTCTTCGGCGTCTTCCGTCCGCTGGTGTATATGCTGTATATCAGCTCGATCCTCTGCCTGTTCTATCTTGGCGGCATGGGCCATCTGAACCATGTCACCTTCCTCGGGCAGACCATTTCCAGCGGCACCATCGTTACCTTTTATATGTATATCTCCAAGTTCTTCACCCCCATCCAGAACCTCGCCGAGCAGTTCAACTGGCTGCAGTCGGCGCTGGCGTCGTCGGAGAAGGTCTTCTCCATCATGGACATCCAGCCCCAGATGGTGGACGCCCCCGACGCCGTCGAGCTGGACGAAGTGAAGGGCGACATCGAGTTCCGGGACGTCTGGTTCAGCTACATCCCCGGCGAGTGGGTGCTGCAGGGCGTTTCCTTCCATGTGGAGCCCCGCCAGACCGTGGCCTTCGTCGGCTCTACCGGCTCGGGCAAGAGCACCATCCTCTCCCTCATCTGCCGCAACTACGAGTTCCAGAAGGGCGAGATTTTGATCGACGGCATCGACATCCGCAAAATCAAGATCTCCTCCCTTCGCCGTCACTTCGGCCAGATGCTGCAGGACGTCTTCCTCTTCTCGGGTACCATCCGCAGCAACATCGTCCTGCGGGAGGAGAACATTCCCGACGAAGAGATCATGAAGGTCTGCCGGTATGTCAATGCCGACCACTTCATCAACAAACTCGAGCACGGCCTCGACGAAGAAGTCCGGGAGCGCGGCAATAACTTCTCGGCGGGCCAGCGCCAGCTGCTCAGCTTTGCCCGCACCATCCTGCATAAGCCCAGCGTCATGATCCTGGACGAGGCCACCGCCAACATCGACACTGAGACGGAGCTTCTGATTCAGGATTCGCTGGAAAAGATGCGTAGCGTCGGCACTATGCTCATCGTGGCACACCGCCTCTCCACCATCCAGCACGCAGATAACATCATCGTGCTGTCGCGCGGCAGGATCCTGGAGCAGGGGACTCACCAGCAGCTTCTCGCCGCACATGGCCGGTATTATCAGCTGTACACGCTGCAATACCACAAAGAACAGATGGATAAACAGTAAAGCAAAAGCAGGTGCATCGCATGATGCACCTGCTTTTTTGCATAGGCTCAATATGGATACGGCACGATGTCCGGCTGGTCGGGGCGGTGCTCGCCGATGATTTTTTCCATCCAGATCATGTCGTACCAGCGCCCGAACTTATAGCCGCAGTTGTGGAAGGTACCGGCCGGCGTGAAGCCCAGATGCTCGTGGAACTGGGCGCTGTTTTTGGTGAGGTATTCGTCCTCCGCCTGCGGGTAGCCGATGCGGGCGTAGAGGTTGAGGACACCCATGGCCTTGAGCCGGTCGGCCAGCGCCTCATAGAGGACGCGGCCCAGTCCGCCGCGCCTGGCGTCGTGGTCGAGGTAGATGGTCAGCTCTGCGGCCCAGTCGTAGGCGGCACGTCCCACAAAGGCGTGGGCATAGGCGTAGCCCTCGATGCGGCCATCCCGCTCGATGACGAGATAGGGATATTTTTTCATGATGTCCCGCATCCGGTCCTCGAACTCGGCAAGCGACGGCACATCGTACTCGAAAGTGATGACCGTGTGCTCGACGTAGTAGGCGTAGATCTCCAGAATGCGGGGCGCGTCGGCCAATGTGGCGTTGCGGATGGTAATATCGGACATGGTTTTTACTCCTCAGAACATCGTAATGATAAGCGCACACAGCGGCAGGAACAGGATGCTGAGCAGGGTGGTCAGCACGACGCTGCCGGCGGCAAACTGCTCATCGTGGTGGAACTGGACGGCGAACACCGAGGGGATGGACGCGGCAGCATTCCAGCAGCAGGATGACCTGCGTGACCATGCCGCAGCGGAAGAGCCCCAGCGCGGCGAAAGCTGCGATGGTCAGCACCGGAATGAAAAGCATCCGGACCACGGTGAGCTTCCAGATGTGCTGATCGGTGAGGGTGCGGTGCAGGTCGCCCGAGGCGATGAGCATACCGGTGATGAGCATGGAGAGGGGAGTGTTCATGCTGCCCAGAAGCTCCATGGGCTGGACGATGAGGTCGGGCAGCGGGATCTGGAGCAGGTAGAGGACGAGACCCACGACGATGGCGTAGATGGCCGGGCAGTGCAGCAGGCTCTGGGTGACCTTTTTGGGGTCGGAGCTGCCGCTGACCATGCTGTAGCCCACCGTCCAGAGCAGGAGATTGAACAGGGTAAAGAAGGCGCTGGCATAAAGCAGGCCCTCGGAGCCGAAGAGCGCCGAAATGAGGGGCAGGCCCATGTAGCCCGCATTGGAGAAGACACAGGCGAACCGGAAGATGGGCGTCCGGCTGTCCCTGCTGCGGGCCGTGAACAGCAGGGTGATGATGAGTCCCAGCAGGATGGACAGGGTGCTCAGGGCGAACGCGGCCATGAGGTTGTGCAGAATTTCTGCGCTGAACTCCATGCGGTAGGAGCTGATGATCATGGCCGGGACGACGAGGTTGACCAGCAGGTTCGAGAGAGTCTGCTTGCCCTCGGGGCGGAGCAGGCCGGTCTTGGCACCAAGAGCCCCCAGCCCTATGAGGATGAACAGTTCCGCCACCTGCTGGGCGGTGATGACGGCAAGACCCATAATAAGCTCCCCTCCTTACAGGATGACGTTCTTGATGAGCAGCGAAACACTGCCGTCCTCGGCGTGGAGAAATTCCACCGCAGAATCCTCGGAGAGGATCTCGGTAGGGATCTTTACCTCGATGCCGCTGGCGGTGTGGATGCTGCGGCTCTCCATCCGGCGGATGCGGGCGGGGGAGACCGTGACGGGCTGCTGGGCCTGCGCCGGCTCGAGGACGTCGCTTTTCTCCACATAGTCGTCGAAGGGGACAGCCGCCAGCGGGTATTCCTCAGCCAGCTGCCGGCGCACCTGCTCGACCGTCACCTTGTTGTCGTTGTCAGCGGCCTGATTGGCGATGAGCATGGCCACCTGTGCCTCCACATGGGGCTCATCCTGATAGTTCTCCTGCACGGCCTGGACGGCGGCGTCCTGAATGGCCTGCAGCTTTTTCTTTTCCGGCTCGGCGGTGGTGTACTGGAAAACGACGGTGGAGAGGTAAAACTCCTTGTGGCCGTCGATGTCGAACTTTTTCTCCAGCAGCTTCATGGAGTAGTCGGTCAGGTCCACCAGTGCGCCTTCCTCCACCTTGCCGCTCTGGGTGGGCAGGCAGGCCCGCTGCTGGATGATGGAGTTGACCGGCGCACCGTCCACGCTCTCGGTGTAGTGGGTGTAGCCGTTTTTATAGTTGAGCTTGAGGATGCCCAGCCACGGCTGGCCGTCCCGGGTGAAGTCCACCACCGCGAGGTCGGCCCCCGGAATGGTGGTATGAGCGTGCATATAGTCGAACAGGACGCCCGCGATGCGGCAGGACAGGTCGATAAAGTCCTTGTTCTGTTCCAGCTCGTACCGGAATGCCGAGTCCGGCAGGGGGCGGCACTGGCGGATGTCGTCGCTGGCAAGCAGCTTTTCGATGTGGTATTGCAGATAGGCCGTCTTTTCGGCTGTCATCTCCATGCAGCTGCCGCTGAGCACGGGGGCATCCAGCGTGGTATCCAGAACGTGGAGAATGGCCTGATGTACGATGATCTCCATAGGTGAACCTCTTTTTTGTATACAAGAAATCTCAAATCACCTGTCAGTATAACACAACCCGGCCCAAAAGGCGAGAATGACTTGAAGCTCTGTGGCAGAAATGCTATACTTGGCCCAGAAACACCTATTATATAGGGCAAAAGAAGGGAGACTTCCGGTATGGAATTTCGGGAAAAGCCGATGCAGAACCTTATCCGCATCAAGGACAAGGAGATCTGCAAGAATGTGCAGGCGCTTTTGCTGGACGGCGAAAGCATCGTGGGCGCATACAAGACGGTGCGCGATCAGGCCGTTTTTACGAGCCACCGCATTTTCATGGTGGATATGCAGGGCGTTACCGGCACCCGGCAGGAGATCTTCGTCCTGCCCTACCGGAAGATCGTCCACTTCGGCATCCAGACGGCAGGCTTCGGCGACCCATTGCAGACTTCGGAACTGACGGTCTGCTACGCCGACGAGCACGAGATGAAGTTCGGCTTCATCGGGCAGGAAGAGCTGCTGGCTGTGGCGCAGGCCATCAGCCGGTGCATCCTGTAAAATAAAAATGAAACAAAACGGGACAGCCCCGCTCTGAGATGTGCCAGAGCGGGGCTGTCCCGTTTTGCTGTGATGATGAATAATGAAGAATAGATGATGGCGTTTTCAGCAGGCGCGGCCAGCCTCGAGCATATAGCGCAGGAAGCCGGTGACATCAGCGGGGTCGCTCACGCTGATGCTGAAGCCCTTTTTGGGGGCGTCCATGGTCTGGAAGATGGCGGAAGCCTCGTCGTCCTTCTTGAGGTCGCAGGTGGAGCCATTGTCCAGATGCAGGATGACGCTGCCGCGGCTTGCGGCGACCTGTTTCATGAAGCGGTTTTTATCAAAATATTCGATGCGAAGCATAATAAATACCTCCGTGTTCGGTAAAGTGTGTAAGGCTTCTGCAAAAGCCTTGTGGGTCGGGGTGCGGGCGGCATCGCGGCCTTGGAGCTGTGGGACAGTGCGCACAAACCCTTGGAAGCAAAGCTTCGCTGTGGGTTGTATCTGCCCCGTTTCAGTGCTATACTGAGCTTATCAGCTCCGATGAAATAATACCACGAAACCGGCACAGATGATAGAACAAAAGCAGATTCTTTGTACAACAAAATCGGCTTTGATAAAAAAACTTCAATGTATTGGGGAAAGGAATTGGCGAATATGGCACTAAATATCAGCTCCAACATCGTCGCCAGCGAAAAGGGCAGGGAACTTGTGCAGCACGGCAGCGCGCTGTTTCCCATCGCCTGCTATGCCGAGGATCTGTCCAGCTATTCGGTGGCGTGGCACTGGCACGAAGAGTTTGAATATGTGCTCTGCACGAAGGGACCGCTCCATGTGGACGTCAAGAAGACCCGCCTCACCTTGCAGACCGGGCAGGGAGTGTTCATCAACTCAGGCGTCCTCCACGCGGTGGAGCAGGCACCGGAAGGCACAGCCCTGCTCCACTCGGGCGTGTTCCATCCGCGCCTTGTGGGCGGGATGGACACCATCTTCTGGCAGAAGCTCATCCGCCCCATGACCCAGCCCGACGCCCCGCCATTTTTCCTTCTGGATGGGTTGGTGCCGTGGCAGAAACAGGTGCTGGACTGTCTGCACGAGAGCTGGAAGGCCGTGTCGGACGAACCCTTCGACTACGAGAACCGGGTGCGCTACTACCTCTCGCTGGCCCTGCGGCTGCTGAGCACCCAGTGTGTGGGCGGGCGGACGAAAGTCTCCCAGCAGGAGCAGATCGCCTCCGAGCGGATGAAGCAGATGCTCCGCTTCGTGGAGGAACACTACGCGGAAGAGCTGACAGTCCAGCTGATCGCGGGCAGCGTGGCCCTCAGCGAGAGCGCCTGTCTGCGCAGTTTCAGGCAGATGCTGGGCATCACGCCCATCCAGTACGTCAAGCAGTACCGGGTGGAAAAGGCTGCTGATCTGCTCCGCTCCACCCGGCTCAAGACCGGCGAGATCGGCGCGGAGTGCGGCTTCACCGATGGCAGCTACTTTATCAAGATCTTCCGGGAGATAAAACACTGCACTCCCAAAGAATACCGTATGAAATTTTGTTGAGATGTGAAAAAAGGAGAAATCTACCCCGTGCAGCGTGCATTATTGCGGGCATGGCGCTGGCGGACGCCATCGGCATCGGTTACTATCTGGTGAAACATAGAAAGGAGACACTATGAAGATCGAGCACATCGCCCTGTACGTCAACGACCTCGAAGTCCTCAGCGGCCCCCGCACCACCGGAGACGGCTATTATGAAAGCTGTGTCCTTGCGGTGGAAGGAAATCAGGTTGAAATAACAGTATGAAAGAACAAGATAGAGCGCGCCTCATGGAGGAACTGGAAGCTGGAAAAATTTCCGGTGTTCCCATGGATGAGGCAGAAGTATATAAAAAACTTGGCGTAAATGAAGAATAAATAACCCAAAAGAGCAGAGCCTGCGGTGAAAACCCGCAAGTCTCTGCTCTTTTTGTTCTGAATCTATCAGCGTTTCTGGGCCGAGTATAGCACATGGGCCGGGAAAAACTACAAAAAGCCCGAAATACACGACGAAAATATTGTATTGGTTGCGTAACGACCTGTGAAAGAAATGAGAAAACTAAAACTTTTTAGATAAAACTATTGACAATGGTGGCCTCGCGAGTATAATTGCCTTATCAAATCGTTCAAAACATTTAACTAAATGACATGAACTGATTTGCCCGAACAAGATACGATAGTACAACACACATACACAAGATAAAAGGAGAAGATCACCATGACTTTTGAGGATATGAAGAAGATCGTCGTTGACACCCTGAACTGCGAGGAGGAGAAGGTCACGATGGAGGCCAGCCTGACCGAGGACCTCGAGGCCGACAGCCTGGACGCTGTGGAGCTGAACATGGCTCTGGAGGACGCTTTCGGTGTCTCCATCCCCGACGAGGAACTGGCCAATATGAAGACCGTCGGCGACATCTTCAACTACCTGACTGCACACGCTGAGGCATAACGATGAACGACATCAGAGACTTGTTCCCGGGACGGATGCGGGAGCGCGCCTTCCAGCTCAAAGCCCGGCGGGACACCGGTGCGGCGTGGCATGAGCCGCAGTTTGTGGAATGCAAGCAGTGCGGCCGCCGTGCCACCCGCCAGATCTGGGCCAAGAGCCTCTTCGTCTGCCCCAACTGCGGCAATCACCAGCCCATCGGTGCGTACTACCGCCTGAGCCTTGTGCTGGACAGCGGCAGTTTCCGGGAGCTGGATGCAGAGCTGGCCCCGCAGGACGTGCTGGGTTTCCCGGGCTATCCCGAAAAGCTCAGCGCCCAGACCCAGAAGACGGGCCTCAGCGAGGCCGTTGTCGCGGCAGTGGGCCGCATCGGCGGCGTGTCGGTGGTGGCCGCCGTGCTGGACAGCCGCTTCTTTATGGGCAGCATGAGCACGGCCGTGGGCGAGAAGATCACCCGCGCCATCGAGTACGCGGCGGCGAAAAAACTGCCGCTGGTCATCTTTTCGGCCAGCGGCGGCGCCCGGATGCAGGAGGGCAT
>OGFL01002438.1_pt1 | contig 10033 bp, 7 predicted proteins | sample 1570911 | NCBI WGS metagenome assembly OGFL01 (sample SAMEA2582050, study PRJEB24529) | metagenome | biome: Human gut stool | place: China | collected 2011 | reverse complement strand
CTTTTACAGCTCCCAGCAATAAAAAAGGCAGCAATACCAGAAATGCCACGCAAAAGGGAAACAGAATCTCGCTGACTCGCATTCTGCATTCCAGTCCTTTATAGAGATTGTAAAACAAGAACAGATAAAACCATCCAAGAATCACCGCCAGTTGAGTCTCTGTCAGCAAAAAGTGCTGAATGAGAATCCCAGTCATGCGGGCGATCATCGTTCCCACGATCCAGAAATAGATTCGCCCAGGTAATCGAAGCCAGGAGTTCTCCGCCGGAGCTTCCACCCATATACTCCACAGTACAAAGACTGCCAACAATAAAATTGCCAGAAATCCAGCGGTCACAGATCCTTCATTTTCATAAAGGGGCACCAGCAAAATTCCCATATTCAAGAGCAACAACCATTGATTCCGCTTTAATTGCCGCACAGAGATCTTCTCATTTTCTGAAAACATATCAGTCCCTCTTTCTCAGCTTGATCCGTTCTCCCCGTCTGGCAAAGATGGGACGTCGCACACAATATTTCAGCGGAAAACGAAACAAAGAGTCCTTCTTGTCCTCATATCCGTTCACATCCGCTGCCACATAAGGCATCAGATACGGAATTCCAAAGCTATTCAGATGAGACAGATGGATCAACACCCATAGCCCCGACAATGCCACACCGTACAGTCCAAGCCATGCTCCCATAAAAATACATCCATACTTTAATATCCGAAACGCAGAAGCAAATTCTTCATTGGGAATGGCAAATGAACAAAGAGCAGTAAATGCCACCACGATCACCACAATGGGGCTTACCAGACTGGCATCCACTGCCGCCTGTCCGATGATCAATCCTCCCACAATACCAATGGTATTCCCCATAGGTCCCGGCAGCCGTATTCCTGCCTCCTTCAAAAGTTCAAAGGAAATCTCCATCAGCAGAATTTCTCCCAATGCAGGGAACGGCACTCCCTGCCTTGCCTCTGCCATGGAGAGCACGAGTTTCGTAGGAAGAAGACTGGTATGCCAGGTAGCCACTGCCACATAGACTGCCGGAAATATCATAGACAGGATCGCTGCAAAGAATCGAAGGGTTCGCGCGTAGGATGCCACCTGAAACCGATTATACCAGTCATCACTGGTCTGAAAAAAGCTGTTGTAATCCGAGGGTAAAATCAACACCTGAGGGGAATGATCTGTCACCAGCACGATTCGACCCTCAAGAACCGCTGCAGCTGCCCGATCCGGTCGTTCTGTGGTCTGAAATTGCGGAAACGGTGATAACCAGTGTTTCTCTGAGAGCTGCTCAAGCATACCGCTGTCCAGGATCCCATCAATTTCATACCGCTGCAACTGCTGCTTCATAGTAGTCAACAGCCCCTGATAGATCAGATCTTCCATATAAACCAGTGCTGTCATAGTATGCGATCGCACGCCCACTGTCTGTTCTTCCACTTTCATCCGGGAGTCCCGAAGCCGCTTTCGGATCAGTGCCACATTGATCTTCTCACTTTCCGTAAAAGCTTCCTGCGAACCACGGATCACCTTTTCATTTTCCGCTTTCTTTACTCCAAGTCCTGGATATCCTTTGCTGGAAATCTTATAACAGTTCGTATCTCCATCTAAAAATAACAACCCATTTCCCGCCAGAAGAGCAGCCTTTCCTTCTTCATAGGATTTCAGCGGCTGTACATCCGACAGCCCGATCACATGCTCCTCCAGCATCAGATTGCTGACCGCCACCTCCACATAGACCAGCAATCCTTCCTGCCTGCCCTGACCCAGATAGACCTGTCGATGTAGAATATCATCACATTTTTCAAAGGTCTGATCTACCCATGCTTCATTGTCCGCCAGCTGCGGAGATATCTCGCCCATGCATAACATCCTTTCCTCATACTCACGTTTCCCGCATAAAAAAGGATTAGCTTATGCTCATCCTTTCTGCATGGAACTATCATATCCCTCTCTTATTCATTTTATACGCCTATCTCTTCACATTATACGGTGTAGTCAGGCAGATCTGTTTTGCCAGCTTCGCCGCACGCACCGCTTTCATGGCCTGCTTTGCAGCCACCGGAGAATCAAAGATTCCAAAGACCGTCGGACCGCTCCCGCTCATCATAGAACCAATGGCTCCGTTGTCCATCATCGTCCTCTTGATCTCATTGATCACCGGATAAGCCGGAATCGTAACGGTCTCCAGCACATTTCCCATACGGGAACATAAGAGCCCCAAATCCTTCTGGCGCATAGCCTCGATCATGCTGTCCACATCCGGATGCTGCTCCGGCTTCAGATCATTGGCATGCAGATTCTCATACACAAATTTTGTGGACACGCTGATGCCTGGCTTCGCAATAAGGATCGTGCATTTTGGCATGGGCGGCAGCACACTCAGTTTTTCCCCAATCCCTTCTGCCAGTGCTGTTCCTCTCTGAATACAGTAAGGCACATCGGCTCCCAGCCTGACGCCACGCTCCATCAGCGCCTGCATGGAAAGTCCCAGGCCATACATTTGATTGATTCCCCACAGCACTGCTGCGCCGTCAGAGCTGCCACCTGCCATACCGGCCGCTACAGGAATACGTTTCTTCAGTTGAATGGACACTCCATCCTGAATCTGAAACTCATCCATCAGAAGCTTTGCCGCTTTGTAGACCAGATTATTCTCATTGGTGGGCAGATAATAAAGATTGGTTTTTACCTGAATCCCCGGCGTCTTCGTTTTACGGATCTCCAGATCATCATGAAGCCCGATGGTCTGCATGATCATCTTCACTTCATGATAGCCATCCTCTCTTCTGCGCAGCACATCCAGCCCAAGATTGATCTTTGCCAGCGCTTTTAACTGTATCTTATCCATATTGTTTTCTCCCTGTTTCTTTCAGAATATGCTCTGCTTCTATTCTAATAGATTCAGGAGCTGGATACAATCATTTTTCACAGTTCTTTCAGTTCTGTTTTCCAGTGATCTCTTTGACCAGCAAAAGCTTGCTTCCTGCTTTCAGGTTATCATCCTTCAGCTCATTGAGTTTCCTCACTGATTCACAGGCGCAGCCATGATTTTTCGCAATATCCCACAGCGTTTCCTCCGGCTGCACCACATGGATCACCATTCCGGGAAGGCCTCGCACCCGTTCCATATCAAGGGGCTGTTCCTCCAGATGCTCCACCACCTGCAGCGTCTCCGTTCTGGTGAACATGACCTGCACCTGCAGCACTGCCTTCATCTCCAGCTCTCTGGCATCCAGCATGGCTACGAGCAGCTGATCCTGACATAAGAAGATCTGCCAGTCTGCCACCTGCTCCCCATTCTGTATCTCTACGGTATGCTCAAATGGAAATGTCTGCTGCACACAAGTCACAGGCTGTGCATCATCCTCTGTGGCACAGAGCACCCAGACTTCCACATTTCCCTGGATCAACAATCCTTTTTCAGTTTTTTCCGCATATTCCTCATGAATCTGCATACCACTTGTCAGAACCTGGAGGATCGGAGCATCATTTTCCGAAAGCCTGATCCGTCCTGATAATCTTGTTCTTGAATCTGAGATCTGCACTACTGACGTCCACGCACAAGCCTGTATCACCGGGAGGATCTCACGGGACAGACTGTATGCATCCGCCAGCACTTCGCAGGTCAGATCTTCAAAATACCGCATGCACAGATCCAACACCACATCCACACGTACATTCCTTGGTTCCCCGTCAAAATCTGACTGAAGTTCCAATTCGGCCTTCGACAATGTAATCTCCGTTTTTCCTGTCAGATCAGCCCGGCATTCCTCACAGGCGACTTCATTTCGGAAGGGAATCCCCTGTTCTATCCACTGCAGTCGTTTTTCCTCGTCCTCACTTTCGTATAGAAAGAAGACCAGCAGTTCCCCCTTTACAATAAACTTTCCTTCCTCCGGTCTCACCTCCGTGCCCTGTACCCGGACCTCTTTCCAAAGGATCCGATGGATATTCGGCCTTCCCGGCGGAAGATTCAGGTCCTCACGGATCCGAATGGTATCCTTTTTATGTATGACTTCCTGCTGCAATTTCTGCGGACAGGTTCGTACATACAGATCTTCTTCTGCTTCAGGTATCTCCACCAGCGGTACAGGCTGTTCCTTCATGGCTTCCACGGACAAAGTCAGAATCGTCTTCATATTTGCCTTGCGGGAATGAATCGCCGATGCATGGAGGTCTTCCTGACTCCAACGGAAATCCACCTGATCTCCTTCCTCCAGATCATTTAAAAACACGACCTCGTCCACTGGAATACTGCCTTCTAATAGCTCCGGCATATGTCCGGCACCTTCTCCGATGTACAGGATTCGATAATGAAAGATGCCTCTGACTTTTACCTTCCCGGCCTCACCTTTGATCTCGTCCGGGCAGAATTCTCCCTGTCGGTGAACGATCCGAAAAATGTCAGGCTTCTGATCCGGCACATTCAGATCCTCCTCCAGCGTCACCTGACTGACGGCATGACCCTTCTGCTTGCTTAATGTCACATATTTCCGTTCCAGCTCCATGATTTCACTCCTTTATTCAAACACGACCGATTTATCCAGATATTCCAGCTTCAACACAATATAAGGACACGTTACCGCCGCAGTGGTCGTCTCTCCTTTTCCAGGCCCCAGCAGTTCCGTATCCACACAGATTGCATTGTCCGTCAGATACAGATCCTCTACCGCAATACTATATCCGCTGGTGTCCTGCTCTCCGTAACCTACACAGATATAAAGATACCCTTCATCTTCATATGTTACTTTGAACGGCATACTCTTTTTTTCCTCCAGCACATCCCTCAGTTCTTCTGGCACTTTTTCCAGATCCATCACAGTAAAATCCAGATCTTTCAGCCTCTCACTTTCCTGTGTCTGCATTCCACATCCAGACAGCAGAAATGTAAGTATCAACAGACAACACCATTTTCTCATATCCTGCATTTCTCCTCGCCATTTATTCTATCTATATGAAGAAAAAAAGCATTTCAGACCATGGTTATTCCTTGTATTCCTCCGGGCGGTAACGTATAATAAGAAGAAAATCGTAACAACGTGAAAGACGAGGAAATTATTATGCATTTTAAAGTTGCAGCAGAAGATAAGACTAACCACCGTTATAGCGGTGTTCTTGTACATCCCACCTCTTTCCCGTCTCCATACGGTATCGGTGATATGGGTCGGGGGGCACATGAATTTATTGATTTTCTTGCTATGGCCGGACAGCATCTGTGGCAGGTGCTTCCGCTTGGACCGTCTGGCAACGGCAATTCTCCCTACCAGAGCTATTCTGTCTTTGCAGGACAGACACTTCTGATCAGCCCGGAGCTGCTGATCGAGAAAAAGCTGCTCACAGAGGCAGATGTTCATCCCATTCCGGAGTTCAATGCTGATCGGGTAGACTATGACAAAGTAACTACATATAAGACTTCCCTGTTCAAAAAAGCCTATGAGCATTTCCGTCACACTGCAGACAAGAATCTTCTGGAGGAATATGATTCTTTTCAGTCAAACAATCAATACTGGCTGGATGACTATTGTCTCTATATGGCAGGCAAAGATTATCACAATGGTCTGCCCTGGTACGAGTGGGAGGACAGTCTCTTAGATCCGACTCCGAAGGAACGGGCGTCTTGGATGAAGCTGCTGGCTTCCGAAATTGATTATTATCGTTTCATTCAGTTTGCATTTTTCAGCCAGTGGTATGAGCTGAAAGATTATGCAAACAAGAAAGGAATCGCCATCATCGGTGATATTCCTATCTTTACCGCACCTGACAGTGCAGATGTATGGGCAAACAAAGAATTGTTTAAACTGGATTCCAAAGGATATCCTCTGGAAGTTGCCGGAGTTCCGCCAGATTATTTCAGTGCTACCGGACAGCTCTGGGGCAACCCGCTCTATGACTGGGATGCCATGAAAGATGATGGTTATCGCTGGTGGATCGAGCGTGTACGCAACCAGCTGGATCAGGTCGATTATATCCGTATTGACCATTTCCGTGGATTCGAAGCATACTGGGCAGTTCCGGCCGGTGAGGAGACCGCCATGAATGGCAAATGGAAAAAAGGCCCGGGTGAAGCACTGTTTAAAGCGATCCAGAAAGCACTGGGTGAAGAGCTTCCGATCTTCGCAGAAGATCTGGGTATCATTACACCAGAAGTGGAAAAGCTCCGCGACACTCTTGGTTTTCCAGGCATGAAGATCCTGCAGTTCGGGTTTGATGGAACCGGCGAGAGTCCCTTCCTGCCGCATCAGCTGAGCACCCGTAACTGTATCTGTTACACCGGAACTCACGACAACGACACTACCTGCGGCTGGTATGAGCATACCAATGAGCAGAACAAGGACAAAGTGCGCCGTTATATGAACACGGATGCTTCCAGTGTGAGCTGGGATTTTATCCGCACATGTCTGGGAACCATTGCAAAATATGCTATTTTCCCTGTGCAGGACCTGTTGAAGCTTGGCAGTGAGCATCGCATGAATACACCTGGCACAGCAACCGACAACTGGGAATTCCGTTATCGTTTCGGGCTTCTGGATGAAGGAATGGCAAAAGGTCTGAAACAGATGACTGAGTTGTTTGGCCGCTGGGGATAAATCACTTATTTGAATAAAGGAGTTATTTTATGATACGTTTTATACTGGTAGTGCTGATCGTCCTGCTCTACCTGATCGTAGGTATCCCGATCCTGCTGATCGAATGGCTCATCGGGAAAATAAATCCCCGCGCCAGAGACATCAGCTCCCTTCGCATGGTTCAGGGTATTTTCAAATTTATTTTGTGGGTAACAGGTGCTAAGATCGATTATATTGGTCATGAAAATGTCCCAAAGGATCAGGCTGTTCTCTATGTAGGCAACCACAGCAGCTATTTTGATATTCTGCTGACCTATTCTCAGTGCCCGGATCTGACCGGCTATGTAGCAAAGGCAGAGATGCTCAAATATCCGCTGCTCCGCGACTGGATGAAACGGCTGTACTGTCTGTTTCTGGACCGCAGTGACATGCGTGCCGGTATGCAGATGATCCTGACTGGCATAGACTATATCAAAAAGGGAATCTCCATCTGTATTTTCCCGGAAGGAACCCGAAACAGAAATAAAGATGAGCTGGACATGCTTCCCTTCCATGAAGGAAGCTTCAAAATCGCTACCAAGGCCAATTGCCCGATCATCCCAATTGCGATCAGCAATTCAGCCAACATTTTCGAGGCACACTTCCCGAAGATATCTCCTGCAAAAGTTGTAGTAGAATACGGTAAGCCGATCTATCCGGATGAACTGAGCAAAGAAGATAAGAGGCATGTCGGAGAATATACGCAAAACGTAATTCGCGAAATGCTTATAAAGAACAAACCACTGACTGAAAACTAATAAGACCATCTGGGCTACGGCAACTGAATTCGGGTGAAATATCCCGCAAAGTGGGGCGTGCAGATTGCGGGAATGATTTTTCAGACACGCTCTAATCCGGCAGAGCGTAAAGACAAAAATTTACGCTCTGCCGGACTGTTATATATCAGAATTTCCATTGTATCTGGACTGATCCGGGAAATACCTTAAGTGACCTGATCATCTTATCAACTGTAAACCTCTTCTCCTCAAAATCAATCTCTCCCCACAGACTTATATTAGATGCTACCTTTTCCATCTGCTCCGGTGTCGCATGATTCTCCGCAAGCACCGATAATTTCTCCAACTTTAACTGATGCATCTGGTCTATTTCTTCCACTCTCTGATTAATATAATCTGTCAGTGTTTCTCCCGCACCTGCCAGAGAATCCACAAGCAGAGAAATCTCCTTTTCCATTTCCTCAATTTCCCTGTAAATCTGCTTTACCTGCGGATTTTCCTTTAACTTCGTATAAGCGGCAGGAGACTGTCCTTCGCGCAGCTTACGTACCATCTCTTTATATACATAATTCTCCACATCTTCAGTATAAACCTTTCCGCACCCCGGGCAGGCTTTGTTGTTCAGACGCTTCGTACATCTCAGGTACTGTTTACCGGACTGTATTTTAATACTCATAAGTGCGTATCCGCAATTGCCACATTTCACTTTCCCTGCCAGCCATGTATTCACAGCTTTCCGGTTGGCCTGAATCGTTTTATTTCTCATAAGCTTGATCCTACAGTTCAGCCACTGCTCCGAAGACACAAGCCCCTCATGAGGTGCCACCACCAGCATATGTCCCTTAAGATTCTGCAGCTTATCTGTCTGCGCATCCCGCCCCTGATAAAGATAACATCCATGAATCCCGTCAAACTGCTCCGGACTGCTTACTATATTGGTTCCATGACTCCTGAAAAAACGGTACACATCCATATCAGCCCGCACATATACCGGATTTCTCAAAAGCTGGGCCAGCATGGAACGTATCAGTTCCTTTCCGTAGAACTGCACTCCCTTTTCCGCATAATATCTGGTGATATCCCCATAAGAAGTGTCCGGTTGTTCGTACATATCAAAAATTTCCCGCACAATTGCCGCTTCCCCGGGTTCTTCCACAAGCTTCTTTGTATGGATTCCCTCCATCAGAATTTCCTCAAGCCGATAACCATAAGGAGGCTTGCCGCCCATGCGAAAACCTTTCTGACTTCTGGAATAATATGCGTCGCTGACACGCTTCTGAATAGTCTCACGTTCCAGCTGCGCAAACACAATGCAGATATTTAACATTGCCCGTCCCATAGGTGTCGAAGTATCAAATTTCTCTGTAGAAGAGACAAATTCCACCTGATACTGCTGAAACAGATTCATCATATTGGAAAAATCCAGAATAGAACGGCTGATCCGGTCCAGCTTATACACGATCACTTTCTCCACTTCCCCTCTGCGGATATCTGTCAGAAGCTGCTGAAGCTGTGGCCTGACTGTATTCTTGCCACTGTAACCCTTATCCTTGTACTCTTTGAAACTTCCACCCTTTAACTCGTACTTGCAGAACTCGATCTGACTTTCAATAGAAATACTATCTGCTCTGTCCACTGACTGCCTTGCGTAGATTGCATTGATTCTCTTCATAGGGATCCTCCTTTATGAAATGAAATAATTGTTGTTTTGCCGGGCAATGTTGTTACCGTTCACTCTGTCCGCAACACGTCTTGCAATGCACAGAATAAACAGTAACCGGCACTGTAACCATTCTACAATTCCTCCTAGAAGAAAAACCTGAACGATTACATTTTGTCAATACAATTACGATAACAAATATTTAAAAATGTGTAAATCGACTTTTTTCTATCTTTATGTATAGATTTTTCCGACAGTTCCATTGTATAATGATGTCATAAACATTCCTCTACAATCAACTCGTTCCTCTGCTGATCATTTATAACTGTCCTGTACCGTTACCGTTCACTCTATACCTGTGTCACCGACTAAAAGGAGATTTCCCATATGAGAAGAAAATGTACCGATTCCCTGATATACTGGAAAAAAAATCCCGGCCGCAAACCTTTAATCCTCCAGGGGCTTCGCCAGACAGGCAAGACCTGGCTGCTTATGGACTTCGGAAATAAGCAATACGAACATACACTCTACATCAATCTGGAAACAGACCGCTCTGCTACAGACTATCTGTCTGTTCCACATGATCCACAGGAAGTACTGCTTTTTCTGGAAACCTGTGCAGGAAAACCACTGCGCCCTGCCTCTTCCCTTCTGATTCTTGACAATATCCAGTGCATTCCGCAGATTTCCACACTTCTTACCTCTATTGCCCTGGACTTTCCACAATATCACATTGCCTCTATCTATAAAGGTGTGGTTAACTCTGATTCTTTCTCCGTCCACGACTTTGATATCCTGACTCTGTATCCACTGGATTTTGAAGAATTTCTGTGGGCCAATGCTGAGTTTGCCCTTACAAGAGAAATCCGCAATCATTTCTCCGATTTCAGCCCAATGGGAAAGAAACTCCACGAAAAAGCCCTGTCACAGTTCCGTCTCTATCTGATCATCGGTGGAATGCCTGCTGCCATTATGGAATACAAAAAAGAAAAGAAGCTCCTGCTGGTACCTGACACCCAGCAAAAGCTCCTTAAT
>OGFL01002435.1_pt1 | contig 10039 bp, 9 predicted proteins | sample 1570911 | NCBI WGS metagenome assembly OGFL01 (sample SAMEA2582050, study PRJEB24529) | metagenome | biome: Human gut stool | place: China | collected 2011 | reverse complement strand
CCGCCATCTTTCGCAGATAGGCGGCCATATTCCGGGTTGGTATCAATTTCATTTTTTCTCGAATCAACCTCCGTTCTTCTTCCGTCACATAAAATTTGACCTGCACGGTTCGTTTTCTGCCTTCCATTCGTTTTACTCTCCTTTCCGTTTTGAGGGTTTGGGACACTTCCCAACAAGCTGTTTTGCAGAGCAAAATACGGAAGTGGGTACACACTTCCTATGCTTGCTACCGTAACTCTTTCCTCGTATTCTCCCTCTACTAATACTACAATTTGAAACGGAGATTTTGGCCGAACATTCAAGAAAATACTTTTTATAAATGGGCTATTTTCTTGAATTTTGTCCAGGCGTGTGTTATTATAAAATCAGTAAGCTGCAACTAACTGATTGGAGTGAGGATAATGGGAAATGCCAGTTTCAATCAAGACTGGTACGGTATGCAGGCCAAAGTTCTGGCGCAAAGTGATGATCGTGTAGTCGTAGATTATGGCTGCAAAGGCCGGGGAATTGTAAAAAACTATAATCTGTTTGAGGGAATACAGCTTTGTTTCCTCGATTTTGAATCAGATGAGTCTATGGAAACACAAAAGTTTAATCCAGATATTATTCAGATCACGCACTGCCAGACCGGCCGGTATGAATGTGAATTTGCTAACCACACTGTATCGTATTTGCCAGAGGGCTATTTTAGCGTTGCGGCAACAGAGCATTTGCCGGTTTCCTTTTCTTTCCCTTTGGGAAAATATTACGGCGTCAGCCTCGTCATTGACCGTCAGGCGCTTTCAGATGGAACACGCCGGATGATGCAGACAATCCCTATTGATCTTGATAAAATAGGAACAACGCTGAGACTTGAAACACGGTGGTATGTCAGTGATACCCCAGCGCAGTTGAAGCATCTGTTTTCAGAATTATATTCTGCCGCTGAGACGGAGCCAATCGGCTATTTCAAAATCAAGGCTATTGAACTCCTGTACCACATGGATCAGCTAACGCAGATTAACGGGTGCGACTTGAAGTATTTTGATAAGAAACAAATACAGTCTACAAAAGCAATCCGGGAATATCTTGTTTCTCACTTGGACGAAAAAGTGTCTTTGGAGCAGATGGCAAAAGAAGCGCATTTGAACCTATCTGTTTTTCATTTGGTTTTTTCCCATATCTATGGAGACACGCCGTATGCCTATCTCAAAAAATACAAAATGAATTTAGCGGCTCAGTGGCTTTCGGAAAATAAAATGAAAATCGTGGATATATCTTTGGAACTTGGATATAGTAACGCAAGTAAGTTCGCAAAGGCTTTTCAATCTGTCTATGGGATGTTGCCAAAGGACTATCGAAAAAAATAAATAGGAAGAATGGGCTGTTTTCTGCGTCATCTCAAAGGAATGGAGCAGAAAAAATTGCGCAGGCAGATATAATGAGCTGGTGCGGTTGGTTTATGCTAACCCATCAGCTTTTTATTTAGGAGGTGGTCTCCCTGCTTGCCATAGATACTCGAATCAAGTTGCTTCTGTTTTTGCTCATCAACTTCATGGTGTTCGGCTTGAAAGATTTTGTCCTTGGCAGTGTGTGTTTTTCCTTTATCTGCATCCTCTCGTGCCTGATGGGACAGAAAAAGATCGTGTTGAAATATATCGTCTTTTATGTGGTGATTGCGGCTATACAGCAGCTTTGTATCTACCTCCCCCAGGCCATCGAAACTATTTTGTCGATCTTCACATTGTTTATCCGGGTGATGATACCCGTGGTACTCTTTGCCTCAACCTTTATCGCTACAACGAAAGTCAGCGAATTGATTGCGGCTATGTACTCGCTAAAAATACCTCGGAGCATTACCATTACATTCGCTATGGTGCTACGCTTTTTCCCTACTTTCAGTGAGGAGATTCACAACATTTATGACGCGATGAAGTTAAGAGGCATCGCCCTTTCGTGGAAAAATGTATTCACGCGCCCCATGCTCATTCTGGAGGCAATCACTATCCCCATCGTGATGCGCTCTGCCTCGATTGCAGAAGAATTATCTGCTTCTGCGGTGACGAGAGGTATTGATAATCCGGCACAACGGACTTCGTTCATTCAGCTAAAAGTTCATACTAAAGATTGGATGGTACTGTGCTTCTTTCTTGTTGCCTTCGTTGTGCTGTTTTTCTGCAAATACCAGATATATGGGAGGATATGATGATGATTGATATTGACCATGTATCTTTTCAATACTCCGGCGCTGAACAGGAAAATTTGCAAGATTTCAATTTGCAGATTAAAAAGGGGGAGTGTGTTGTTCTCACTGGCGAATCTGGATGTGGAAAGACTTGTGTGACCAGGTTGATAAATACGCTTATTCCCCACTTTTACGAAGGGGAAATGTCCGGGGCGGTTCTCATTGACGGAGTTGATACCCGCACGATCCAACCGCACGATTTGTCGGACAAGATAGGCTCCGTTTTCCAAAATCCACGCAGTCAGTTTTTTAGTCTGGATACGGACAGCGAGATTGTGTTTGGTATGGAAAATAAGGGTATGCCCTATCAAGTGATGCTGGATCGTTATCAACAGACTATCCGTGAATTACATATTGAAAAGTTAAAGGATCGCAACCTGTTTGACTTGTCCGGCGGGCAAAAGCAGACCATAGCCTTTGCCAGCGTTTACGCATTAAATCCTGATATTTTTGTCTTGGACGAGCCTTCGTCAAACCTGGACCCAGAGGCCATTCAAGAACTACGACGGCTGCTTTTACTGATTAAGGCGCAGGGAAAAACGATTGTTGTATCCGAACACCGCCTTTACTTCTTGAATGGGATTGCCGACCGCATTGTCCTTATGGAGCATGGTAAGCTGAAACAATCTTGGTCCGCCAGTGATTTCGCTTTATTCAATGCCGAGCAAATCAAGGCGCTGGGACTTAGAAGCTATACGCCTACAAGGTTAGAGCTTCCCGATACGATGCCCTCTCGAAACGAGCCCCCGGCTGTCGAAGTTAAAGATCTTGCGATTGGCTATGAGAAAGGGGAGCCCGTGGCGCAGCACCTGAATTTTCGTGTCTACCCAGGAGAAATTGTTGGTGTGGTAGGAAAAAATGGCTGTGGGAAATCAACTTTAGCCCGGACCTTATGTGGCTTGCAGAAGGAACTCCGTGGAGAAGTTCTATACAAAAACAGTATGGTCCCAAGTAAACGGCGGATCAGGAAAGCGTATCTTGTCATGCAGGACCCGGATTATCAACTGTTTACCGATAGCGTTTACCAGGAACTGCTGCTGGCATTATCTGACCAGAAGGATAAAGACGAAAAGAGAATAGACGATATTCTGGATGAGTTGAATTTGACGATTTATAAAGAGCGGCATCCAATGTCCCTATCTGGCGGTCAGAAGCAGCGCACCGCGATTGGCGTTGCGGCACTCCGAGATGCAGAGGTACTTATTTTTGATGAGCCTACAAGCGGCTTGGACTACAAAAACATGGAGAGTGTTGCAGGAATTTTAAGTGCGCTGTCCAAAAGAGGGAAAGCCATCTTGGTGATTTCCCATGACAATGAACTACTGATGAAGATTTGTTCCCGCGTCATTCGCGTGGATGAAAGGACTTCATCTTAGTTATATACAAAATATAGAAAGGGGCTATCTGTATGAGTGAACAAGCAAAACCTGTCGGGGCATCCGACAAAATGAAAGCAAAGGATTTTATCACGCTGGGCATTTTTACGGTGTTATTCTTTGCTGTGGTAATGGTGTGCATCTTTGCCTCCGCAGCTACCGTGGTGACCTTCGCATTTGGGAGCGCCATTGCTGCAATTCCTGGAGGCATTATCTATATGCTGATGCGCGCTAAAGTGCCAAAGGCCGGGAGCGTTCTGTTGAGCGGTGTGGTGATCGGCCTGATTGAGTTTCTGATTGGCGCAGGCTGGGCGGTTGCCGTCGGTTTTATTGCCGGTGCCGTAATTGCGGAGCTTCTGGCCCGTATCGGCCACTACAAGAGCTTCTGGCTGAATACCATTGGCTATTCCGTGTATATGATGTTCTTTGCGCTGGGAACCTATCTCCCTATGGTCATTATGACCGGCTATGTGGATGATATGTCTACGTCGAATGGTGTCAGCGCCGAGTATCTGACGGAGCTGCATAGCTTTATGAATGGAACAATGGTAGTCATCATCGCTGTTGTGACCTTCGTTGCAGGCATCGTCGGCGCTTTGATTGCAAAAGGCGTGTTCAAAAAGCATTTCCAGAAGGCAGGCATTGTCTAAGGGCAATATAGTTGTGACTAACTCCATGGTATCTTTGGGCTATTTTGGGCAGTGGAACAGAGTTATGGAGTGGCAGGCAATTTCAAAGGTTGATAAAATGAGTGGTGAGGTTAGGGATTGCCAACCTCACCACTTTCAATTTTAAGGAGGGTTAATGCTATGTCAAACTCAAAGTCGAAACAGGCAAAACCAAAGACGGGTTTGGCACGATGCATGGAATTGGCTTCTGACAGAAAGGGCCTTGTATTCTTAGCTGCGGTTCTTTCGTCACTGGCGGCCATTGCTTCGTTCATCCCGTACATAGCGGTCTATTTTATGATCCGCTCGATTATCGGTGTTTTCCCGAACTTGGATCAGTTGGATATGGGGATGGTCATGAATTATGGCTGGCTGGCGCTCGCCGGGATCGTGGCGAATATCCTGCTGTACTTTCTGGCTATTTTCAGTTCACACATGGCAGCGTTCGGAACGCTGTACGAGCTGAAGGTTCTCTTTGCAGACCATATTACGAAAATTCCACTTGGGTATCACCTGACGATTGGCAGCGGACGTCTGCGGAAAATCATGGATGAAAACATTGAAAGCGTAGAGGGCTTTATTGCTCATCAGTTCCCGGATTTTGTCGCTTCTATTACAGCTCCCATTGTCATGGTCATCATCCTGCTGGCCGTTGACTGGCGGTTCGGTCTTGCCTCTCTGGTCGGTATCATTCTGGCGTTTGTTGCGGAGTTCATTGGCTTTGGCAGTGGCGAGATGAAAGAGAATATGGGGAAATATCAAAAAGCCCTGGAAGAAATGAACAACGCTTCTGTAGAGTATGTTCGTGGAATGTTGGTTGTAAAGGCGTTTAACCAGACCGCATCCTCTTTCAAAAAGCTCAAAGAAGCGATTGCCGGATATACAGAGTGGGTCCTGAAATTTTCCCTAGGCTGGCAGAACTGTATGCCCGCCTTCACCACAATCATCAATAATGTTTATCTGATCCTTGTACCTGTCGGAATTTTAATCGGCTCCAGGTCGGATGATTTTGCTGGGTTTGCCATGACCTTCATTTTCTATCTGCTCTTTGTACCCGCAATTTCCGGTGTACTGAACAAAATCATGTATATCTCCGAATCGTTCATGCAGATTGATGGGAATGTGGCTCGGATGGATGAAATTCTGAACATCCCTGAAATGCCGGAAACATCTCATCCTAAGAAACCTGTTGGGGATGATGTTGCTTTCCACGATGTCAGCTTTTCCTACACGGGGGATGTTTCCGAGAAAGCCCTGGAAAATGTATCTTTCTCAGCAAAACAGGGACAGATCACAGCTATTGTCGGCCCGTCCGGCGGCGGCAAGAGTACGATTGCCAATCTGATTTCTCGGTTTTGGGACGTATCTTCCGGCAGCATTACCATCGGCGGCGTAGATGTGCGCGATATGGCGGAGGATGACCTGATGCGCCATGTCAGCTTTGTGTTCCAAGATATTTTCCTGTTCAAGCAGAGCATCTTGGATAATATCCGTATGGGCAATCCTTCGGCCAGTGAGGAACAAGTGATTGCGGCGGCGAAAGCGGCGCAGTGCCACGAGTTCATCTCCAAACTACCGGGCGGGTATCACACGGTGGTCGGCTCCAAAGGCATCCATCTCTCTGGCGGCGAGCGCCAGCGAATTGCTATTGCGCGGGCCATTATCAAGGACTCGCCCATCATCGTGCTGGATGAGGCAACGGCGTTCAGCGACCCGGAGAATGAATACCTGATCCAGAAAGCTTTTGAAAAGCTGATGCAGGGTAAGACAGTTATCATCATCGCACACCGCCTCTCCACGATCCGCAATGCAGATAAGATTATTGTCATGGAGAAAGGGCACCTAATCGAAGAAGGAAAACATGACGAGCTGGTGGACGCAGGCGGACGCTATGCGCAAATGTGGAACCACTATACAGAAGCGATTGGCTGGAAAATCAGCGGAAAGGCGGTGTAACTATGAGCAGATTACAAAAAGCTCTCTTTTTATCAGACAAAGGTTACGCAGATCTGAAAAAAGCAATCTTCGCCTGCACATTGACGAACTTGGCTATGCTTCTTCCGTTCTGTGTAACTGTTATGATTTTCAGTGAAATTCTGACTCCCTTTGTCAATGGCGGCTCCATTCAGTGGAACCATATCTGGATGCTGTGGGGCGCGGGTATTGTTTCGGCCATTCTGGTATTTCTGGCTGCCAAAAACGATTACCGCAAAACCTATATTGCCTCATATAAAGAGTCGAACACGACCCGGCTTCGGATTGCGGAGCATCTGCGGAAACTCCCTATGAATTTCTTTAACACCAAGGACCTTTCCGAACTGACCACAAATATGATGGCAGATTGCAGCAGCATGGAATCCCTGCTCAGCAGCACGATTCCTCCGCTGATTGCAAACGGCATCACGGTGACCCTGACCTGCATCCTGCTGGCCTTCTTTGATTGGCGGCTTGCTTTGTGCGTATTTATCACAGTTCCGATTGCCTTCCTCATTATCTGGCTCAGCCGGAACCATCAAAAGAAACTGTTTGAAAAACAGGTTGACGCAAAGCTGGCTGCTTCTGACCAGGTACAGGAATACCTGGAAGGCATGAAGATCATCAAGTCCTGCGGGCTGTCCGGTTCTCATTTCAGCGCGCTGGATAAAGCTCTGTTAGCAATGAAAAAAATCGCCATCAAAGTGGAGATGGCTGTCGGTGTGTTTATGTCCAGCGCCAGCATGATTTTGCAGGCAGGTATTGGCATTACAATCTTTGTCGGTGCTATCCTCCTGGCCAGTGGACAAATTGAACTGCTGCCTTTACTCATGTTCCTGCTGATGGTCACGCGGATTTATGGCCCTATTTTGGCAATCCTGGCGAATTTGTCCTCGCTGCTGAATTTGAATGTAGTTACAAGTCGTATGCGTACCCTGCTCACCACTCCTGCAATGGACGGTGACGGGAAAACGGTCCCGAACTGCGATATTGAACTTTCCCATGTGACCTTTGCCTACAATCAGGAAGATGTCATCAAAGATGTTTCCTGCAAAATCCCCCAAGGGAGCGTGACTGCCCTCGTTGGGCCGTCCGGTTCCGGTAAAAGCACGATTTCCAAACTGATTGCCCGCTTTTGGGATGTTCAGAAGGGCAAGATCACCGTGGGCGGCAAAGACATCAAGAGTATGGAGCCTGAAAGCCTCATGTCTTATATGTCTTTCGTGTTCCAGGATGTGACCCTGTTCAATGATACGGTTATGAACAATATCCGTCTTGGCAATCCAAACGCAACGGACGATCAAATGATTGCCGCGGCCAAAGCCGCCTATTGTGATGAATTTGTCAGGGAGATGCCGGACGGGTATCAGACGGTTCTCGGTGAAAACGGCAGCACTCTTTCCGGCGGTGAGCGCCAGCGTATTTCCATCGCTCGCGCCTTGCTGAAAAACGCTCCCATTATTCTGCTTGACGAGGCAACAGCATCCCTTGACCCGGAGAATGAAGTCCTGGTTCAAAAGGCGATTGCCAAACTGGTGGAAGGTAAGACGGTTATTATGATCGCCCACCGCCTCCGTACAGTTGTAGATGCAGACCAAATCCTCGTCCTTGACAATGGACGGTTGGTAGAGCATGGAACCCACGATGAGCTGATGAAGAAGAACGGTCTGTATCATAAGCTGTTCCATATTCAGCAGGAAAGCCTTGGTTGGGCTGTCTAACCTCTTTAAGCAAGGGAGGTTTTTATGAAACTTCATGCGTCCGGGGAGGACTATCTGGAGGCCATACTTGTTCTCCATAAGAAGATGGGCATGGTGCGCTCCGTGGATGTCGCCCGGCACCTGGAGGTCACAAAGCCCAGCGTGTGCCATGCGGTGGCAACCCTGCGTGACGGGGGGTTCCTGACGATGGACAGCGACTATTTCCTGCATCTGACCGATGTGGGCCGGGAAGTGGCGGAGCAGATCTACGAAAAGCACCGCTTCTTTACCGACCGGCTGATCGAGGCCGGCGTAGACCCGGTAACGGCGGAAAAGGACGCTTGCCGGATGGAGCATGTCATCAGCCAGGAATCTTTCGAGCGTCTGCGCGATGCCTATAAAACAAAAAATGAATAATCTGCCCGCATAGCAAACGGGTAAAAAAATAACGCGGTCGGGCACATCGAACCCGACCGCGTTATTCGTCTTTTGAAATGCTTCCGCCTGTTTGCAAAGCGCAATATATTTTTCAATTTCCGCCTCGCTTTTCCCGGCAAAGAAGTCTACAACTGTTTTTGAAACCGTCTGATTTACCATGTCTGGAAAAATGGCAGCATCCACGCTGATATTTAACTCTTTGGCGACAAGAGCCACCGTTTCAAATTTGGGGTTACTCTGGCAGGTTTCCAAATTTATGATTGTACGGGCGTTCATATTGAGCCGTTCAGCCAATTTTCTCTGTGTCAAATGCTGCCGCTTACGTTCTGACCGCACCTTCCATGCAAATAGATCCAGCGGATTGTTCACTACACATCACCTCTACATCATTGTAGGGTGTGCTTCCGCTCATATAAATAACCATACAGCTCATGCAAAGTGAGTTGTAACTCATATTTCGGAGTAAAGGGGGATATGGATGAGAGCGCCAACACAAAGGAGGTCAAAATAAGGCGGGGTTTACCGTTTGTACGGCGGACGCCCATGCCACTACGAAAAATATTCCAATAACGCAGCAGCGAGCCATGCTCATGAAAGTGAGTTATGGCTCGCTTTTTATATACTGTGGCTCATATCTCACAAAACCCGTTTCTTTGAGCGCCTGGGCGTGGGCTGCCGCTCCCCGCCCCGTTTCGTTCCGGCCTGTCAACCCGAACGAAACGAAAGGAGCCAATTATGAGCGGCAAAAAAATTTTTCAGATAGCTCCCGAAAACCGGCCAAACCAGACCATTCGTGAACGAGTAGTGAGCGAAAGGGGAAGAAAAGAGCTGCCTCCCGGCACGAAGGGAGGTGAGAACTTGAAACCTGACCGCCACTACGAACACAAGCAGTACGCCTTTGACAGCTACTGCAAGAAGGTGCTGAAATGCGAGGCGTGCAACGGCTATCGCCAGATCAGCCGTCATCAAAAACGTTTTGCATCTTTGGAAGAACTGTCCGAGGCAGACGTGGCCCAGCTTGCAGTTTACGATCGCTACTCATGGGAGTATACGGCTTTTCCCGTGGGAAATGCTGTTGTGCTAATCGAGAACGACCGATTGGCCACAGCACTTCTACGGCTGTCACCAAAAGACCGGGAAATTTTTATGATGCACTGGTTTCTATGGATGACAGACGAACAGATAGCAAAGTGCATGGGCATGGCCAGAAGAACGGTCAATACTCGCAGGTATAAAGCCTATCGGCTGCTGAAAAAGCTGATGGGAGGTGAAGCGGATGACTAAATCTGCATACACACGGGCATCGCTGCTTCCTTACCCGATAATCGCTGCCGCTGTTGCAGGAGACGCCGAAGCAGTGAGCCGGGTAGTCCAGCATTATTCTAGCTACATTGCTGCACTGTCAACTCGGACGAGCTATGGCTCTGACGGCTATCCTCGTCTGCAAGTTGATGAAGAACTGCGCAATCGTCTGGAAGCAAAACTGATAATTGCTATCCTTGATTTTGACTTGACCTGATTCAACGTAGGCATCGTGTGCTGTTCCCCTTTCCATACGATGCCTTTTCTAGTTCTTTGACAAAGAAAGCCCGCAGGACAATGGCGGTGCATCATAGGGCAAACGGATACGTTGCTGTCTGTATCGAGCCGGACGGCGGG
>OGFL01002432.1_pt1 | contig 10056 bp, 8 predicted proteins | sample 1570911 | NCBI WGS metagenome assembly OGFL01 (sample SAMEA2582050, study PRJEB24529) | metagenome | biome: Human gut stool | place: China | collected 2011 | reverse complement strand
GTTCATGATAATAATCCACATTGGTCTTAAACATGGTATCCAGCTTTTTGTTGGACTGTTTGATTTCAGACTCATATCCTTTAAGCTGAACATAAATCTTATCAACTTCTTCGCCCATTGTGTGATACTTGGCCAGTATCTTATCCAGCTGTTTTCTGAAATTTCCGAAAAGCTTTCCGAAAAGTCCCGGATTATCCTTAATTTCATTAATGTCAAACTGATCCATGATCTTTGCCAGCGATTTAAGCATCTCGCTTGTCTCATTAAGCTGCGACATATTCATGCTGTTGAGGACCACATCAGATGCCTTGGAAATCTCCTCTGCTGCTTTCGCACCAAAAGATACAATGGTATCCATATTGTAAACTTCGATCGTGCTGACAATATCGTCCACTTCTTTTGAATTGACCAGCTCAGCATTCATCTGCTGCCTGTCAGCGACAATATCATATTTCTCCACAACTTCAATCTCATTTTTCTCCTGAAGACCATTACCGGCCTGAGCAGGATTTCCCATAGATGATTTACCGAAATCAAGTCCCATAATCTACTAACCTCTCCTGAAAAGTTTTCTCCGCCATGAGGGGCGGGTACTGTTTGTCGAAATGTTATTCAGATCCGGAACCTGCATATCGTATTTATATTCCCCGATCTGGTGCTCTTCCATCAGTTTTTCTGCAAAGTAGTTCTCCACACTCTGATAGCCTGTAGGGACAAAAAACAGAATGTCAAATCCTGCCAGGTTCAGGAATGTTACAAGAATCGAATCCTGAAGTGAAATCATCGTCTCCCCTGTATTAATATATATCAGTTTCGGATTCTTTTTTGTAAAATCAAATTTCTGGATCAGACGCAGAATCTCCTTCGGCAGATCCAGAATCTGCGCGATCACTGTATATTCTGTACCATTTTCCCCAATACCCTTTATCAGTTTCCGCTCGATCAGAAGCTGCAGCTTGTCAAGTATAAATTCCTGCATTTCCTCCCGAAGAAGATGATAAGGATATCTGGGATGATTCTTTATTTTATTCCGCAGAAGCTTTCCGTTTTTATAAAATTCTACGGCAAAGGCTTTCATTGGACCGGAGGCAGTTGGTTCAATGTACGGAGCACTTTTCACAACAACAGTATCCTCTGTGATCAGTGCTGCTATTGATTCCCAGTACTGAGAAACACTTCCATCCTTCACTCCTGAGATTTTTGAAAAAATAACCGGAATATTTACCACACCGTTAACTGTGCTGAAATTAGGTCTGTATTTCAATTCCTGATCCCACAGTAGTTTTATCTCTTCATACATGGTCTGCAGATTGATAACATTCGCCTTCACATACTGCTGATTTCTGTATATCCCACTGTCCTGATACATCAGAGTATCAAGTTCTCTTTCCGCATGATAAGCGGCTGTTCCAATCTTTACCTGAGAACTCTCTTCCGGATATTCTGTGATCGCCAGACTCTCCGGATAGTTGACCTCATACAGAAGTTTATCTTCCAGACAGCACTTAATGTTCAGATCAGGACATAAGATCAGCACATCCAGTGGCAGCCGCCCAAGGAAACTCATAAACAGAGCTTCGTTTTCATTCCGGCAGCCCCCCAGATAAATAAAGCATCCAATCTCCGGTGATTTCCAGTTTATGAACAGCTTCGGCAGATATCTTCTCAGCCAGCACAGCAGATACACTGCCCTGTTTGTCAGTCTGTTAAGATTTTCCCCTTCCTTCTGAGATTCAGCTAGCATAACATCCACAAATGTTTTATGCAGGATCCGCTGAAGCTCCGGATTGGCTCCATACTGTATATTACACGCAAGTCCCAGGAGCATCTGATCTCCGGATGTATAGTTTGACCTCTTTATCTCTGAAATTTCCTGCGGCGTTGGTCTTGGAATCTCTTTACTTACGATCACCGTATTTCTCTTTGAATTTCTCAGTTCCTGCTGCAATCTGAATAACTCATTTGCATAAGTAAGCTTATCTTCTGCCCCGTTAATCCTGCAGAAACAGTTATAAAAAAAACGGCTGTCATTTCCCCTTAACAGAATGCTCTCGCGGATATCATCCAGGCCGTTTCCCTTTATCCATGCATTTGTACAATTTGTAAGCGAAGGTCTGATTCCATACAGTCTCTCATTGTTGAGTTCATTCTGAATCTCATCTCTGACCTTTTTCACACAATACCCCTGCGGAAATGGCTGCAAACCTTCCATCTGCAAACTGTCTGAGAGAACGGAACCCGGATCTGTTTTCAGATATCCCTGATCCCCTGCATACTGAAGCAGTACTACATCACAGCCTGCATTGGAAAGAACCGATATGAGCATTAACTCATAATTGCTTATCTGCCCTTCATATAATATTTTAGGGATATGGTTCTCTCCAAGCTGATTTACAATGCGTTCAAATTTATAATACAGCCAGCACATGAACTTGATATATGCGTTCCTGAGCATATTCTCGGTTTTCCCGGCTTTTCGCAGGGAATCCAGAGAGTCATAAATGGAGGCTGCCACATTCTGTCTCTGAAACTCATTCATCCTTGGCAGCCATTTTCTCAGACTGACATGGATAAAATCCATACTCATCTGAAAATCCATTCCCATTATTTCATTATAATATGCAAGATTCCCCTCATCGGGATTAGGTATCTTCCCTTCGATAACCACTCCGGTTCTTCTTGCTGTATCATAATATTTCTTTATAAATTCGCCGACTTCTTCAGAATATCCGTTGATACGGTAGAAATAAACACCTTTCTCCCGCCTGCTGTTCAGTTCGACAAAATAATCACTGAGGTTTTGAATTTTTTTGTGTTCCAACATATAAGTATCTCACCTTCAATATCTGCTTATCTTATTTCTGTTCATGATAAGTTCTACAGTAATTTCATAAAATAATGCGGAACCATAATTTTCTCCAAATTTTCGTATAAATTCTACCTCAAAATTGTATCATATTGCTATTTATATTTCAAGAAAATTCCCCTGTTCTTTCTATGGCTTATTCCCCTGAAATGTGCTATGATGTAGTTGCTGACTCGGTCCTTCACACTGTGATGGGCCGGATTACCTGCAGTATTTTATTGAATTTCTATAAGGTACCCTATTTACGGGAATTTTTGTAGATATGTCAGAAGGAGTGTTATGAAAAATAATGTTTTATATTACAGTGTAGGTCCATTACTCTATTGTCCTGCCAACAGAATATCCATCACTGATTCTCTGATAAATGAAAGATTCGGGAACAGATTTTCTCTTGCTCTCTGTCTTGAAGATACCATAAACGACGATCATGTTGAAGAAGCCGAGCAGATACTGATTTCTTCTCTCAGCCAGATATTCATACAGCATGAACAAAAGCCATTCTATCTGCCCAAAATATTTATCCGGGTTCGGAATCCACAGCAGATTCAGAGATTAACAAAAGCTCTTGGGCAATCCATTAAGATTGTTACCGGTTTCATCGTCCCTAAATTCAGCCCGGATAACGCACAAAGTTATATTGAGCAGATGATCCTCGTCAATGAACTTGTCGCAAAAAAGCTTTACATGATGCCTATTTACGAAAGTCCTTCCATTATAGATTTGCGAAACAGAATTGATATTCTCTACTTGTTAAGGGATTCTTTAGCCAGAATTGAAGATCTTATATTGAATATACGTGTTGGCGGAAATGATCTGTGCCATATGTTTGGGTTTCGCAGACATGCCAATGAATCAATTCACAGCATCAGACCTGTTTCCGATATTTTCTCAGATATTATCACTGTATATGGTATGGATTATGTGATTTCCGGTCCTGTATGGGAATATTATGCCGGTGACAGCTGGAAAGAAGGAATGATTCAGGAAATCCGGGAGGACAGACTTTGCGGTTTCATCGGAAAAACCGTTATCCACCCTTCACAGATCCCTGTAGTAAACAGAGCTTATCAGGTTTCACGAAATGACTACCTTGACGCACGGGCGATTTTAAACTGGAATGCTGATTCTGCTTCCCTTGTTGCAGGAAGCAAAACCAGAGAAAGAATGAATGAATATAAAACCCATCTGAACTGGGCTAAGAAAACAGTTTATCTTTCAGAAGTTTTCGGAATAACAGAATAAGTATTACCCTTCTCACGCATCCGCAAGCTTCTTAATGATTCCACAGCATTTATAATGTATAAGTGGATAGTATTCTACAGGTGTATGTTTCTCTTCGGCAAGTCTGACAATATGCTCCAACTGAGGATTTCCCTTATATCGCTCATCGATCAGCACCTTCCAGGGAATTCTCCTCAGTAATACTCTTGTTGTCTCTCCGATCCCCGGTTTGATCAGATTAATATCGTCAATACCGAAATTCTTTCCTATATTTATTACCTCATCAATACCCTGACTTTCCACCCTTTTTTCCAGATCAGGTGTATTCTCCATATTAAATTCCTTTTCAATGGTTTCAATAAAGTCATATGACAGATCAGAATCTGTCAGTTCTCCGTAATAGACTGCCCCATGGAAATCATCTCTGCCTATTATGTCATCTCTCAGAAAAGTACGGCTGATAAGGCCGGATACTGTACTGTTCAGGCAGGAACTTGGGATCAGGATATCTTCATGTGTTCCGCAAAGCTCCGTAACATTTGCCGGATCTGCCACTACCGCTATGTCAGCAGAAACCCCTTCATATACAGAGATATCTTTCTTCAATTCATTCAGGATCGCACCCTTGCCAATCCATCCGTCCACAAATAAAATCTGCTGCGGTCTGTACTTTTCAAGCAGATACTTCATGGCATTATCGTCAATCCCTCTTCCTCTGATAATTGAAATGGAATAATGCGGCACATTTATACCATATTTGAATTTGATGTATCGCTTCACAAGGATACCAATTGGGATTCCCGCTCTGGCAAGGGATACCAAGACAATTTTCTTTCCCTTATTCTCTATGATCTTATCTGCCAGCATTCCTACTGCATTGGCAACCGGCTTCGCATAATGTTTCAGCGCATTATGATATACCTGCATATACTGATCTGTAGGAACATATTCAACAGGCAGCATCTCGCTGTAATGTTTTCCGGACTGAATCAGTTTCTCCCTCACTTTGGCAGGCTGAGGTTCTACCAGCCCGGTAATATCCTTCAATAATAAAATCACATCTTCTTCTGAATAGGAACTTCTCAAATCAGCACCACCTTACAACTGTAATATCCTTGTTCTGCATCCGGACAGCATTTATCAGCGTTTCCTGACTTTCCTTTATTTCCGGGGAATCTGTGACAATCAATACCTTGTCATATTTTTCTATATCGTAAATAAACGTTCTCCTGTCCGGATCATATAAACTTTTCAGTTCATATCTGCTGTGAAGGGGATACTCTTTTTCCAGACTCACAGCAATGGGACTTCTTGTAGTCGAATGGCACCTTACTTCGGCTCCCTCTTTTTCCATCTTTCTTCCGATATAAAGTGCAGGGAACATAAACTCCTCAGTGCCGATCACCAGTATTCTTTTGCCAGATATATTATCAGCCATGTTTCCGGTTTTCTCCCGGATTTCTCTCCACAGATTCTCACATGCTTCTTCATATTTCCCGGAATCAATCAGTCTGCGGGCATCCATCCGGTTTTTAACATAAATCGTTGTATACTCTGCGGCCTTATCCGGACATTTATAATAAAATCCGTCTTCCTTAAATGTTTCTGCTCTGTCTCCGTAAGTACTGTGATCCGTTTTTACCAGATAATACAGGGAAATCCCCTGTCTCTTATAACGTTCCAGATTCTCGCCGCTACGTCCACTTAACAGAGATGCTACTGAATATTTAAATTTTCCGTCATATTCCCTGTCAAGAATACTGATGATATTCCGAATTGTTTTTCCGGTAGTGACTTCATCCTCGATAAATATGATCCGATCCGTCTCCGCCGCTGCTCTGTCAATATCATCTTTTACCAGCTTCTGCTCTGTGGCATGGCTGTGTTCCTCGGAAAAAAACAGATAATTCACGCCGGGAATAACTTCTCTGGTGGTCTGAATATAATCTGCCCCCACAGTAATCGCTGCCTGAGCACCTATGGCAGTTGCTGTCTCCGCAAAGCCCACCAGCAAAAGTTTTTCATCTTTGTATTTCTCCCTGAAAGTATCTGCCAGAGCAGCAAATAAATCCAGTGCCTTTGATGGCACTACCGGAATATGCTTTCCCTGAAGCGGATCCACTACCAGATAGTTTCTCTTCGTATTATTTTCCCTTTTTGCGATCTTTACTAAATCCTTCTCAGTATATTCCATCTTTACTCCTTCTACTGATACGATCTGAAAAATCCCTGCAGTTTGGTCAGAGCTTTCGTCAGTGCCTCTGTCTCCTCCACATTCAGGCCTTTAAGTACAGCCAGTACCATCTTCTCATGGAAATCTTTATGATGGTAATAAGCTTTCTTCCCCTGTTCTGTCAGGGAGATCAGCACAACCCTTCGATCCTCCTGACTTCTCATACGCTGGATATATCCCTTCTTTACAAGATTATTCACAGCGATCGTCAATGTACCCACAGTCACATTCAGTTCTCTGGCTACTGTTGACATATTCTTCTGTTCCCGGATACCTACTGCATTAATAATGTGCATATCATTGACGGAAATATTCTTATATTCTCCCGTAATCAATGCTCGTTCTTCCAGGTCCAGAATCTCATTAAATAAATTGACCAGTACATCATTAATTGCCTCATAATGGTTCATCCGGTTACCTCCCTCTTTTTGCTTAAGCAATTCCATATGGAATTGCTATAACATTCATGGTTATATTGCTATCTATTATACACTAAAATACTTTGTCTCACAAAGCATTTCTGGCAGGTTTTCAAAGAATTTCTCTCTTAATTCTTTCTTTGAACCATGAAATTTGTTATAATGAACAGATAGATTACGGTTCACACGCTGCTATCTCATTTCCATATGCAGTCTGAAATGAATTTTGGATACGGTAATGAGGGCAGAGCGAACAGCAATACAGGCAGCAGATTGCTGTAACTGTTCAGCACTCTTACTGTTAAGAACTATTATATTAGTTAAAGGGAATTTTCTATGAAAAAAAATAATATGCCACTTAATTTACGGGAGAGAATCAACTCCCGAATCAGTCTTCTGTGTTCTGTTATTGTTCTGGTTCTGCTCGTTCTGGTGATGCATCAGATGGATTACACCCTGATCCGTAAACCGCAGAAAGAAGCAGCAGAAGCAGCGGCTCTCAAGGAACAGCAGGATAAGATCAAAGCTGAAACACCTGTCATCTCCACTGCAAGTGTAATTGCTGTTGGAGATAATCTTTATCACAGCAAGCTGTATGAATCCGGCGAAAATGACTCCGGCATATGGAATTATGACCATATCTACACTCATGTTCTGGACCAGATCCAGGCTGCAGACGTAGCCATGATCGACCAGGAAACGGTTTTTGCTCCAAGCCACGATGCTGTCAGCACTTATCCTTCTTTTGCCACTCCCCAGGAAGTGGGAGATGCCATTATCAAAGCAGGGTTTGATGTAGTGGAATCTGCCACAAATCACGCCGATGATTATGGATATGACTATCTGAAAAGTACTCTGGATTTCTGGAGCACCAATTATCCGGATATTCCTGTACTTGGCATCCACGCCACCCAGGAAGATGCAGACACTGTCAAAGTAAAAGAAGTGAATGGTATTAGGATTGCTTTTCTCGACTATACATACGGCACCAATAATTCCGGTGCAGGCGAAGGATATGAGTACATGATCGATATCTTTGATAAGGATAAGATCACCACAATGATTCAGAAAGCCAAAGAAATCAGCGACTGCATCATCTTTGTGGCTCACTGGGGAACAGAAGATGAAACCATGCCAAATGAATACGAGAAACAATGGGCCGCTTTTCTGATGCAGCAGGGTGTTGATGTGATCATTGGCGGTCATCCGCATGTGCTTCAGCCTTACGGACAGCTTTCTGATGACCAGGGACACAATACCACCATATTCTACTCCCTCGGAAACTTTGTTTCCACTCAGCAGGAACTCCCGGAACTTCTGGAAGGAATGGCAAGTTTTACCATACAGAAATCAACTCTGAACGGCAAATCAACCATCCAGATCCTTTCTCCGGAAGTGAAACCTATGGTCATGCATTATGATTACGATAACGGAGAATACGGACCATATATGCTGGATGATTATACAGAAGAACTTGCTTCTTCCCACAGTGTAAGAAATGTGATCGGTGATGAGTTTACTCTCGATAACCTGAAAGCCAAATTTAAGGAAATCATGTCCATGAATGTGAAGCCTTCCACAAATACAAACCTGCTGAACGTCAAGTTTGACTGGGAGGGCAACATGATCGACAAAACTACCGGAAATGTAGTGGAAGATACAGAATCCATCCACTCCTGGGAATATCAGGCAGACACATCAGACGGAACCGAAGACTCTTCCGACAGTTCTGACAGCTCTTCGGATGAAAGTTCCGATGATTCTTCAAACGAATATGACAGCGGTTATTGATGAATGCCCAGCAGTTTCTCTGCATTCTGTCTGGTCACATCAATGACCTCTTCTGCTGTAATTCTCTTCAGTTCTGCGATTGCCTGTGCTACATAAGGCAGATTTAATGACGAATTTCTCTTACCTCTGTTTGGCTCTGGAGACATATAGGGACAGTCTGTTTCCAGAACAAGCTGAGACAGGGGTGCATACTGAACCGTCTCTTTCAGTTTCTTTGCGTTCTTAAAAGTGACAACTCCGCCGATTCCCAGATACAGTCCCATTTTCAGATATTCTGCCGCAATCTCCCTGCTGTATGAAAAACAATGAATGATACCGCCATACATACCACCCTGCATATATTCTCTGACGATATTCAGAGTATCCTCGGCAGCTTCTCTGCTGTGGATCATAAACGGAAGCTTCTCTTCTCTGGCAATGTCAAGCTGGGCGCGAAACATTTTCTTCTGGATCTGATGTTCCTCTTCTTCCTTATGCCAGTAATAGTCCAGACCGATCTCACCGATTGCCACCATCTTATCCATACAAGAAAGTCTGCGGATCTCATCCAGAGTTTCCTGCGTCATCTTATCCGCATCATCCGGATGAACTCCCACAGCTCCATATATAAAAGGATATTTCTCCATCAGTTTCACAGTATCCTGAAAACCGCCTACAGATGCACAGACATTCACAATCTTCTCAATCCCTCCATCGTACATAGACATAAGAAGCGCTTCCCTGTCTGTGTCAAAGGCCTCGTCATCATAGTGCGCATGTGTATCAATAATCATTTTTTCCAATCTCCTCATGTAATCTTATAGCAATTCCATAAAATAATGCAATCAAGACAGTTCAGCAGAGTGCGAAGGACAAGGAAGATATCTGCAGGCGTGCTGACGCACGGCAAAGATATCTGACGCAGGACTTTGCGCTCTGATAAACCGGATCAATATACATTATTTATGAGAATTGCTATAGTCCAGTTAAAAATCTGTTATAAAATTACCAGCTCATCCCCCGGGTGGATCACACCTCCATGGAGAACCTTCGTAAAAACTCCCTGTTTCGGCATAATGCACTCTCCCATTTTCTTAAAGATCGCACATCCGCTGTGGCATTCTTTTCCAATCTGTGTCATCTCTAACAAAACATCGTTACATTTTAATCTTGTTCCAACCGGAAGATTACGGAAATCAATCCCCTGAACGATCACATTTTCTCCAAATGCGCCATCTTCTACTTCTGCACCTCTTGCACGGAATGCCTCGATCTTGTCATAAGAAAGAAGACTGATCTGACGATGCCATTTGCCGCCATGGGCATCACCTTCTATTCCCCAGTCTGCTATAATATTTGCTTCTTCGATGAAATGTTTTTGTACCCCTCTTTTCTCACTGATACAAATCCCAGTGATTTTTCCCATAATATCTTCTCCTCTCATCCACCAATCTGCCCCATAAAATGTTTTTCCGACACGCTTTTTACATTTTCAAAACAGTGCATCTGTGGTTTGTTTTTTATGCTTTCTATTAATATTTTTTGAA
>OGFL01002405.1_pt1 | contig 10164 bp, 9 predicted proteins | sample 1570911 | NCBI WGS metagenome assembly OGFL01 (sample SAMEA2582050, study PRJEB24529) | metagenome | biome: Human gut stool | place: China | collected 2011 | reverse complement strand
TCAAAGTCTTCCCCATATCAAAAATATGCTTTTGCTCCAAAGGAACTTTGCCAATTTTCGCACTCATTGCGTCCCAAGTTCCTTGATTAGCGTAAATATTCATGCCATATCTTCTGGCCAAAACACCTACACCCTTGATATGATCGCTATGTTCATGCGTTACTAATAAGCTATCTACATCCTTCAAAGTTCTACCAATTGAATTCATCAATTCTTCGATCTTTTTCCCAGATAAACCTGCATCTACTAGTACTTTACTCTTAGGTGTTTCAATATATGTAGCATTACCAGTACTTCCGCTTGCTAAAACGCTGATTTTCATTCCTTGATCTTCCAAATCTAAAATCTCCCTAATTAGTTTCCAACGATAATAATAACAATTTAGTCTTCTTTTTTAAAGTTAATCGCTTTATTTTGTGAATTTATAGCTCATTTCTAACAACTTTAATATCTGTTCTGGAGCTACTTTTTTCAATTGTACGCTAATCCAATGTTGCTTATTCATGTGATATGCAGGTAAATATCCTTCTGATTGCTGCAAAATCTCAATTAATTCTGGCTCTAATTTTAAATCTATAATTTCTTCTAACTGAGTACCTTTTAATCCTAATTTTTCTGCTTCAACATCCATAATAATCGCATACCATTTACGATTGTAGTGGTGCCTAAGAACTGCATAATTAGGGTTTTTCTTCCATAAATATTCTGGATTTACTTGATGATGTTCAGCGACATATGCAAATAATTCTTTACGTTTCACTAACTCTACCTCATTCAGCCAAATCGTGCAAAAAAATAGAACTAAGAAATTTTCCTAGTTCTATTTTCTCACTAATCATCCATAATTGCACCAGTGAACGCATTTAAGCGTCGATATTGCACAATTCCAGATGAATCACTCTTAATCTTCACATTCCATGTTGGAATTAAAATTGTATTATTATTTGCTGTCAATAACTTCGTATAACCTAGTTTTACCCATTTAACCGTTGAATTAGCTGGAATCTTGTTATATTGATACAACAAAATAACTGCTCGTCTCTGGCTAATCGTCTTCTTCACTTCTCTTAATTGATGAATTTTAGCGAGATGACGTTGAGTATAACCTACAACATAACCACCTTTAACCGTAAATCTCAATTGACCCTCAGGTGTATAGATTGGCTTTCCATGCACCATTTGCGTATAAACAATAGTATTTTTACTTGATAATTCTTTAGAGTATGCATAGTCTTTTCCATGAATTATCAAACTCGCATCATCAACTACTGAATTTAAAGTTTTTTGTGGATTGTCGCTATCATTTATTTTAATTAACGTGGTAAAATCACCCGTCAATTTATGATCATTATATGTCCAGGTAACGTAGCGCAAATCAGTATCAGCTTTATTCTTCAAATCATCGCTATTAGGACTTGCAAGATAATATCCTTCACTAGCTCGATTCGACAATATCGGATTTATTTCAATCTGATCATTCCGAATACTCTTCATAATCGTTTCATTAGCACCCTGGTTAGAATTCTTTATTGATACTACAGACCAATTTTGTTGAAAGTAGGTAAATATCAAAAAGATATCGAGAACTATGAAAGCTAGAAAGAATATCCACTCAATTCGTCTAAAATTCATACTTCATTCACCTACTTTCCAAAATTTTGAAATAGTTGTTCATAATCAATCCATCTGCCATCAACTTTTATTAGGTAAGTTGGTACCAGATCCACGACTTGACTTGAACTATCATTACGTTGCCAAGAGTATGCGATTTTTATAGCTCTTACACGATTAGAACTATAACCTATGCTTGATAAACGATTTAAAATATCACTCGTTGATGGTAGTGTCTTTTGCTTATTAGTATTTGGCAATGGTACTTGTAAACCATACAAAGAGAACATAAATCTTTGTCCATTTGAAGTAACATTTTGTAAGCTATAAGTCCCATAATTATACTCTGAAACAATTGGAAATCCTGCAATATAGTTACGATAAATTACTTCGCCAGTCTTACTCTCATAATTCGAATATCTAACATCATCTAATGTAACTCCTAGAGAATTAAGCTTGGCTAGATTAATCTCCAAAGTCTTACTAAAGCTGACTTTTGGCTTATTTTTATCATTACTATCATAATTGATATATTCGACTTCACCATGTTTATTATCAACTGTCATCCTCTGATTAGCGTCATCAGAATAAACCGTCTTACCATCTTGTTGCTTGGTTGTAATTGTCGCTGAAGTATTAGCTCCCAACAACTTAGCCACCATATTACCAGCAGATTCTTTATTAATTAGATAGCTATATTCGTTTAATTTTACCCCTTGCGGATATGTCCAACGATAGCCATCACCTATATTTTCCAAAGCAGTCGCTACTGACTGTGTATGCTTGTCTTTAGTCAATGCCATTAAAGATTTAACATTCAGATTTTTCACACTTACTTTATAAATATTTTGCTTCTTACTATTTAGAAAATAAATTGTATTTCCTGAATTGCCAGTCGGAATAATAATCTGATCGACATTTTCTTTATTTTCAGCAATCTTTTTAGGTGCCTTATCAAACAAGATGCACACATACTTTATTGGCAATACATCTGGGTAATTCAAAATCAAACTATGACTTTGATTAACTGTGGCTAAATATTTAGGAACATTCTGCTTCGCTACGGTTTTTAATGATGTTATTTCAACTCTATTCATAATCTTTTTAGCTTGATTAGTAATATCTGAACGATGATTGAAATATTGATATTTCTTAGTAGTAGTCTCGTTATACATCAAGCTCGTTGGAGTATATACATCATCTAGCCTTTTATTTGAAGCATTCGTTACACCACTGCTTGTATCAACTGGTGTACGTCCAACGTTTTGAAAGAAGGTAGTAGGATTAAACCAGATTAACCAGGTAAAAGCAATACTGATAACAACAGTCAAAATTAAACCCAGATGTAACATCCATGTCCTAATTTTCATCCCACAAATCCTCCTCACTATATTCTTCATATGGTAAAGAAATATAGAATGTTGAACCTTTACCTTCTACACTATCTACCCAAATGCGACCATGATGAAGTTCGATTACTTCTTTAGAAATCGCTAATCCTAAACCAGTTCCTCCTTGAGCCCTTGAACGTGCTTTATCAACACGGAAGAAACGATCAAAGACATGACCTAGATCTTTCTTTGGAATTCCTAGACCTTGGTCGCTGATACTTAGAATTACATTATTATGTGTTTCCAATAAGCGACAAGTGATTACCCCGCCATCAGGAGAGTACTTAATCGCGTTATTCATGATATTGTCGACCACTTGAATGAATTTATCGGTATCTAACTCTACCCATAAATCACGTTTAGTAAAATCACGTTTAATCGTGTAATTCTTAGTCTTAATATCTCGCGTATCAATCTTATCTTTCTTCAACATCATGTCGAAACGATCCAGAATATAATTTACTAGCCCATTGATATTGACTAATTCTAGATCTAATTTTACAGTTCCAGAATCCATTCTTGATAAGCTTAGCAAATCATTAATCATACGTATCATTCTGTCAGTTTCATCTTGTGTAACCTTCAAAAATTCTGGAGCAACTTTTTCATCTCTCCAAGCGCCATCATTCAACGCTTCAATGTAGCTGCGCATACTTGTTAAAGGTGTACGCAATTCGTGGGAAACGTTAGAAACAAATTGCTTACGTTCTCTATCAATCTTTTGTTGTTCCGTAACATCGTGTAGCACGCAGACAATCCCAGAAATAAAGCCAGATTCTCTTTGAATAACTGAGAAATAGGCATTCAAGATTAAGTCTTTTTCACCTGACATATCAAGGACAACTTCATCTTGTTTTTCTAGCAAATCTCTTAACGTATATTGGTTACGAATATCCAAAATATCTAAGATTGACTTACCTAATACTTCGCCTTCAGAAATATCGAGATAATTCATCGCCATATCATTAACAATCGTTATCCCACCACGTCTATCAGTCGCAATCACACCGTCAGACATATGCGATAGCACACTGTCCAATCTTCTTCTTTCTGATTCAGAAAGCTCCTGAGTTTCTTCAACACGAATTGATAAATTATTTACAGCTTGTGCTAATTGACCTAATTCATCATTTCCATATTGATGTACGTGTCCTGAGTAATCTCCACGTGCAATCCTAGCTGTTTGCCGCTTCATTTCTTCGATTGGCTTAGTAATCGAACTTGAAACAATGATCGCTAAAAACATACCGATAACAATCGCAATTAACGAAGCAGAAGCAAAGATCACTACAACGTTATTTACCGAGTCATATACACTCGCCATATCTGCCCGAGTATAAATTGCCCCAACAACAGCGTTATTATTACTCGATACATTCAGCAAAGGTGTGATTGAAATGTAATATTGCTTATTATCATTCCGATTATAAGTCGTTTCTGTATATGTACGACCTGTATAAAGCACGCCTTTAACTGCACTATTTGTTGTCTTTTGCCCGATTAAAGAACGACTATTTACATCACTATCTCCCCTGATAGTGCCTTTCGCATCTATTACTTGAACTTCTTGAATATTAGCGTTATTAATATCATCTAAGATGTTCTTAATTTTAGTGTTAGCCCCTTCTGTATCCGTCCTACTCAAAGCAACTATTAATGAATTTTCAACATAAGTAGACAATTCCACTCGTTGTTTGAAAGATTTTAAATTATCATTTTTTAGTTGTCTAACAAATATAGCCCCAACAATTTGAAAAGTTATTAGTAATAACAATGCAAATACAAGGGCTATTTTAAAATGGATTGAATGGAAGAAGCGAACTTTTTTATTCATATTTTCTGCCTCTATCATTCCTTACCACCTATTCAACTTCAGGATTGCGTAAATACCTACACCACGACGTGTCACTAACCAAGTTGGACGACTAGGATTATCTTCAATCTTTTCTCTTAAACGACGAACTGTTACGTCCACAGTACGCACATCACCAAAGTAGTCATATCCCCAAACTGTTTGTAACAAATGTTCACGCGTCATAACTTGACCTAGATGTTGAGCTAAGTAATGTAATAACTCAAATTCGCGATGAGTTAATTCAATTCTTTGACCATTCTTAGACACAGTGTATGCTTCTGGATGAATTGTCAAATCACCAACAGTAATTTCAGAATTCTTGTCATCTTCAGCGGAAGACTTTGCGGCTACTGCTGATTGACGGCGCAAATTGGCTTTAACACGAGCTACTAATTCACGGTTAGAGAAAGGTTTAGTTACATAGTCATCTGCACCTAATTCCAAACCTAGAACCTTATCAATTTCAGAATCCTTGGCTGTTACCATAATGATTGGCATGTCATGTGTCTTACGAACTTCACGAGCTACTTCTAAGCCATCAATTTTTGGCAACATCAAGTCAAGTAAAATTAAGTCTGGTTCTACTTCTTTAACTTGTTGTAAAGCTTCTTCACCATCATAGGCTGTATAAACATCATAACCTTCTTTGGTTAAATTAAACTTCACTATATCTGAGATGGGTTTTTCATCATCTACTACAAGTATCTTTTTCATAGTTTAATACCTCCTGTCTACTAGTTTTAGCAGACATCTTATAAACAGAACAAATTCCTCATTCTGTACCATTCTTAATTATAACCTATAATTTGTCATCTAACAAAAAATTACCTGAATTCGGTTTTGTTAATTATAATAAAAAAGCGTCGAATTTAACGCTTTTTAATGCTTATTTTAACGCAAATTTTTCAATAACTTTCGCTACTCCATCATGATCATTGTCGACTGTTATTTCATTAGCAGCTTCCTTAACTGCTGGGACTGCATTTTCCATCGCTACTCCGATTCCCGCAAATTCAATCATCGAAATGTCGTTTTCTTCGTCACCAATTGCCATTACATTTTCAGCCGTTAAATCTAGTTCTTCGCATAACTTAGCTACTGCATTTCCTTTACTTACACGTTTTGTATATGCTTCATAATAGAAAGCTGCTGTTTTCGTGAATTCTAGTCTATCTTCCAATTGTCCGAAATAAGTACGATCTGCGATGGCTGGATCTAAAATTTCTGGTTCATCAATAAACATTCCCTTGATCAAAGGCACATCTTTTAATTCATCAGGTGTACGGTAGGAAATACCCATTGATACAAGATTTGCTTCATATAAAGTGTAGTAACCAATATCCTTGTTACATGTATAAATTCTATCAGGACTGATCACTTGGAAATGTAGATTCATTTTACGTGCAATGGCTTCTAAATCAACGAAATCTTCATATGTAAGTCCTTGATGATAAATTACTTTTCCACTCGTACTTTGGACTACTGCACCACCAAAACTAACTACATATTGATTATCATCATTATCCAAACCTAATTCTGCTAATAGTTTCAACGCTCCTGGTAGCGGTCTTCCTGTACAAATAACTACTTTAATTCCTTGTGCTTTCGCTTTTTCAATTGCTGCTTTTACGCCAGCAGTTAATTCTTTTTTTGAATTTACTAAAGTTCCATCAATATCAATCGCAATTAATTTAATATCCATATTAATTTCCATTCCTTTGTTACCGTTTTACATTTTCTACTATATCACAGCTAAGCTGAGAATCTAAAAAATTTATTGCTACTCCCTTACCTTATTCGTATAATTATACTATATCTAAGGGGGAGCATGATTATGATTACTTGTGATAAATGTGGTACTAAATTACCTGAAAATGCTGAATTCTGTGCTTATTGTGGTTCAGAAATCAAGAAAACAGTCAACACCAGCTCTAAGAGTAAAAAATATTTCTTATCTCCACATGTACTTTTCAATCCATTGAAAAAACTTTTACCTACATTCAGTATTAAAAGCAAGAAAGGCAAATTTATTTGGACTATTGTCATTTTGATTCTTATTTTTATATTTTTCTCTTTAAATAGTTCTCCATCCTTTAATCAATTTTTAAAAGACGAACCTACTTTTAAAGTATCTGCTATTAATTCTGAAAGCAAAGTTAAAAACCTATACTTTAGCATAGATGATAAAACCAAAACAGTTTCATTAGTTGATGCCAAATCATTTGCTGAAAAAGGTGTGTTTTATGAAGGATTAAATTCTAAATATACTGTAACTGATGACTATTTATATATTAGTGAAGTTATCGGTGACCATACCCTTACTATCTTCCTAAAAGATTTACAGTACAACGATGGAACTTACACAGCAAAAGTTAAAATACTTGGTTATATTCCAGGAGTTGCCAATAGTTCCATCTTTAATAAAAATACTTATCAAAAAATTATTTTAGAAAAAGTAAAGTAATTTTCAAGATTAAAAAATCGTCAAAGATACGTTTTGAATAACGAAATCTTTGACGATTTTTGATTATACTTTTTCAATCTATTTCAAATAGTATATTACTTAATTTTTATCTATTTTCAAATGAATCAATACTTATCATCTTGTTAGTATTAATTAGGTTTTTTGTGTCTAAGTCAGTGTCTAAAATTGGTCCACTCATTATACACTGACCCTTCTTTAACCTTGTTAATCTTGCTTCAAATATGTTCTTTTCTTTAGCATTAGGTGCTATATAGCCTGCTAGTGATGATACTTGATCTTCTGGTGGCAAGAAATGTATTTGTTCTGCTGCATTATATAGAGCATCTACTTCACCTTTTATACTACTCATTGCTTGTGTAGCAAAAATTCCAGACCATCCAAACTTTCTACCTTCTCTTAAAATTTTTACTGTTGGCGATGATGATGAAAAATTAAGATTTTGTATCTCATCCAAAAATATAGGATAAATTGTTCCATCCTTTTTAGTTTGAGAATGATAAAATAAATCCCACAACAAAAATTCTATCATTGTATTTTGTATTTGTCTTTGATACTGAACCATCTGTAATATTGTAACAGTACCTTCGTAATTAAATACCTTAGACCAATCAAATGAACTTTGATATGTAAAAGGATCTCTATCTAGTAAAACGGACATTCTACTGTAGACATTTTCACCAGAATTTGTTTCTAATAACTGTTCCTTAAACTGGGTCAATGTATAATCAGTAGGATTATTTTTATATCCTTTCAACATAATCCTTCTAGCTAATGACTTTTGTTGAATTCCTAAATGAAAAATAAAATCAAGAACTTCAATGATTCTATCTACCATATCTTCAGGAGTTTCTGTCAATACTAATCCTGGCAAAAATCTCTTTTGTATCTTAAAAGGATTAATAGGGAGTTTTTCTTGATATACAATAACTTCTTTTAATTTTTTACCCATTTTCTTTTTAAAGTCATCATCCAACTCATTATTTAAATAACTATCTGTGTAATCTATTACTAAAGAACTAACTTTATTCTTACTTAATTCCCACATAATAGTCTGCAAGAAATATGTTTTCCCTTGTCCAGATTTTCCTGTAACAAGCATATGCTTATTAGGCAGTTGTGGATTACCATACTCCCAATATATTTTCTTATTTCCTGTAAGTCTTTTACCTAAATATATTCGAGTATTAGTAGATAATCTTCCTGTATCTGAACTTTTCTTTATAGAAGAGTCCATCATCAAATTATCTACTTTGTCTATATTTTTTGGCTTATCATTTTTTATATTACTAAAAGGAGAAACTTTATCATCTCTTGAAGTTTGTATACTTCCCTTTTTATTCAAAGTACTCTCTACTGTATTCTGACCCTTTTTTACTATATAATCTTTAAATTCATCTTTCTTTTCTTCAATAGTTGTATTTTGTAGTTTTTCTACCTTTTCTTGCTCATCTGTTAATACAGACATCTCTTTATCTTCTATTAAGCTATCTCTTGTTATATTCTGTATTTCTTTTACTATATGATTCTTAGTTTTATCTTTTAGAGTATTTTTTTCATTCACGAATTCTTTTTCTTCATTAAGTGAAGACTTCTTAATATCCTTTAGTTCGTCTTGGATTAATTTTTTTACAGGAACTTCAATATGAATATTATCTAGTCTTTTACCACATTTTGGGCAGAAAACTTCATTCCCCATCAACTTATTTCCACAAAAAATACAAAAATTCATCTAAGCCTCATCTCTCTTAGTTAATATCTACAGAAGTTGGATCTGCTTCTTCAGTAACAGTATTATAATCTTTATCTTCTACTTCACCAAATGTTACGGATAATTTGTTTAGTGAACCAAGCATATCTTCTTTCAATAATCCTTGACATGTAACAGTTTTTGTAACTCCTGGATTTACTCTTACTGGTGCATCAGCATCATAGGTGTCTCCGTTATCTTGTAACATTATTACTTGACCTAATTCTTTCGAATCTAAATCCACTGCTGAAACTCCCGATAAATCTAATTTCTTATTACTATTATTTGTTACATCATAATTGAATTGAACAACATAGTATGGGTTCTTTACATTTTCAAAATTTGCTAAAGATAATTGAGCTTTATTTTTAGGCTCATATTTTAATATTTTCACATTTTTTATAGTTATGGATAAGTCTCCTTGCTTAATTTGTTTATTAGTCTCTTTCTCTTTTATTGTGGTAACTTTTCCATAGTCTGTATTTTCTACATCAGATGAACCATTATTCTCATCCTCACTAGAACTACTTTCGATACTACTTGTGCTTTCTTCACTACTACTTACTACTTTTTCTTTTGATTTATCTTCTGAAGAAGTTGTAGTAGTTATCTTTTTGGTTCTTTTTACACTTGTATTTTGAGAATCAGCTTTACCGCATGCACTCAATAAGCTCCCCGAGAATGTTACGATACTTAAAAGTAATAATGTTTTAAATAGTGTTTTCTTCATTTTTATACCCCTATCTATTTATTTATAACATTTAGTCTATACTAAAATAACCTTTTTAACAATAAAATTTATAACTAAAAAAATAGGCATGGAAACTCGTCCATACCTATCTTTTCGTTTTATTCAAATGCCATCTGGTTTGTGTATAGATTATAGTAGAAACCTTTTTCTTTCAATAATTCTTCATGATTGCCTTCTTCTAAGACTTTACCATCCTTCAATACCACAATCTTATCAGAATTAATAATAGTCTTTAATCTATGCGCAATCACAAAACTTGTTCTACCAGCAATCACTGCATCCATCGCCTTTTGGATCTTTTCTTCAGTTACAGTATCAACGTTT
>OGFL01002390.1_pt1 | contig 10220 bp, 8 predicted proteins | sample 1570911 | NCBI WGS metagenome assembly OGFL01 (sample SAMEA2582050, study PRJEB24529) | metagenome | biome: Human gut stool | place: China | collected 2011 | reverse complement strand
GGCCATCCAGTACGGAGTGAAACGTTAGTCTTTTATCCAGCAGGCTGCCGATAAAGGCGATGTCCTTGCCCATGGTGCACACGCTACAAACTCCGATACGGAGGAGCTTGTGTGATAGCACTGCTCATTCCTCCAGGTCGGCGCCGTTGGTGCGGATCACCTTTTGGTACCAGGAGAAGGAGTCTTTCTTATAGCGGTCTAGGCTGCCGCCGTTTTCGTCACGGTCCACATAAACAAGGCCGTATCGCTTTTTAAAGCCTTCGCTGGTGCTCAGCACATCCTGGAAGGTCCAGATATGGTAGCCGATCACGGGAATGCCCTCTTCCACAGCGGCTTTCAGCTGTTCGATGTGGTCATGCAGATAATGGATACGGTAGGGGTCGTGGATCACATTGCCGGCTTCCAGAGTATCCGGTGCTCCAAAACCGTTCTCGCACAGCATCAAAGGCAGATGGCAGCGCTCGTAAACATTGCGGAATGCAATGTGGAGACCGATGGGATCGACCTTCCATTTGTTCAGCGGGTCTGCTTCCACGCGGGGGTTGTCCAGACAGCGGCAGATGCCCGGCAGGATGCGGCGGCGGGCGTCCACGCGGTAGCGTTCCACCAGAGCCGGGTCAACATCCGCAGGGCAGGCCTCCGCGCAGCTGGAACGGTAGTAGTTGAAGGCAAAGAAGTCCGGGAAGCCTGCCTTGAGGATGGCTTTGTCCTCGTCTGTCAGCGGGAAATCCCAGTGGTTATCCCGCAGCCACTTGAGGTAGTAGCCCGGATACTCACCGCGTACATGTACATCGATCATGTAGTGAAAATAGAGGTCATCGGCATTTTTGGCCGCCAGAACATTGGCGGGGGTGCTGTCCACAGGAAACTGCGGGCAGTAGGCCATAACAGGCGCGATCTTTGCGTCCGGGTCGATATGGTGGCAGGCGGCAATGGCCTTGGCGCAGGCAAGGAACATATGGTGGTTGCACAGATGGCGCAGCTGCTCGCGTTTGAGGATGTCCTTTTCGGTGATGCCAAGGTAACCATCCCGGCGGATCATGGCATTCTGCTCGTTGTTCACCAGCCAATACTTCACGCGGCCCTTGAAGTGCGCAAACAGGGTGGAAGCGTAGCGGGTAAAATCCTCCACCGACTGCCGGTTTGCCCAGCCGCCGTATTTCTGCTGCAGGCCGCAGGGGAAATCGAAGTGGTAGATGGTGACCACCGGTTCAATGCCGTATTCCCGCAGGCGGTCGATCACGTGGTCGTAAAATTCCAAGCCTTTGGCGTTAGGCTGAGCCTCGTCGCCATTGGGGAAGATGCGGGTCCACGCAATGGAAAAGCGGTAGGACTTGAGCCCAAGCTCCTTCATCAGGCGCAGATCCTCTTGCCAGCGGTGGTAGAAATCGCTGGCAACGCGGCTGTCGGCAAGCCCACATTGGCCAGAGCCTTGGTGGGCTCTTCGGCCGGGTCGATGGCCATACTGCGCAGATCGGCAAGGGAAAGTCCTTTGCCATCTTCATTGTAGGCACCCTCTACCTGAAAAGCAGAGGTGGCACAGCCCCAGAGAAAATCGTGCGGAAAAACGGTGGAAACCATATGTGTGTTGCTCCTTTTGCTCAAGAATAATTACATGCCCATTTCACGCAGGACGGCTTTCTGGGCCTCGCTGACTTCCTTCAACTCCTCGTCACGGTAAAGGACCATGGTAACGACGAACGAAACACCGATGGCAATGGCAAAACCCACACAGGCCCAGATAAAGTTGGCAGGGTTGGCTTCGTCCACGAACTGCGGCATACCGATCAGGCAGGTGCTCATCAGGGTGAAGGACTTGACACCGACAATGACCATGACCAGCGCAGAGATAAAGCTGCCGGTCACAACGCCGACCATGGCACGCTTGTTCTGCAGAGTCACACCGTAAAGGGCCGGCTCGCTGATGCCGAACAGGGCGGAAATGGCGGCGGACAGGGCAACGGATTTGGTATCCGGGTTCTTGCTCTTGAGGGCGACGGCAAAGCAGGCGCCGCATTCGGAGATGTTGTGGGCAGTCTTGGCGGGGGCGTTGAGCATATCGTAGCCGGGGTCAACATAGGTGGCAGTGATGTAGGGAAGCAGAGCCTTATGCATACCAACGGCGGTCATAAAAGGCAGCACAGCGGCCAGCACGGCAACCACGACCCAGCCCACAGAACCATAGAGTGCAAGCAGGCAGCTGGTGAAGGCAACGCCCGCATTGTAGCCCAGAGGTCCGAGGAAGAGCAGCTCAAGAGGTACAACCACCAGGAAACACACCACCGGCACAAAAATGACGCGCACAGGCTTCGGGCAGATTTTGGTGAAATACTTTTCCACAAAGTACAGAGCGAATACGGAAAGGATGGCCGGGAAAATCTGAGAAGTGTAAGAAACGTTCGGCACGGTCAGGCCAAAGATGGTCAGACCGTCGCCGATCAGGCCGGAAAGCTTGGGCAGCAGGGGCACGGCGGCAATGATCACCGCGTACATCTTGTTGCACTTCAATTTGGTGGCGCTGGTATAGGCAATCATGACCGGCAAGAAATAGAAGGTAGCGTCGGCAATGTTGAACATGACCTGATACAGGTCGCTGCTTTTGTCCATCCAGCCCGCCATGGTCAGCAGGGTGAGCAGGGTCTTGATCAGGCCGCCGCCGGTAATCACGCCGATCAGCGGCTGGAAAGTACCAATCAGGAAATCGAGCACAAGGTCGCTGTCCTTCTTTTGGGGGGCAGGTGCATCGTCGTCCGGGACGATGCCTGCACCCTCCAGTTGACCGGCCTTCTGCAGGGCTTCGTACATTTCGACCACATTGTTGCCGATGATCACCTGCAACTGGCCCTTCAGCACGACGCCCATCACACCGGGCACCTTTTTCAGTGCGTCAAGGTTGGCTCTGCTGTTGTCCTTCAGGGTAAAGCGCAGACGTGTGGAGCAGTGTGCAAACTGCGTAATATTTGTTTTGCCGCCAACAAGATCCAGAATCTGTTCGGCAGAGCTCTTGTAATCCAGCATGTTGTTCTCCTTTCATTCGGGCGCGGCACCGTGCAAAGGCTGCCTGTGCACCCAAACCGCATGAGTGTTCCGGATGGCCATTCCGTCTGTTTGTTCGGTGGTTTCAGTATAGCCGCAACATCCACTACAATCAATTGGCACAACAAGACAAAATGTGCGGGCCGAAAACGATCAGAATCCACAATGAAAGTTCGTTTTGGCGGGCTTTTCGCGGAAAAACGGCTTGCAGAAACTACTTTTTTGTAGTAAGATGTAAGAAAATAGACTTCATTTTAGCGCGGAGGAAGGGCCATGGAAAAAGAGCTGGCATATCAGATCGCCCATGCGGAGCTGACCAAAGGCCAGGTAAGGCTGGCAGGCTACATTTTAAAGAATCAGAAGCGTGTGCTTGGCATGACGGCGCTGGAAGTAGGCCGAGAAGTGGGCATGAGCGATGCCTCGGTCATCCGCTTCTGCAGGGCCGTTGGCTACAGCGGCTTTGCCAATCTCAAGGTGCAGCTGCAAAAGGAGCTCTCCCTGCACAGCGAAAAGATCGGCAAGCATTCCCTGTATGACCGGTTCGTGATGCAGGAAGAAAAATACAGCAAGGATGAGCTGGACCTTTCAGAAATGCTGACTCTGATGGGCGGCAACCTGGAGAACTCGCTGCGGCAGAACCCGGCAGCTACCTTCCACACCGTGGCCGATAAGCTGCTCTCGGCGCGGAAAAAGATCATCATTGGTCTGCGGGGTGGCAAGGGCTGTGCCGTGCGTTTTGCCCGGCTGCTGCAGTTTTTGAGCAGCGATGTGGCCTGCATTTCCGATGAAGGGCAGGACGAGCTGTGCTCGCTGGCAGAGCTCACCGGGCAGGATGTTGTGCTGGTGCTGAATTTTTCGCGTTTTTACCGGATCGACGAAAAAATGGCGGAGATGCTTGCGGCGCAGCAGGTGCCGTACTTTGTCATTACGGACAGCATGGCATCGCCGTTTGTAAAGGGCGCGCAGGCGGTTTTGCTGGCGGATACCGAGCACTGCGGCTTTTTCCATTCCATGATCGGGGTGGAGGGTATTCTGGAATACCTGCTGATTTTGATGTGCTGGGCACAGCCGGAGAGCTTCCGTGCAAAGCTCCAGCAGCGGGACGCCATTCTGGCGGAATACCGCGAAGATAAAAATTGAACCCTTATCAGTAAGAAAAAAGACGCAAAAGAAGGATAAGCGCACTACAATTTTGTAGTGCGCTCGCCTTCTTTTTCTGCAAATTTGATTTCAGAGCGCAGGATCCTGACAAGAATCACCAAAACGCACCGGAAGCTTTTCTCTTCTTTGCCCAATATCATGTAGTGGATGTTGCCGCTATACTAGGGCCAGACAACATAAGAGAGAGGAAGATTCTGGTGGATGGATTTTTAATCGCGGCCAAGGCAGTCATCCCGTTTGTAGTGTACATCGGTTTTGGCATGGGCATGCGCAGGACCGGCCTTGTGGATGAACCATTTTTAAGGAAGCTCAATTCGGTTATTTTTTACTGCTTTTATCCAATCGTGTCCTTCTGCAATATTTATGGTGCCGGCGGCGACGGCATCCGGCTGCAGTTCCTTGCACTGGTGGCGGCAAGCGTGCTGGTGTGCATTGGGCTGTGTATGCTGGCGGTGCCGCGGTTCATAAAAGCCCCCGCGCAGCAGGGAGTGGTGGTACAGGCGCTGTACCGCAGCAATATTCTGCTGTTTGCGCTGCCGCTGGTGCAGAGCCTGTTTGGCGAGTATGCTTCGGCAGCCGCCGGTGTGATGGTGACCATCGTGGTGCCGCTGTATAACGTCATGGCGGTGATCGTGCTGGAATACTACCGCGGCTGCCGGCCAAAGCTGGTGCCGCTGCTCAAAAAGATCTTCACCAATCCCCTGATCCTGGGGGCACTGGCAGGCGGCGCGTTCACGCTGCTGGGCATCCGGATCCCTTCCGTGCTGGAAGCGCCCATCCGTCAGCTTTCGGCGCTCACGACGCCGCTGGCGCTGTTCGTGCTGGGCGGTACGCTGCAATTCTCTTCCATCCGGAAACATCTGAGCTGCCTTACGGCCACACTGGCATGCAAGCTGCTGGTGTTCCCGGCGGTTACTCTGTGGCTGTCCGGGCTGCTGGGCCTGCAGCCGGTAGAGCGCTTTTTGCTGCTGTCGGTGTTTGCAACGCCGGTGGCCACCGCATCCAACCCCTTGGCTGAAACCTGGGACGGGGATGGAAAGCTTGCGGCCGAGTTTGTGGCCATCAGCACCGTGACTAGCGTGGTGACGCTGTTCTTCTGGCTCACCTTCTTTGCGCGTTATCTATAAAAACTCTGGCTTGTACTGTGCATTCTGCCAAGCCGAGGAAATCATCCATGATAATGAACGACACGCTGCTGTTCCTCAGGCACCCCTTCACGAATACAGCGAATCTGCCGCCATCCTGCAAGGCGGACCGGAAAATGCAGTTTTGCCTTGCGCCACAAACAGACAGCAGATCCTTGAAGGCTGGATGATTTGGATAATCTGGTGGGACAATACGAACCGTTATAAAGACCGGAACGATCAAAGACAGCGCAAACAAATTAGACCCACCAGATCAGCTGGTGGGTCTAATTTGTTTTTGCCTTCTTATTTTACACCTTTTGGCCATCCAGTACGGAGTGAAACGTTAGTCTTTTATCCAGCAGGCTGCCGATAAATGAGATACCTTTGCCCATGGTGCAGGCGGCGACCACAGTGCCGATGCCCAGACCGCGGATGGCACCGACGCCCACAAAAGTGATGACAGCGGTGGTGATCAGACAGGTCAGATCAAAGGTGATCTTGACCCGGGCGTAGGGGAGCTTTGTGATGTCCGCCATCTCCCGGGGGAACAGATCGGTGGGGGTGATGGGCAGGCCGCAGCGGTTGCCCAGCGAGATGCCGAAGCATAGGATCAGGTAGCTCAGTACAAAGTAGAGCACCCGCATGGGGATGTTCAGGGGCAACGCGTCGATGAACGGCTTTTCAAGATCCATCAATTTGCCGAACACAAAGCCGACCACAAAGCTGAACAGGTAGCTGGGCATGAACTTCCGGCGCAGCAGCATCAATACCAGCACCAGCAGGCCCTGAAACATGTATGTCCATGTACCCAGCGTCAGCTGGGGGAACACCTGTTGGAAGCCGTAGGGCACGCTGGATATGGCCGAGATGCCGGAACCAGAGTGCAGCATCAGCAGCACACCGGCGCTGTTCATGATGACCATAGCGATCAGTGCAAGCTCACCGCGGACTGCAAGTTTATTGGATTCGGATTTCATGGGCTGAAAAATACTCCTTTTGCATTAAATATCAGCGATGCACTTTCAGGACTGATCCTCAAGGATGCGGTGGATATGCAGGGCCAGATACAGCCGCTCCTGATTGGTGATCTGGGTCTGGAACTGCTCTGAGACGTAGATCTGGATCTTGTCTACGCAGGCAAATTCCTTCTGACACACCGGGGCGATCTGATCATACAACAAAGGCGACGTGTCCTCCGGCAGCTGATTGTGACTGACCAGGCGCTGAACGAAAAGCCGGATGTGGGTGACATAACGGGAATAGGAAAGGCTGTCCTCGTTATAGGTCAGGCCAAGGGTATACTTTACGATATCCAGCACGGCGCTGACCGCATGGGCGATGATAAGGTTCTGGCTGTTGCTGGGGTTGTCGTACTGGGCGTTGATGAAGTGGAACGCGATATTGCCCGCCTCGTCCAGCGGCACCTCCACCTTCAGCTTGCGGCTCATGAGCTGGACTGCGTACTCGCCCACCTGAAATTCCCGGGGGTTGAACTTCTTCATGTCCAGCGTGTAGAAGTTCTGCAGGATAACGCCGTTCCGGATGCGCTTGGCGGCAAAGGCAAGATGGTCGGTCAGGGCCAGATAGATATGATCCATCAGCTTCATGTGGTAGTTCTCCACGGCATAGTCGATGACAGACTTGGCCATCTCAAAATAGATGCTGTCTGTCTCGGCGGCCAGCCGGATGATCCGGCGCGAAAGCTCCCGATCCTTGAGCACAAAGACCTTATCGATCTCCTTGGACGAGAGCTTGTAGCCGATGGTTTTCTGGAAGCCGATGCCCTTGCCCATCAGGATGATCTCCTGTCCCTCATCGTTGAGTGCCAGCACAAGGGAGTTGTTCAGCACTTTGATGACACGCATGGCCTTATAAACACTCCCCGTTGGTCTTGATTACCTTCTGATACCAGTAGAAGCTATCTTTGCGGATGCGGGCCAGATCCTTCAGGTCAGAATCGGTGCGGTTGACGTAGATAAAGCCGTACCGCTTGCGGAAGCCCTGATGCGAGCTCAGCAGATCCATCACCGACCACGGGCAGTAGCCTATCACCTCCACACCGTCGCCGATGGCATCCGCGATGGCCTGCACATGCTGGCGCAGGTAATCGATACGATAATCATCATGCACACGACCGTCGGCGGTGAGCTCGTCGCCCATGCCAAGGCCGTTCTCGGTGATGATGAGCGGCAGGTGGTAGCGGCGGTAATACTCGTTCAGCACGATGCGCAGGCCCATGGGGTCAATCTGTGCGCCGTACTCACTGGCTTTCAGGTTCTGGTTGCGCTCGTCGCGGCAGTAGCCGTACTGGTCGAAGTCCACCTCGTTGCCGCGGAACACGCGGGAACCTGCCGGATGCTCGGCATCTGCGGGCAGATAGCTGGCGCACAGAGTGCGGTAGTAGTTCAGCGCGATGTAATCAATCTTTGCGCTCTTGAGGATGGTGGCATCGCCCGGCTCCATCTTGGGCACGATATTGCGCTCCTCGAGGTAGCGCATGTAGTAGCCGGGGTACTCACCGTTGGTGTGCATCTCAAGGCAGTAGTTGGTCTTGAACCAGTCGTTCATCCGGGCTGCCCATACGTCCTCCGGTTTGTTGGTCAGGGGGTAGGTGCAGGTGGAAGAAACTGCCGGGGCAATCTTGCCGCCCTCCACCAGCTCGTGGCAGGCGTTGACAGCCAGAGCGTGGGCGAGGAACATGTGGTAGTCCATCTGGGCACGCATCCGGTCAGCTTCCCACTCGTCATTGGTGTAGATGTTCATGCGGTTGTTGACGCGGATCATCAGATTCTGCTCGTTGATGACCTGCCAGTATTTGACGCGGTCGCCAAAGACACGGAAGCAGACCCGTGCATAGCGCTCAAAGGCGTAGGCGCAGTCGCGGCATTCCCAGCCGTTGTACTTCTCGACCAGCGCATAGGGCAGGTCGAAGTGGTACAGGGTGACTAGCGGGCAGATGCCCTGCTCGATCAGGTAGTCGATGACCTTGTTGTAGAACGCGATGCCCTCGGGGTTCACCTCGCCGTCGCCGTCCGGAATGATGCGCGCCCAAGAGAGGGAGAAGCGATAGGCCTTCAGACCCAGCTCCTTCATCAGGTCGATGTCCTCTTTCCAGTGGTGGTAGAAATCGCTGGCCACCTTGGTGTCGGCCTGCTTATCCGAAAGCTTGAAGGAGTTGAAGTCGGCCACGGTCATGCCTTTGCCGCCCTCATCCCAGCCGCCTTCGATCTGGAAGGCAGAGGAGGAAGCACCCCAGAGGAAGCTTGCAGGAAATTGATTCATCATGTTGAGCTCCTTTCTTGAATAAGGAAGGGATCAGTGCACGGTGCGGATCACAGAGCAGCTCAGATCCACCGGATCGCCGGGCAGACCCTCGACAGCCTTGAAGTCGTCCGAGTTGGAAACGATCACGCTGACAGTAGTATTATGACCGGCCACTTTGATCTTGTCAATGTCGAAGGACAGCAGCTTGTCGCCCTTTTTCACCTTATCGCCTTCCTTGACGAAGCTGTGGAAGCCGTCACCGTTCATCTCAACGGTGTCCACGCCCACATGGATCAGCAGCTCGGTGCCGTCATCCAGCTGCAGACCCAGAGCGTGCAGGGTGGAGTGGATGACCGAAACCGTGGCATCTGCGGGAGCGACCACCAGACCCTTGCTGGGCAGGATGCCGATGCCGCCGCCCAGTGCGCCGGATGCAAACACGTCATCGGGCACCTCGTTCAGCGGGTAGGCCTTGCCCTCAACAGGGGCCTTGATCTCAGAAGCAACGCCATCCTCGGGCAGAGAGGGCTGTGCAGGAGCGGACTGTGCGGGGGCGGCCTTGACGGCAGTGTCCTCGAAGCCCACCAGATAGGTCAGAACAGCAGCGCCCACAAAGGACACCACGATGCCGATGATATAAGCCATGAACTGGCCGAAGGTCGTGCCCTCGCCCCAGTAAGACATAATGGTCAGGATGCCGTTGTTGGCAAAGCCGGTGTTCACAGCCTTGCCGATGCCCATGATGCCGCCACCCACAGCGCCGGCAATGACAGCGCAGATCATGGGCTTCTTCAGACGCAGGTTACAGCCGTAGATCGCAGGCTCAGTAACGCCGACCAGCCATGCGGACAGAGAGGCGGAAGCAGCCACCTGCTTCAGGCCGGGATCCTTGGTCTTGAACATGACGCCCAGAGCAGCGCCGGCCTGAGAGAAGTTTGCAGCACCGGCGAAGCACATCAGGGTGTTGGTGCCGGTCATGGCCACATCATTCAGGCCGATGGGCAGCAGAGCGCGGTGTGCGCCGAAGATAACGCAGACGCCCCACAGGCCGCCCACGATGATACCGCCCAGAACGGGGCTGAAGCTGTACAGTGCGGTGTAGAGCCACTGGATGATGTAGCCGACATAGATGCCCACGGGGCCGACGACCACCAGCATGACGGGAACCATGATCAGCAGGGACAGGCCGGGGACAAGGATCAACTGAAGGATTTCAGGTACGATCTTGTTGAGCAGCCGTTCCAAAAGCGCCAATAGGATGACCGCCAGCAGGATCGGGATGACCGATTCGGTGTAGGTGAAGATCTTGCTGGACTCACCCACAGTAAAGGCCATCTTGATGACCGGCAGGCCGAAGATGGTAGAGTGGGTGGCGGTGTCCTGCATCATGGCATCGATGGTGGGGTGGCACAGGAAGGCACCCAGCATCATGGACACGACGGTGCTGCACTTCAGAGCCTTGGCGGCAGTGTAAGCAAGGAAGATGGGAATAAAGTAGAAGATGACGTTGCTGGCGGTGTTCAGGATGATGTAGGTGCTGTTGGTGGTGTCAAAGCCGGGCATCTTGGCAAAGGCGGCCAGAAGACCCTTGATCAGGCCGGAAGCTGCAATGGCGGGCACCAGCGGGGTAAA
>OGFL01002386.1_pt1 | contig 10254 bp, 8 predicted proteins | sample 1570911 | NCBI WGS metagenome assembly OGFL01 (sample SAMEA2582050, study PRJEB24529) | metagenome | biome: Human gut stool | place: China | collected 2011 | reverse complement strand
TACCGTCATTCACGCTTGCAAGAAATCCGTATATTTGGTTCAGACGTGCCGAAAGTGTGACGTATGCACTGAATAATAACGGTCAATTTGCAATGGATCCGTATGAAAATGCGTATTCATCGGGAACGCACTTTGTAACCGCAAAGGAATGGCTGTCACTTGATTATGACGATAACACAATCAGCTATTTTGAGGACAGCCACGATTATATAAAACGTGCTTATCCGTGTCCGACTGACTTTAACGGTGACGGCAAGATGGACTTGATTTGCGGAAGTGCGGACGGAAAACTGTACTATTTCGAGGGTACGGGAATGAAATCGAATTACGAACTTGACGTTGCGACTATGTTTACCGATATGGACGGAAATCAAATTTCGGTCGGTGCATATTCATCACCTACAACTGCCGATATTGATAATGACGGTGTTGATGAAATAATTACAGGCGATGAAAACGGAAGTATCCATTGCTTTAAAAGATCTGACGGTATGGTGCTTGACGATCAAGGCATCATTCTTGAAACAGGACTTACCGACGCAATGCCGTCAATCGGTGATTTAAACGGTGACGGCGTGCTTGATATGGCGGTCGGCTCACGAAACGGAGAAATGAGAATATATTACGGCGATATGGGTGAGTACAGTGTTTTGTTTAATGCTTACGAAACTGTTGACACAGGTCAAAGTTGGTGTTCACCATGTATAGCCGACGCAGACGGTGACGGCGTGAATGAGCTTTACGCAGGTACGTTTGAGGGATATATCGCGAAGTTTGAAAATAATGTTTTTAACGGTTATATTGAAGGCAATGAAAGCAATTATAAGGGTAATAATAATCTGAAATTCGGTGCGAACAGTGTACCGAGATTTTATGATATTGACGGTGACGGCAATAAAGATTTGGTTGTCGGCTCACTTGAATACGGTATGGCTGTGCCTATAGACAGCGATTATTTTCCGTATCGTGAAAAATTGCAGAAACAGCTTGACGGTTTTAAGGACAGAGGAATCTATGTCGGTGTACACGCACTTTCAAATGAATATGCCGACAGTGCACATGACCAAAGGGAGCTTGAATATCAGAAAAATGCATTTGAGTCGTACGGACTTCCATGGATAGGCAGTGGTGTAAATCAGCATACATGGAGAACAAGTAAAATCGGTTATGACACGCATTTTGATAATATGAGCGGTTATGACGGAACGTACAAGAGTCAGTTTGACGCGGGTCTTTATTGGAACAGCGGTTCACAGACTCCGAACAGTATCGCCGTACCGGAAGTGAGTGCGGAAAATTCAATCATTGTTCCTTTCTATCTTGATAACGGTCAGCTTATGCTTCAACCGTCAAACACACCGAACGGAAACAGCGAATTTTCGGCGATTTCTGCGAAGTATGAAGTGCCTATCCTTTTCTATAATCACTGCGATTACGTTTACCGTGAGCAGGACAGCGAGGAGGAGAAGATTAAAAAGGTTGATACGCTTGTAGATGATTACGGCTATAATTTCGTACAGGAAAATCAGCTTGCAAAGATGACTGCGGCGGCATATAACAGCAGGGTCAGTGCAAAGTGGGATAATGATACTTTGTATTTGTCGGCGGCGGCAAAAAACGAGGATATTCCGCTGTATGATAAGAATTATCAAAATTCTACCGGTGTAAAAGTGATTTTTGCCGACGGTGTTACGGTTGATGAATTTAACATAGACGCAAGTGTTGCATATAAGAAAGATAACTGTATTTATGCGTCGCTTGATAAGGGCGTAAAGATTTCAAAGAACGGCGAAAATAAAGATATAAATATCACTTCGGTGAATGTACCTGCAAAAATTTCAAAGAATGATAAGGGTGCAACGATTAAATTCTATGACGGCGGTATGATGACGGTTGAAGTTGCCGGTAATGCACGTACAACGTCAAAAGGCTGGGAAACAACTCAACAAGAGGGTAAAACACTGTTTAGAAAATATGGAAAAGCAGAAACTTTGAAAATAACAAAATAAAAAAGTGCCGAAAGGCACTTTTTTATATGATTTTTTAAAGATTAAGTCATTTTTACTGTCCCCAAACATTTCTTAAATGCTCGGCGTACATATCTTGTATTTCTTTAATTTCGCCAAGACCGGTAAGGTCACAGTTTACATTAAAACCGTTATTTTCAAATTCTTCTTTCCATTCGACAGCCATATCATTTTTTGCGTGGTCACCGCATACAAGCATAAACGGAAGTAGTGTTACATTTTTTATATCGGTTTTCGTTGCGTGTGACATAACTGTTTCAAGGTCGGGAAAACCCTCAACAGTACCGACAAATACGTTGTTCATATCGGCATTTTTAAAGTGATAATCAAGAGCGGGGTAGGCGGCATTCGCAAAATGGTCGCTGCCGTGTCCCATAAAAACGTAAAGTCTGTTTTTGTCGGTAAGTCTGTGTTTGAAAATATCAACAATGTTGTAATAGTCACTTGTTTTGGTAACAAGCGGACGAGAAATTCTGATTTTCATTTTGTCGTTAAATTTCTCAATCATTCTGCAAGCTTTGTCGTATTCAATACCGCACATAATGTGAGTAGGGACACAAAAAATATCTGTGTAACCGCTTTTATATAATTTTTCAAGTGCTTCATCTACAGTATCAATTTCTATTCCGTCACGTTCACGGAGCTTTTTAATAATCATACCGCTTGTAAATGCACGGAAAACATCTGTTTTAAATTCATATTTAAGTTTTTTTTCGACAGCACCGATTGTTTTTTCAAGTGTATCGCGGTGGCTTGTGCCAAAGCTTATGACAAGTATTGCAGTTTTCATATTTTCTCCTTTATTTTCTGTTCATATAATTCTAAACTTTCTTTTGCAATTTCAAGCATTTCATCTGAAACCATAAAATTTAATATTTCTTTTTTAGTGTCCTTGCTTTCACTTATTAAAATACTTCTGTATTTCTCTATTATAGGTAAAATGCCGGCATAAAATTCTAAATCGTTTGATTTAAATTGGCTGATTTTTTTCGCAAGTGCCGGTGATTTGCCGTTTGTCGAAACAGAAATCGTTATGTCATCGTAGTTTTTTGATGACGGTAATATAAAATCGGAATGTTCTGTGTCATCAGATAGGGACACTAAAATGTTGCGTTTTTTTGCGTCATTGTAAATCGTTTGATTTACTTCTTTGTTGTCTGTTGCGGCTATGACAAGAAAAGAATTTTCTATGTCACTTGAGGAATATTCTTTTTCAAGTCGTTTGACGTTTGGAAATCCGTCTTTAAAAACAGGACTTACTGCGGTTACGTCTGCACTATATTTTAAAAGCGTTTTAACCTTTCTTTCCGCAACATTCCCACCGCCTGCAACGGTACATTTTCTTCCGCGTATATTCAGCATTATCGGAAACATCAGTTTTCCTCCAACCACTTTGCAGCCTCGACCGCGTAGTAGGTTATAAGCATTTTTGCACCGGCACGTTTCATTGCGGTAAGGCTTTCAAGGACGATTGACTTTTCGTCAATCCAACCGTTTTGTGCGGCGGCTTTAATCATTGAGTATTCACCGCTTACATGATATATTGCAAGAGGGACACTAAAAGTGTCGCTGAGAGTTTTTGCAATGTCAAGATACGGCATACCGGGTTTCACCATGATTATGTCCGCACCTTCGTCAATGTCAAGCTGTGTTTCGATAATTGCCTCTTTTTTATTTCTGAAATCCATTTGATAACTTTTTCTGTCCCCAAACGATGGAGCACTGTCAGCTGCGTCGCGGAACGGTCCGTAAAATGATGATGAATATTTGACGCTGTATGCCATTATAAGTACGTCCTCAAAGCGGTTTTCGTCAAGTGCCTGACGTATTGCGCCTACTCGTCCGTCCATCATATCCGACGGTGCAACAATATCCGCACCTGCTTTTGCACAAGCCACCGACGCTTTTGCTAAAAGCGGTAAAGTCTTGTCGTTGACGATACAGTCGTGTTCGATAACACCGCAGTGACCGTGCGAAGTGTACTCGCAAAGACAAATATCGGCAATTACGATTAAATCGGGATACAGTTCTTTTGTAAGGCGGATTGCACGTTGAACAATGCCGAATTCATTGTATGCCTCACTGCCAAATTCATCTTTTGTTTTCGGAATACCAAAGTAAAGCACCGCACCGACACCTGCCGAAACCACTTCATCAAGTGCGGACGGCAGGTCGGTAAGCGAGTATCGCTTGATGTTCGGCATTGACGGAATATCTTCTGTTTCGCCGTCAATTATGAACATCGGATATATTAAGTCTGTTTTGTCAATCGAAGTTTCGTGTACAAGGTCGCGAATTTGTTTTGTCACACGAAGTCGTCTTGGTCGTCTGATCATTTAGTGTCCCTCCTGATACAGTCGATAATGCTTTCTGCGGTTGCATTGTCGGCTGTTTTATAAATTTTAAGCCCGCATTTTTCGGCGGATTTTGTTGTTTCGTTTCCTATTGAAATCAGCTTTATATTTGACGTGTCTGCCATTTCGGAAAATGCCTTTGCGGCAGAACCGCTTGATAATATGACATAGTCAGTATCGTTTAGACATAAATTCAAAAGTTCCTGTTTTGAGTTGTCGGTTTCTGTTCTGTAAAGGTGCATATCGGTGAAATTAATATTGTTTTCACTTAAAATATTCGGTATGGTGCTTGCACCGTTTTCGGCTCGAATTAAAAGAATATTGTCATTTTTACTGCACTTTTCGCACATTAGGCGAGCAAGCTCACGTCCCGAATGAATTTGAGGAACCATGTCGGCATATATTCCGTAACTTGCAAGTGCGTCGGCTGTTTTTTTGCCGACAACAGCAAATTTAGTGTCCCCTAAAGTGCGTATATCGGTTTTTGATTTTTGTAAATATTCAAAAAATATTTCAACACCGTTTGCGCTTGTAAATACTATATATGAAAAGTGTGTTATATCCGCTTTTGAAAACAAGTCGAAATTAATCGGAACTGTTTTGATTAAAGGAAGCTCCGTTATGTCAAAATCGGTTGCTGCTTTTTTTATGCTTTTGTTCATTAACGGTGTTGCGGTTGTGAGTATTTTTGTGTTTTTTTGTTTAAACCAATCATGCTTTAAATTCACCACATCACCGACAAGAATTATCGCCGGAGAAGTCATTTGTTTTGCTAATGCAGATAAATTATTTAGTGTCCCCGTAACACATTTTTGACGCGGCATTGTGCCGCTTGAAATTACGGCAACAGGTGTATTTTCCGATTTACCGTTTTCAATAAGCTTATTGCTTATATTTTCGGCAGACGAAAGCCCCATAAGAAAAACAAGCGTTCCGCTGAGTTTTGCAAGTGCGCTGTAATTAACCGTTTCATTTCCGACTTTTTCGTGACCTGTTATAACGTGAAACGAAGTTGCAACTCCGCGGTGAGTGACTGGAATACCGCAATATTCGGCGGCACTGTAACAAGAAGAAATACCGGGTACAATTTCGTAGTCAATATTATTTTCGATTAGCGCGATAATTTCTTCACCTCCGCGACCGAAAATAAACGGATCGCCGCCTTTCAGACGTACAACATTTCCGAAATGGCTGTGTTCAACAAGGGTTTTGTTGATTTCCTCCTGTACCATGTGATGATTGCCTGCGATTTTTCCGGCATAAATCAATTTACAGTCGTTTTTTGCATAGCTCAATAAAGTCGGATTTGCAAGGTGGTCGTAAATTATGACGTCCGCTTTTTTTATACATTCAAGACCTTTCTGCGTAATTAATCCGCTGTCACCGGGTCCTGCACCTACAAGATATACCATTTTGATTTACTCCTTAATTTTATCAAGCGTTATTTCAGCCATTTTTTTGCCGAGTAATATCGGATCGTTTCCGAACATTTCAAGATAAATTTCTTTGTCGTTTTCTTTGAAAAACGTACACATTTTAATTTCTTTACCGTTAAATTCAGCCGACGCACCGCACGGTGCATGACAGCCACCGCCTGTGTACTGCAAAAATGCACGTTCACATTTTAATTCGGTCATTGCGACTTTATCATTTATCGCCTGTGCGTATTTATCGGCTTTGCCGACGGCAGTTTCAATGGCAAGAATTCCCTGACCTGCGGCACATATGAAATTATCGCCGAGGTTTTCAATTTTAACGTCGGAAACGGCAAGACGAGTGCCGATATTACCTCTGATTGGCTTAAAAACAGCGTTCGGGAACAGTTTTTCAGCCTGTGACTGACGTCTTGTACTGCCTGTACCGATTATTTTTATGTCGGATAATTCAGTGTCCCCAAAATGAACAAGAACATCACTTCTGTCGTCGCGAAGAAGTGCGGCACTTATCGTAAGACCGTCGCAAATTTCTGTCGGCATATCCTTTGCACTATGCACCGCCATATCTATTTCACCGCTTAAAAGTGCGATTTCGATTTCTTTTATAAAAACACCCTTTCCGCCGAAACTTTGGAGCGACTTATCAAGCTGACGGTCACCCTTTGTTGAAATGCCGACAATTTCAAAAGTGTCGTTTGGAAAATGCTCTTTCAATTTTTTGATTACAGCCTCTGTTTGCTTGATTGCAAGTTGGCTTTTTCTTGAGCCGATTTTTATTATACTCACGTTAATTTCTCCCTAAGCAAAATAATAAATTCACTGAATTTTGCATAATTGTTGTCTGATTTCAGATTATATATTTTATGGCGAAAAGTGTTCTTTTCGCTCTCGTTTTCAATTTTATTCTCTGCCGATTTGAATAATGTTTCGCTTTCGGAAAAAAGTTTCCATATACGAAATTCATCAATATATTTTTGAAGAATTTTTTCGGCTTTTATAATTTCCTGTTGTTTAATTCTGTTGTTGTTGTCCGCGATATATTCTCTAGCCAATGGACTATCCTCAATTCTGTATTCATCCTCGAATACCTCAATGTCACGAGGTACTGCAAGGTCGATAAAAACTCGCTTTTTACAAGTCTTTATTGCATTTTTTGCTCTGCTTTTTTCAAGTACGATATGCGGACTGGACGTGGCACTGATTACGGCGTCATACATATCAAGATTATCATAACGCTTGTCGTAATCAACGGTAATCGCACCGTCAATGTGGTTTATAATGCCGTCATGCGTACGCGAAGTGGCATAAATATTTACACCGTCAAGGGACAGTAAATCTTTAAGAACGATAGAGCCTGTTTTTCCGCTTGCACCGATAATTAATATGTTTTTGTTATTTAGTGTTCCCAAAATATTTTGACACTGTTTTATTGCAATGGTTGCCGCGGAAACAGGAGTTTTCGATAAAAGCGTTTCCGTTTTAACTTTTTTTGCACCCGTTACGGAAATACGGAAAAGAGTGTTGAGATATTTTCCGCAGCACAAATGTTCTTTTGCAAATTCGTGCGCGTCTTTAACCTGACCTAAAATCTGATCCTCACCGAGAATCATTGATTTAAGCCCCGACGCGGTAAGTGCAAGATGACGCGAACAATCGTCGCCCTCATATATGCTTATGTACTTTTTAACAAATTCATCAGTTAGGGACACTAAACAGTCAATGAATTTATCTTTCATATTATACCCCGCAAGATAAAATTCACAACGGTTGCAAGTGGACAAAAGCACACATTCTTCAGCGATATTCTGTTTTATATACTTTAAAATTTCAGCCTGTTTTTTCTTTGTAAAAGATACTTTCTCACGAATTGATATTGGAGTATTTTCGTGGCTGATACTCACTGCAAGCAGTTCCATTATCCCATAACCTTTCTGATTATTTTCTTACAATAACGGTTGTAAAATAACCGTATGATTTGCCTTTTTGTATTTTTTCGATAACTTCGTTTTCCATACCGATACAGCTTGAAACAATCGCGTTGTTTTCAAGTCCGTACTTTTTTAAAATGTCGTATATTACATCTGTATCGTTGCCCGATTTCATAATCACAACCGTATCAAAATCGGCAATATATTTTTCAAGTAAATTTGATTTAAGCGAGGGAATAATCGCAACCGATTCGTTTCCCTCGCAAAGACTTATCTGTGCCTTGTCCGCAGCGGCACAAAATGAAGTTATACCGGGTATAATTTCAAGTTCAAAGCCTGCATTTTTCACTGCGTTGTGAACGTATGTGCAGGTACTGTAAACCGAAACGTCACCGAGAGTAATCATTGCAACATCTTTTCCGTCTTTTAACGTCGATATAATTTTTTCGGCTGAATTTCTGCGGGACTCCTCTCTGATTTTAGTGTCCCCGCTCATACGAAATTCAAGTTCTGAAATTTCTTTTTTATCCGTATCAAATTCCTTGCGGATTATTTCAAGTGCAGTTGATTTTTCTCCGTATTTTTTAACGGGAACTGCGATTATATCAGCCTGTTCCAATGCACGAAGCGCACCGAGAGTTATATATGAACCGTCACCTGCACCGACTCCGACGGAATAGAATTTTGCCATAGTTATTTACCCCTTATAAGATTTAAAATTTCTTCTCTTGCTTTGCCGATAGTGGCTTTTGAGAAGTCTACATTAAGTTTATCGCATTTATTCAAAATTTCAAGTAAATGTGCAATTCTCGGCAATCTTAAATTATGTTCACGCAAAAGCGTCGGATTTGAGAATACTTCTTCGGGAGTACCGTCTGTAAGTAATTTACCGTGATTTATAACGTAAACATAGTCCGAATAAATCGGCACAACGTCAATATCATGCGTTGACATTATAATTGTCGTACCCTCATTTTCGCATATGTCGCGAAGAAGGTGCATAAGCTCACTTACGCCCATTGGGTCAAGGCCTGCCGTCGGCTCGTCAAGAATGATTACCTCCGGCGACATCACAAGTATGCCGGCTATTGCGGCACGTTTTTTCTGACCGAAACTTAATGCATGGGTAGGTTTGTCTTTTAAATCAAAAATACCTGTGCGTTTAAGTGCATTTTCGGTAAGACGAACAACTTCGTCCTGCGGCAATTTCAAATTCATTGCACCGAAAGACACATCCTGAAAAACAGACGCGGAAAAAAGCTGGTCGTCGGGGTCTTGAAAAACTATTCCGACACTTTTTCTTAATTCTCTGATTTCCTTTTTTGAATAACCTATCGGTTTACCCATAAATTTTACTGTCCCCGAATGTGGTTTTAAAATTCCGTTCATATTCAGAAACAATGTTGATTTGCCTGCTCCGTTTGCACCGAGAATTGTTGTAATTTTCCCTTTTTCAAAGCCAATGCTCAAATCCGAAAGAGCAAAATGGCTTTCATCATATTTATATGAAAGGTTTTCTGTTTCGATAATATTCATCAAATCCCCGCCTTTCTTGAAAATATCGCAATCGCTGTTGTAATTACGACGTATATGACCGCAAATACGTTAAATTTGACCGAATGATTAATCTTCGGCATAATAACGTTGATTTCGCCGTCATAACCGCGTGACTCCATAGCGGTATACGTTTTTTCGGCTTGATTAAAGGAACGTATAAAAAGGTTTGACGCAAGCTGTGCCGTTGAGTGGTAGCTTACACGAAGATTGCTGTACCCCAAACGTGCGTCTTGAGCGGTGTGTATTCTGTGCGATACGTCAAACAGCACAAAAATGTATCTGTAAATCAGTTCCGCAATTTCGATTATAAAATTCGGTATAATGCTTTTTCTGAGCAAAGTGAATAAATCGACCATAGGCGTGGTAAGTGAAAGAAAATACATACAGCTTACCGCACCGAAACACTTAATCATAACGCGAACAGCCGATAAAAGACTTGTATGGCTCACGCCGAAATAAGTATTGCCGAAATGCAGTGAAAAAAGCATATCGCCTGAATTTTGACCGATTGAAATTGCTATTGCAGCTGAACCCATAATAATAAAAACTATCGGGACAGTCATAAGATGAAATACGTTTTTATACGATGTTTTTCCTATAAAAATAATAAGAAACAGCATAGTAAGCGCAGTAAATACGCTTACCAAAAAGCTGTTTGCCCATATGCAGATAATAAGCACCGACATTGAAAACAGAAGTTTTGAAATAGGTGCAATATTTCTGAGTTTTGAATTATATGCTAATTTATCAATTATCATTTTTCTTTTTAGCTGTTACTCTGCCAAGTACAAAACCGACAATACCGGCGCCCACTCCTGCCTGAAGACAGAAGAAAAGTGACTCGATTTCACCTGACGGCGGCTCCCAGAACGGTTCAAACCATGGCTCGTAACTTTCGTCCAATTCCCTTATGGCATCTGATGCTTGGTCGTCAGAACCGCCAAATTCGTGA
>OGFL01002366.1_pt1 | contig 10314 bp, 9 predicted proteins | sample 1570911 | NCBI WGS metagenome assembly OGFL01 (sample SAMEA2582050, study PRJEB24529) | metagenome | biome: Human gut stool | place: China | collected 2011 | reverse complement strand
ACCACAAATTGTAAAAATGGAAGCAATGAGTTTTCCAAGTAAACCTAAATCTGTCATACCATATTGATAAATAAGAATAGCAGGAGCGACACCAAAAGAACCTAAATCACATAAAGAATCCAGTTCTTTACCAAATTCCCCGCCTCCTACTCCTAAAAAGCGAGCAGCTCTTCCATCCATAGAATCTGCAATAACAGCCAATATTATAAATATAGCTGCTCTGGAAAAATTGCCTTCAAATGTATCAAAAATAGATAACACGCCAAATGTTAAACTTAATGCACTAATGCTGTTAGGTATGATACGACGATAATTCATCTTTTAATGAACCCTCCCGATCAGAGAAACTCCTCCAACTACTGAATCACCTTTTTTTACAAGAATTTCAACATTTTTTGGTAAAACGAGTTCAGTACTTGATCCAAATTTAATCATACCATAACATTCGCCTTGTTTCAAATTATGACCTAAAGTCACCCACGATACAATACGACGCGCCAGTAATCCTGCAACCTGAATAACCAAAACTCTCATCTTATCATTTTGAACTCCAATAGCATGACGTTCATTTTCAAAAGAGGCAGATTTTTTATATGCCGGCACAAACTGCCCACATGTATAACGCTGGTATTTTATTTCACCATTAACAGGGCTGCGATTGACATGCACATTAAAAACGGAAAGGAAAATAGTAACCTTTATAGCATCTTCATTTAAATATTCTTCATCATAAAAGTCTTCTATTGCCATTACTGTTCCATCTGCAGGAGAATAAATAATAGAGTCATCTGATTGTGTAGGACGATTGGGATTACGGAAAAAATAAATAAAAAATAGCATTAACACTGCAGGAACTACGGCCCATATTAAACTACCCCAATAACCTACAGCAAAAGTAATAATAGCAAAAGCAAATATGAACGGATGACCGTCTTTGACTATATTCATAGAGAGTCCCTCTCTTTCGGCAAGTTTAAGAAAAGAAAAAGAAAACAATAATGTGATGAACCTTTAGTTCATCACATTATTATAATACAGCCATATCTTTTTGTCCATTTTTATTTCATTTGGAACAAATTACTTTAATAACAAATTTAGGTAAAGCAAGCATTCTTGTAAAACGGCTCGGTTGTTTGTAGAGCCTAAAAAGCCATTCCAAAGAATATTTTTGCATCCATAACGGTGCACGTTCCATTTTTCCGGCCAACCATATTATATAATACTTTACGGCAAAAATAATGTAAGGTTTTAGCTCTTGAAGATGTGTCTGAAGCCATTTTTCCTGTTTAGGGGCTCCCAACGCAATAAATAAAATCTGTGCGCCGCTATTATTAATGGCATCTATTATAGACTTGTTATCACTGTCTTTAAAATAACCATCCCTGCATCCAACTACAGTTACACCAGGATATAAACTTTCTGCTTTTTTCTTTGCAGCTTCAGCTATACCAGGCGACGCGCCAAAGAAAAAAACTCTATAACCTTTCTCAGCAGCCAGATTAAGTAAACGATTAAATAAGTCAAACCCTGCAACTCTCTCCGGCACAGCATATCCTAACTGTCTGCCTGCCCAAACGGTACCGGCGCCATCAGGCAGGACTAAATCGGCAACATTAGTTAAGATATTTTTATATTCTGCATCGTCTTGACACATCATAATAATTTCTGCGTTAGCAGTAACTACAAATGAGTGCTTTTGTTCTTGTATCTTATCATCAAGATATTGAACAGCCGCATCCATACTATATGGGTGCACAGGTACATCCAAAACCTGAATAGCAGTAATTTTTTCCATCAGCAACAACCTTTATTGAATATATAGATCAATAATATTTGCATTTTTATCAATGCATTTGTATTTGTAAACAGGACGACCTACACTGCCTCGATGAAGATCAAGGCTCAATAGTTTCAAGGATTTAAGAAATTCCAAATATTTACGGATTGAAACACGTGAAATACCAACTTTAGCCGAAATTTCTTCTGTAGTAAACATTCCGTCGATTTTAATAATTTCAGACCAAACAGTATTTAAAGTATTCTTGTCCAAACCTTTCGGTAAAGTAACTTCTACATCTGTATCCTGATGAATGATAGTTTTGTCAAGTTCATCCTGTTTAAGGATGGACTGTTCTTCAACCAAGTTATAGCGACTCTTATAATTATTTAACGCCAGATTAAATCTTTCAAATTCAAAAGGTTTTATAATGTAGTCAAATGCTCCTAACCGCAGTGCTGCTTTAATCTTATCTTTATCATTGGCAGCGGATACAATAATGACATCGACATCATATTCCTGTTCTCTGATTTTTGCCAGCAGCTGCAGACCATCCATTCCTGGCATAAAAATATCAAGAATGACAAGATTGTACTCTTTAGTCTGCATAATTTTCAAAGCTTCATCACTGTTGCGAACGATATCACATAGTTGAAAACCTTTGATTTGGGTCAAATAATGTTCGTGAAGCTTCCCTACCAGCGGGTCGTCTTCTACTACTAAAACTTTGATCATGATGTTTTCACCGTCCTTACGATTGGTAATCTTATGGTAAACGTGGTACCTTCGCCTACGGTTGATTCAACCTCGATAGTACCTTTTAAATGGGTAACTGTCTGTTTTATTAAAAAAAGTCCGATACCGCGTCTGGGCCCCTTACTAGAATAACCTTTTTCAAAGATAGTTTCAAGTTTATTTTCAGGAATACCAGGTCCGGAGTCTTCAACCATGACCATTATTTCATTATCAAAGGTTAAAATACTCAGATTTACAATTCTTTCACTGGGATGATCACGCAGAACATCAAAAGCATTTTCAATCAAGTTGCCAATAATAAGAATCAGCTCCTGTACTGTAGGACGAATAAATTCGGTTGTAAGTTCGCTTTCATCTGTTAAAGAAAACTCGATATCTAATTCTCTTGCCCTGCTGATTTTCCCTAAAATAAAACCTGCTAATGTAATATCTTTTAATCTGGTGACTACATAAGCAGCTTCAGCCTGCCGGTTATTGGCAATTTCCATCGTAAACTGTTTTAACTCGTCATAAGCTTTCATATCAATCAAACCCATGATAACATGCATTTTATTCATAAATTCATGTGTCTGAGCTCTTAGTGCATCAGCATAATTACGTACACCAGTCAACTGATTAGCCAATTCTTCTAATTCCGTTTTTTTACGAAATGTTATAATGGCACCACCGATATGTCCATTGTCAAATAACGGAACAAGAGTTGCGATAAATAGAACAGAACCTACCTGTACCGGCATATCCAATGTTGCTCTTCCCTCTTTTAAAACAGTATCCAGCGTTAATCCGTTCATAACTGTTTCAAGCGGTTTGCCTAGAAGTGTGTGTGGATTAGGTATTCCTGCCTGATCAAACAAAAACTCTGATTCAGTATTAATCAAAGTTATTTCAGCATCTTTATTGATTGCAACAACACCCTCTTTTACAGAATTAAGCAATGCATTGCGTTCTTGTAACAATGTGGCAATATCTTCAGGCTCTAATCCAAATAAAGTAGCTTTTACATGACGTGCTAAAAAAACAGCACCGCCTATACCTACAAACAAACCAAATAAACTTGCCAGAAAAATCAGAAGAACTGATTCTACTGTCAAATCCTGAATCATTTTAGGTGATACTCCAGCTACAATATAGCCAACAACAGTATTACGGTCATCGCGAATGACCCCTACTGCCTTTTCATTAAAAACTGAAGTATCATACCAGTTTAGATTAGTACTCAGTCCCTGTTCAGCCACTATCTGACGCGCTTCATCTTCAAATCCGTCTATCGAAGTAGGATTGTGAAATACCCGTATATTTTTATTGCGGTCTAAAATAATAATACTGGCTTTACATGACTTGGCCGCCATGTTAACGACATTATTCAGAGTTTCATTGGTATTATTGATATCAGTTTCATATGTCAGCGAACGGATTACAGCTGGCGAATGAGAGAGTAAAGTAGTAATACTGACAGCATTTACACTTATACGTTCATCAACGACACCGGAAACTCTATGAGCTATAAGCAAACTGGCAGGCAATAATGATGCAACTATAACAAACGTTATCAGAAGAACTATTTTTTGTGATAAGGTGAATTTATTTGTTCCGTTTTTATATGTCATACTTTTCACCTCACCAGAAATTCTTTTGCCACTGTTTATAGCATAAACTACTTTTTAAAGTTTTTACAATTAACTTTACTTAAATTATTACATAATTTATATTTTAATATCTAAATTTTAGCAACATCTGAAGGAACTGTCAAAAATTGAATGCCAGGATTTCGTTCTAAAATCCAGTTCAATGACCATTCGTTATTAACAAGAATAACAGGTCTGTCTTTTTGGTCATATACAAGCATACCGCTATCCAGTCCTTTAATATTATCAATAAGTTTTTTATCTTCCGCATAAACCCAACGGGCAACGGTATAAGCAAGCTGATTCATCAAAAGCTGAGCACTGTATTCATTGATAAGCCGATATTCCAATACTTCCAGCTGAAGAACACCAACAACACCAACAATAAAGCTTTCGATGCCGATATCCTTTTGTTCAAAGACCTGAATAGCGCCTTCCTGTGCCAATTGAGTAATTCCTTTGACAAATTGTTTCCGTTTCAGCGAATCCTTTGGCTGCACTCTGGCAAAAATTTCCGGCGGAAAAACAGGGAAATCCTCAAATTGGACTTTCATTTTTTCATCGCTTAAGGAATCACCGATTCCAAAGATACCCGGATCAAAAACGCCTATAATATCACCGGGATAAGCTTTTTCTACGATAGTTCTTTCCTGAGCCAAAAACTGCTGTGGCTGTGAAAGTTTAACCACTTTTCCTCCCTGTTTGTGATAAACAGACATCCCTTTTTCAAAGACGCCGGAACAAATACGCATAAAAGCGATTCTGTCACGATGAGCTGGGTTCATATTAGCCTGAATTTTAAAAACAAATGCAGAAAATTCTTCTGTAGAAGGATCTAAAATTTCACCATTCTGCAAAATTCTTGGCTGTGGCTGTGGAGAAAGCTCTAAAAATTTCTCTAAAAAGCTGCGAACACCAAAATTAGTCATAGCACTGCCAAAAAACAGCGGTGTCAGTTCGCCATTATTTACACGCGTCATATCAAATTCATCGCCTGCCAGATCAAGAAGTTCAATATCATTGCACAAATTATCATATAACTCTTGCCCTAATGCCTCAATAATCTGAGGGTCATCAAGAGAACCGGTAGTAGATTTTAAAATTTTAGAACCATGGCTATTATCATCCTCAAAAAGTTCAATTTGCTTTTTGATACGGTCATAAACGCCCTTATAATTACCATCAATGCCAATAGGCCAATTAATTGGGTAAGCATGAATACCAAGAACCTGTTCTAGCTCTGCCATCAAATCAAACGGATTTCTTCCATAACGGTCCAATTTATTAACGAAGGTAAAAATTGGCAGTTTTCTGCGATGACAAACCCAAAACAGCTTTTTAGTCTGCGGTTCAACACCTTTAGCAGCATCAATAAGCATTACAGCACTGTCTGCGGCCATCAGGGTTCTATAAGTATCTTCCGAGAAGTCCTGATGTCCAGGAGTATCAAGAATATTTACGCGGTGCCCAGCATAATCAAACTGCAAAACAGAAGATGTTACGGAAATACCACGCTGTTTTTCAATTTCCATCCAGTCCGAGACTGCATGTTTATTACTTTTTCGCGCTTTTACTGATCCTGCTAGATGAATAGCACCGCCGAACAAAAGCAGTTTTTCCGCCAAAGGCGTTTTACCAGCATCAGGATGAGAAATAATGGCAAAAGTGCGCCGTTTCTCAATTTTCTCCAACAATTCCTGCATATTATCCCCCTAATTATTCTTTATTCTGCATTTCATATAAACGATATGCATCTATTATTTGTTTCAAAACATATTCAGGTACCGGTGTTTCTGTTTCTATTTGCCCCTTCATATTAAAACGGAAGGCAATATCGTTAAACTTCTCTCCGCCATAGGTTTCGCAGCTAAAAGTTGTGCGCATAAACTCATCTTTAAAAGTACAATCTTTCAAGGAATTCTTTTTGCGTTCGGAATCCCATTCAGTATAAATGTTGAATAATCTCCGCTGTGCTTCTTCTGGTATTTCTTCACTTGTAACAACAGTTTCTTCTAACGGAGTACAGTCAAGATTTTTATATATTGTGCCATCTTCCAAAGTAATACTCACTGTCATCACATAATCTTTTTCAGAAAAAACTGCTGTTTTAATGCGCCATTTGTCTTTCCATCTTTTTATACAATCAGGGCAGATAAAATGCACATCTCTAATACTGTTACTCATAAAATTGTCACGATAATATAATTCTTCAGCAGGAACGAATTTATTATCACAATTACTGCAAACCAAAGGCAGCGTACGAATCATAGGTGTGAACCTCCTTACCCACAGACAAAAAAATAAGCCTTTACGGGGGTTACCCGTAAAGGCTGGCGATCCGAAATGGTCGGAGCGGCGGGATTCGAACCCACGACCTCTTCCACCCCAAGGAAGCGCTCTACCAAGCTGAGCCACGCCCCGAATCACAATGAGTATTATACCCATCCTGCATATAAAAGTCAAGCAATATTTTAATTTCAGCTATGTTCCTTTTCCCGGGCACCATTAAAATCTAACTTAAGAATATGAGCAGTACTACGCTGGCCATATTTTTCAAAAGCGTCGGTCATTGCTGCAGCAATTATATCACAATCTTTTTCTGGATCAGCATAGGCCATCAAAGTAGATCCAGCTCCACTAATAATAGCTCCATAAGCACCGTTCGCTTTGGCTGCCTCAAAAACTGCCTCTGTACCTGTAATTAAGGGAATTCTATAAGGCTGATGCAGACGATCTTCTAACGCAGCATTAAGATATTGATAATTGCCGCTCATCAACGCGCCAACATAAAGTGCAGTACGACTGGCGTTGAAAACAGCATCCTGATGAGGAATGTGCTGTGGTATTGCCTGACGTGCCTTATGCGTGGAAAGAGGCTGGTCAGGTACAACGGCTATAAAACGCAGCTCTTTTTGCGGCAGAAAACGCAGTGAATGTGCCCCTGATCTATCCATATAACTGATTGTAATACCGCCTAAAAGTGCCGGGGCCACATTATCAGGATGTCCTTCGATTTCCGTAGCATAATTTAAAAGCCGCTCTTTAGGTAAAGTTGATCCAGTAAGCAGATTAGCCGCTACAAGTCCGGCAACTATGGCAGTAGAACTGCTGCCCAAACCTCGTGATAAGGGGATTCGGTTCTGCATCGTTACTTTAAGGCCAATTCTAGTACCTCTAACTTCATTCCAAACCTTCAAAAATGACAGAAATGCTAAATTTCTGCCACCGGCCCGCAATCGATCTTCGCCTTCGCCAATAACCTCTAAAGCAAACCCAGGAGTATCTAAAATTTCAAAAGTAAAATCGTTATACAAGTTGCAGGCTAAACCCAGGGAATCATATCCCGGTCCGCAATTAGCTGATGTAGCAGGAACAATAACAGTTATTTTATTTTTCATATCAAAATTACTCCAGGTCGTGATCTTCAACACGAATAACACTGCAAACCTTTTCAACGATCGGCAGAGCTTTCAATGTTTGTACCGCCATTTGTAAATTTAATTCAGAGACATCATAAGTAATAACGACTAATTCCGCAACACCCTTGACTTTACTCTTTTGTACAACATTCTTTAAGCTTACATTCTGCGCTCCAAAAGCAGCAGCAATAGCAGCTAAAACACCGGGCTTATCCTGTACATGTAACCGTATATAACAGGGAGACATCATATTCTCCAAACTGCAGAGATGTTTTTCATCAAAGCAGGTACAATTAATACGTCCGTTCGATTTATGAATAATATTACGTGCAACATCAATTATATCGCCGCAGACCGCACTTGCTGTAGGCATTTTACCAGCTCCACGGCCCATGAACATCGCATCTCCGATAGCATCACCTGTAACAAAAATGGCATTGAATACATCATTTACACCAGCTAAAGGATGAGATACCGGCAGCATCGTCGGACGCACACAAACGCTAATACCATGTTCAGCATTATTTTTAGCAATAGCTAAAAGCTTAATTGCATAACCGAGCTCTTTACCATGTTCAATATCGCATAGATCCAGCCCGTCAATACCTTCTACTAAAACGTCACTTAAATCAATACGCGTATTAAATGCTATTGACGCAAGAATAACAAGTTTTCTGGCTGCATCCAAGCCACCAACATCTGCGGTAGGATCAGATTCTGCATACCCCTTTTCCTGCGCTTCACGCAAAACATCAGCATAATCCATATTTTCCTGCGACATTTTTGTCAGCATATAATTGGTAGTGCCATTAACAATACCCATTACAGAAGTAACTTTATTAGCGGCTAAACAGGATTTTAAGGGTCTGATAATAGGAATACCGCCGCCTACACTTGCTTCAAACATAAAATCCACTTTATTTTCTTCTGCTAATGGAAATAATTCCTTACCGTATTTTGCTAAAACATCTTTATTAGCCGTTACAACATTCTTTTTATGTTCTAAAGCAGCGGCAATGTATTCCTTCGCCGGATGCTCACGGCCTATAAGCTCAACTACGATATCAATGTCAGGATCTTCAACAATATCTTCGATTTTGTCTGTTAACTGATATTTTTCTGATAATTCTTTAGCTTTTTTCATATCACGGACTAAAATTTTAGATACATGGATTGGAACACCGACTTTTTTTTCTATCTCAGCAGTATTTTCTTCTAAAACAGTCAATACACCGCTGCCCACTGTTCCTGCACCTAAAAGCCCGACTTTAATGCACTCTTTCACAATATCCCCTCCAAGGTTAAAAGCGCATCAACGGATATAACTTAAACTTGGCCCAAAACTTCCAAACGTTTCACTCCGTCGATCATACGCAATTTATCTAATAAGGCTTCCAAATCAATTGTAAGGTCTTTTGTTTCAATAGAAATAGTGGTATTTGCAACACCCTGCAAAGGGATACCCTGGTTAATAGTCATAATGCTGCCGGAATCACTGGCAACAGTGTTTAAAACTCTGGAAAGGACACCAGCTTTATGTTCAAGCAACAAGGATAAGGTAATAATTTTCTCTTTGCTGGCTTCATAAAACGGGAATACATAATCTTTATATTTGTAATAAGCACTGCGGCTTAAGCCCATTCTTTCAACAGCTTCATTAATAGTTTTGATTTCACCGCGTTTTAAAATTTCTTTTACTTTAATAGTTTTTTTGATTGCTTCCGGTAAAATTTCTTCACGCACTAAGTAAAAAGTAGATTTGTCAGACATTGATATCGTCCTCCCTTTTATTAAATGTCCATATGGTTTTTACATGTGTTTTATTATATCATTGTTTCGTGGTAAAAGCCATATGTTTTAAGATTTTCTTATAAAAATAGAAAAACAGCCGTTTTTAGTACATAAATACGGCTGTAATCAATATTATTATTTTTTTTGTAGATCTTTTGCATTACCTTGTTTTATTTTACTTTCTGTACCATTCAAAAGTCTTTTAATATTTTCTGCATGACGTATAACAACAAATCCTCCTGCTACGACAGCAAAAATTACTAACGGCTGAGAGTAACCAAAATAATAAGCAAAAATCGGTGTACAAATGGCAGCTACAACAGACCCCAGCGAAACATAGCGCGTAAGTAAAACCAAAATCAACCAGACTCCAAAGCTGGCAATGCAAACTTTAGGCATAAAATAAAGAATCAGTCCCAAACCGGTAGCAACACCGCGTCCACCCTTAAATCCTAAAAAGATAGAATAATTATGTCCGAGCAAAGCTCCGATACCGGCAGCAACCATTCCTCCCATTGCGTTATTGGTAAAATAAGCCACTAACGCTACAGCAAGAATCCCCTTCATCATATCGCATAAGAGTACAAAAAAAGCTGTTTTCCCACCTACAGTACGAAAAACGTTAGTTGTTCCTATATTTTTACTGCCATATTCTCTGATATCAATACCATGAGCAGCTTTTACTAACCATAACCCGCATGGTATCGAACCAAATACGTGACCTACAATGAAGCAAACAAGCCATACTAAGCCTTCTGCCATTTCTCCCCCACCTTATTCTTCTTCGTTTTTACCGCGAATGATCATTTGCAGCGGTGTTCCTTCAAAACCAAAAGCTTCGCGTAATTTATTTTCTAAATAACGTTGATATGAAAAATGCATGATTTCCGGCTCATTAACAAAAATAACAAATGTCGGCGGTTTGACCGAAACCTGTGTCATGTAG
>OGFL01002341.1_pt1 | contig 10436 bp, 8 predicted proteins | sample 1570911 | NCBI WGS metagenome assembly OGFL01 (sample SAMEA2582050, study PRJEB24529) | metagenome | biome: Human gut stool | place: China | collected 2011 | reverse complement strand
AGAACAGCCAGCAGAACAGCAGGAACAGCTTGCGGCCGGTCTTGCCGATGTACTTCTCAATCAGCATGCCCATGCTCTTGCCGTCGTTCTTGACGGAAGCGTACAGAGCGCCGAAGTCGGTGACAGCGCCGAAGAAGATGCCGCCCAGCAGCACCCACAGCAGGACAGGCAGCCAGCCGAAGGCTGCGGCCTGAATGGCACCGGTGACAGGGCCTGCACCGGCAATGGAGCTGAACTGGTGTGCAAAGACGGTCCAGCCGTTGGTGGGGACATAGTCACGGCCATCCTCGTGGACGACTGCGGGGGTCTTGGCGGTGGGGTCGATGCCCCATTTGTTGGCCAGCCAGCGGCCGTACAGCGTATAAGCGCCGAACAGACACACGGCTGCGATCAAAACGATGACCAGCGTATTCATTTCTTTATACCTCTTTCCTTTCTTTCACACCGGCAATGGCCGAAGCAGGACGGCTGTGCCCAAAAGCAGGGCAGGCGAAACGGCCCGGAGGGGTGAAAAAAGCCTCCGTCCTCATGAAAGACAGAGACACAAAGATGTGTTCCATCTTCCTCGAAGACGAAGGCCAAACGGTGCATCTGCACCGGTCGCTCTCCGCGGTACCACTTCGTTTGCTGCGTTCGGGAGCAGCCGCTTGCGCGTACAGGCGTTCCTGCCGCCGATACGCCGCCCTGTAACGTGGGCTGAACGGCCATGCACTACTGCCGCAAGCGGGTTCGCACAGGCTGCTCGCAGGTGAGGGCCTCTCGCACTGTGCTGCCGTCTTGCACCGGAATGGCGGCTCTCTGAGCGCAGGGAATGCGAAAAGTCATGTCCTGTTCATTGCATTTGCCGAATGATTGTGTATACTTTAGTCCTGATTTCATAACTTGTCAATATATTTTGGGCAAGTTAGGAGACTGTGCCATTTTTGCGGGGGAGAAACTGAGAAAATTTAGGCGATTTTTGTTCAGATGTGAGATGAATAAAACTGAATGCCTCCACAGGTGAAATCTGCTAAACCCCCGGAAAGAAAGACCGGATACTTGACTTTTACACTTTCAAGTGCTAAAGTAACAGGGTAACAGAAAGACCCCTGCCGCACCCCGCGGCACTTTGCCCTAAAGGAGGCAGCTATGGCGGACAAGAACCCCAGAAGAAACCCCACCACCGACGCACTCTTCGACGCGATCCTGAGTCTTGAGACGAGGGAGGAGTGCTACAACTTCTTCGAAGACCTCTGCACGGTCAAGGAGATCTCCGATATGGCCCAGCGTCTGGAAGCGGCCAAGCTCCTGCTCGACGGCAGCACCTACGACCAGATCGTAAAGGCGGTGGAGATCAGCACCGCCACCATCAGCCGCATCAACCGCTGCATCCAGTACGGCTCCGGCGGCTACCGCGACACCATCGAGAAGGTACACAAGAGCGCAAAGCCGGAGTGACATCCGGGCGGCGAGGCACATAGGATGGACTGCGCCCGATCCCTATTATAGAAAGGAAGGTCCTTCTTATGACTGATACCACCAACTGCACCCCCTGCGTTTCCTGCGGCTGCCCCGCGCTGCCGAGAGTTTCCCTCGACCAGGCCGTCGTTGACCTGATGGAGAGCATCGCTCTGCAGGAGTCGGCCCTGAGCCACATCCTCTGCGCCGAGAGCCAGAAGATGAAAGCCGCCCTCAGCATGGAGGAGCTGGACCTGTGCAAGCTGCTGGAGGTCAACGACTCCGCCACCAACATGGTCCACGCCGTGGCGAACCTTGAGCTGGTTCTGAAAGAGAAGCTGGAATTCATCGCCAACAACCTCTACTACCCCTCGACGGGGAACTGCGCCGCCACCGAGAGCTGATGTCAAAATGCGACTGCCCGCCCGCAATGGGTGGGCGGTTTTTGCTTTCCGGGGCGGGGCTGCCTAAAAATATGTATAAAAGTCGGAAAAGTGTTTTGTTGGAATTGCTGAATATCGAAATCTGTGCTATACTATATAATGTTTATCCAAAGAGAAAGGGGAACCTGACCTTGCTGCACTACGATGCGATCCTGTTTGACGTGGACGGTACGCTCATCGATTCCGCCCCCGGCATTCTCAATACACTGGAAGAGGTTTTCAGCTCCATGGGCGTTGACGTCGCCCGGAGCGACCTTGGCCGCTACATCGGCCCGCCCCTCCGCAAGAGCTTCGGCGAGCATTTCTCCGACCCTGCAAAAATCGAGGAGGCCATGAAGCGCTACCGCGTGAGCTACGCCGCCAAGGGCTGCCACGAGGGCGATGTCTACCCCGGCGTGGTGGAGATGCTGGACCGTCTCAAGGCTGCGGGCCTGACCCTCTGCACGGCCACCTGCAAGCCCACCGACGTTGTGAGGCCCATCCTCGAAGAGCAGGGCCTTGCGCCTTACTTCTCCTTCGTGGGCGGCGCGTCCATGGATGAGAGCCGCGACAACAAGACCGACGTCATCCGCCACGTCCTCGCCCAGCCCGTCATGCAGGGCAGGCGGGTGCTGATGGTGGGCGACCGCCGGGACGATATGCAGGGCGCTGTGAACTGCGGCCTGGACGCCGCCGCTGTGCTCTACGGCTACGGCGGCAGGGAAGAGGTCGCCCCCTTTGCGCCGGCCTTCATGGCCGCCGACTGCAAAGAGCTGACGGACTGGGTTCTCCGCCCGGTGGACGAGCCTTTCCATTCCTGAAACGAGAGGGACTGAATCTATGAGTCAAAAAAGACAACAACAAAACGAAACCATGACTCCCATGCAGCATCGGGCCGTTCTGGTCTGCGTCCTCTGCGTGCTGGCGGTGCTGCTGACCTTCGGCATCACCACCACCCTCCTCAAAAAGGAGGAGTCTGCTCCCTCCGTCCCGGAGTCCGTGGCAGACCCCGCCCCCGGCAAAGACCTGTCGGGCCACTACCAGATCGACAACACCTCCGCCGCTCTGCTGACGGAGACCGCCGACGCCGGCACGGACTATCTGAACAACACCCTTTTTCTGGGCGACTCCAACACCGTCCGCCTCTATAACAACGGCCTCATCTCCCTGCAGCAGTTCTGCGCCAAAGAGGGCATCGGCACCCAGATCGCGCTCAGCGAGGGCATCGTTACCTTTAAGAAGGATCCCAACCACTACACCATCCCTCAGGCGGTGGCCATGATGAAGCCCCGCCGTGTGGTCATGACCTTCGGCACCAACGACACCGGGATGGAAGTCCCGGACTTCATCGCCCACTACACGGCCCTCATCCAGGCCATCCAGCAGAGCTACCCCTACACCGACATCATCGTCAACACGGTGCCGCCGGTCCCGGCTGACCACTCCAACTACCCCCACATGGACCAGGCCAAGATCGACGACTTCAACATGGCCCTTCTGGCTCTCTGCGAGCAGCTGGGCGTCCGCTTCCTCAACTCCGCCGAGGCCCTCAAGGGCAGCGACGGCTACGGCATCGCGGACTACTACACCAGCGGCGACATCCACCTCAAGAGCGCCGGCCTCAAGGCAGTGCTGAACTATCTCCGCACCCACGCCCTGCAGACCGAGGACCGCCGCCCCGACACCAACAACATCCCCACCCGCACCATGGAGTATGTCTCCAACCCCAGCTCCGCCGTGGCCGCTCCCAGCTCGGAGGCTGTCAGCTCCAGCGAGAGTCAGGCCGAGAGCGCCGGCAGCTCGGAGAGCTCTTCCAGCGAGAGCACCGGCGAGAACAAAAAGTTCGAGGCCCGCTACCGTGTGGACAAGAACGGCGGCGGCACTCTGAGCGTCGGCAATGACACCGGCAACAGCTCTGTGACCTACACCGTCACCGACCCCGATAAATCCATCACCGTGACCGCTGTCCCGGCGGAGGGCCACGTCTTCGTCAAGTGGAGCGACGGCCTCACCAGCAAGACCCGCACCGACACCGGCTTCAAGCAGAATCTGGACGTCACGGCAGTCTTCGGCACGGCCTCCGTCCAGATCACCAGCGAGGGCAAGGGTGCTGTGGGCGGCTCCTACACCTTCAAGGCCGCCTTGAGCGGCAAGTACGCCAAGGCCGAGAACCTGCGCTGGTACGCCAACGGTCAGGAGGTCACGCAGGCCGCCGGCAAGTCCAGCATCACTGTGGTGGTGGACAGCTCCATGGTCAACGCTTCTTATAAGATCCACGCCGTCGTCACCTACAACGACTGCAAGGTGAGCAGCAACACCCTGACCATCACCATCGGCAGCGGTGTGACCAGCGAGTCCGGCTCCACCAGCAGTTCGTCCTCGTCCCATGCCGGTTCTTCCGGCAGTACATCCTCTTCCTCTGCAAGCTCGGGCAGCTCTTCGAGCAGCACCGGCAGTTCGTCGCCGGCATCGTCCGGTACGTCGTCCGGCAGCTCCAAGGCAGAGCCGGAGTCCGAAAGCAAGGCCGAGTCCAAGTCGGAAGCTGCTTCGGAGCCCAAAGCGGAGTCGAAGGCCGAGTCCAAGGCCGAGAGCAAATCCGAAGTCCCTGCCGGCAAGGAAGCCGAAGGCAAGGCAGAATGACGCCCCGCACCTTCCTCTGCAAAGCCGCATAGGCTGAGCCGAGAGGAGGCGAGCGGATGCTCCGTGAAGAAATGCAAGTCCTCGGCCTGCCCGGCGCAGAAGATGTGACCGACGGCAGCGTGGACTACTACGACATGGATTGGGAAAACGTCGAGAACGGCGTGACGGAGGAGCAGATGGCAAAGTGCATCGCAAAAGCGTGCGCCTGCACGCCGCGCTGTAAGTGCAGCGGGAATCTGCCGGACCAGTCCGACGACGAAGCCTATGAAATGACGTTGGAAGGATAAAAATACGAGAAGCCAGCTCTGCCGGGCGGGGCTGGCTTCTCGCTGTTCTCAAACCGCACCCCAGCCGCGCCCGCTCAAGGCGGCAGGCGGCTCGAAACATGATAGAGAAGGGAAAGAAAGATGGCAAAATATTATTGCATCCTGTTCGATGCAGACAATACGCTTCTGGACTTTGATGCCGCCGAAAACAAGGCGCTGGCTGAGACGCTGGTGGAATACGGCATCGAGCCGGACGCCGGGACGGTGCAGACCTACCGGGACATCAACTCGGAGCTCTGGCGTCAGCTGGAAAAGGGCCAGATACGCCGCGACAAGCTGATGGGGGAGCGCTTCACCCGCTTCCTCAAGGCCATCAACGCAGCCGGTGACGGCGTGGAGATGAACCGCTGCTACCACGACCACCTGTCCTCCCACCCCGACCTGATGACCCCCAATGTGCCGGACGTCCTCGGGGAGCTTTCCGAGGTGGCGACGCTGGCCGTCGTGACCAACGGCTTCCAGAAGGTGCAGAGCCGCCGGGTGGCAGAATCCGGCATCGGGGCCTACCTTGAGGACGTCTTCGTCTCCGAGAAGCTGGACAGCGAGAAGCCCAGCCGCCGCATCTTCGACTCCGCCCTCCGCGCTCTGGGCGTGGAGAACCGGGAGCACGTTCTGGTGGTGGGCGACAGCCTCACCAGCGACATTCAGGGCGGCGTGAACGCGGGCCTCGACACCTGCTGGTTCAACCCCGGCCACGCCGAGAACCCGGGCAAGGTGAGCCCCACCTACGAGATCGCCTCGCTGGAAGAGCTCTACCCGCTGGTGATGGAGCCGGAAGAGCTGGCGAACCTCGGCCTCAAGCACCGCCGTCATCAGCTGTAACGGCGGGGATGTCCCCATCCACCCTACTGGAAAAGAACACGGAAGAACGATATGCTGATTCATTTGGAAAAACTCGGAAAGAGCTTTGGCGAGAAAGTCGTCCTGCACGACGTGAGCGCCAGCGTGGAAAAAGAAGACCGCATCGGCATCGTGGGCCAGAACGGCGCAGGCAAGACGACCCTGCTCAAGATCCTGACCGGCGTCTACACCGACTATGACGGCGAGTTCAGCGTGACCCACGGCGTGACGCTGGGCTATCTGGAGCAGAACGCAAAGCTCGATGTCACGCTGGATATTTACGGGGAGATGCGCTCCTCCTTCGCCCCTGTGCTGGACGCCATGGCCCGGATGCAGATCCTGGAAAAGAAGATGGCGGCCTCTCCCGACGACGCCGTCCTTCTCGAAACGCACGACGAACTGCAGAACATCATCGACGCCGCCGACGGCTACAACATGGACGTCAACATCAAGAAGGTGCTGTCCGGCATGGGCTTTGCGCAGGATACCTGGAGCAAGAACGTGGGGGTCCTCTCCGGCGGTGAGCTGACCCGTCTCCGTCTGGCCAAGCTCCTCCTCGAGAAGCCGGACGTCCTCATTCTGGACGAGCCTACGAACCATCTGGACTTCGCCACCATGGAGTGGCTGGAAAACTACCTCAAGGGCTACTCCGGTGCCGTTCTGGTGGTCAGCCACGACCGCTATTTCCTCGACAACGTCTGTACCAGGATCTGGGAAGTCTCGTTCCAGACCATGACCACCTATAAGGGCAACTTCTCGGCCTATCTGCCCCAGAAGGAAGCCGCCGACGCCCTGCGCCAGAAGCAGCACGACGCCGACATGGCGCTGGCCGAAAAATTACAGGACTACATCGACCGCAACCTCGTCCGCGCCTCCACCACCAGGATGGCTCAGAGCCGCCGCAAACAGCTGGAAAAGCTGGAGATCACCGAGGCCCCTCAGGACGAGACCAACCAGCTCAAGTTCCGCTTCGAATACGACGTGGAGCCGTGGAATGAGCTGGTGCTGCTCAAGGACCTGACCATTAAAATCGGCGGCCGCACCCTGCTGGAGCCCTTCACCTATACGGTCTGCCGCGGCCAGCGGCTCATCATCGCCGGCCCCAACGGCGCAGGCAAATCCACCCTGATGCAGGTGCTGGACGGCAAGCGCCGCCCCTCCGGCGGCATGGTCCGCCTTGGCACCGGCGCACGGCCCAGCATCTTCGCCCAGCAGCAAAACCGCATCGGCGCGGGCCGCGTCATCGACGTCATCTGGAACAAGTATCCCCGGATGACCGAGCTGGAGGTCCGCAGCCATCTGGCAAAGCTGGGCTTCCGGGGCGAGACGGTCTTCAAGCCCTGCGAGGCCCTGTCCGGCGGCGAGCTGGCCCGACTGCGCTTTGCAGAGATCGTGCTGGAACGCCCGAACCTGCTGTTCCTGGACGAGCCTACCAACCATCTGGACATCTACACCCGCGAGAACCTGACCGAGGCGCTGATGGCCTACACCGGCACGCTGCTCCTCGTCACCCATGACCGCCACCTGATGAACAGTCTGGCCTGCCCCATCCTCTACCTCGAGGACGGCAAGGCGGTCATCTACCCCAGCTATGACGCCCTGATGGGCCGCGCCGCTCCCGCCCCCGTGGCCGAGAAGAGCAGCGAACCCGCCAAGGCGGGCTACGGCAAAGAGCAGCGCCGCCGCCGGGCCGAGCTGCGCGCCAAGATCAAAGCCTGCGAGGACGAGATGGAGGCCTGCGGCGCCCGCGAGGTGGAGCTGGAAAACGAGATAAACTCGCCGGAGGTCTACAACGACCCCCAGCTTTTGCGGGAAAAGAGCGACGAGCTCAGCGACCTGCGCTTCCATCAGGACGAGCTTTTCGCCGCGTGGGAGGCCGCTGTGGAAGAGCAGGAGCAGTACGAGCAGACCGCCGGCGGCGAAGAATGAACGATGCAGCAAAGGGGGAGAGCCGATGGCAAACCGAAACCATGACCCGAAGAAAACACACGAGATCGCACTTTCCGGCCTGCTGTTCGCGCTGGCGATGGCGCTTTCCTTCATCGAAGGCACACTGGTCATCCCGGGCCTTGCGCCGGGCATGAAGCTGGGCCTTGCGAATATCGTAGTGATGTATGCACTGTTCTTCATGGGGGCGCGGCAGGCGCTCTATCTCGACCTGCTCAAGGCGCTGTTCGTCTTTCTCGTCTCCGGCTGGACGGCAGGCTTCCTCTCGCTCTGCGGCGGACTGCTGTCCCTGCTGGTGATGTGGGTGCTCTACTATAAGCTCCCGTTCCGGTCCACATGGTTCATCCTGTCGGTCTGCGGCGCACTGTCCCACAACATCGGCCAGCTGCTTGGCGCGGGGCTCATCCTGTCCTCGGCCATGTCGCTGTACTATGCGCCGGTGATGCTGGTGCTGGGCCTTGTCATGGGCGCCCTCACGTCCCTGACCCTCCGGGCCATCCTGCCCGCACTGGGCAGACTGGGCTATAACACCCGGGAAAAGCGCTGAGCAGTTGCATCTGCAAACATTTTTCGCTATAATAAAATGATAGATTTGATATGACCCTACAAAAAAGCCGCCCTTATGGATGACTCGCATCCGAGGGACGGCCGGGAGGTTTTGTACTATGTCTGAAAAAGTTACGGTCAAGGTGGAGCGGAGCGTCCTCCACCTTCCGGCCATCGCCCTGCGCGGGCTGGTGGTCTTCCCCAACAATCTGCTCCACTTCGAGGTGGGCCGCGAGAAGAGCATCGCCGCCGTGGAGTGGGCCGTCAGCAACAACTCTGACGTCTTCCTCGTGGCACAGAAGGAGATGAAGGTCGAGGACCCCAAGGCCGCCGACCTCTATACTTACGGCGTCGTGGCCGAGGTCAAGCAGGTGATGCGGGTGTCGGACGACCTCGTCCGCGTCCTGGTCGAAGGCAAATACCGCGCCAGACTCTCCGAGATGGAGGACGACGGCAGCTTCCTGCTGGCCACCGTCCGCCCGGCCCCGGTCAGGATGGCGAAGCCCGAGGAGCTGCCGGAGGCGGACGTCCTCGTCCGCAACGTCAAAAAGAGCTTTGACGACCTGCTGGCTCTGAACCCCCACATCGGCAAGGACGTGGTGTTTGCCATCACCACCAGCACCGACGCCGCCTTCCTGTCCGAGTACATCCCGGCCAACCTCCTGTTCCGCTTCGAGGATAAGCAGGCCATTCTGGACGAAGGCACCCTGATGGGCCGTCTGCATCTGCTCATCGAGAAGATGCACCGGGAGCGCCGGATGCTCGAGATCGATAAGGAGATCGCCCAGAAGGTAGACGAGGCGATGGACAAGAACCAGCGCGACTACTACCTCCACGAGCAGCTCCACATGATCAGCGAGGAGTTGGGCGAGGACGACGATACCACCGCCGAGACCGAGGAGTACCGCCGGAAGATCACGGCCCTCCATCTGGACGAGGATCGGGAAAAGAAGCTTCTCAAAGAGGTGGACCGCCTCTCCAAGATGCAGAGCAGCAATCAGGAAGGCACGGTCATCCGCACCTATCTGGACACCTGCCTCGACCTGCCCTGGAACACCTTCACCGAGGACGATCTGGACATCGCCAAGGCCCAGCGGGTGCTGGACCGGGACCACTACGGCCTGAAGAAGGTCAAGGACCGCATCCTCGAGGTGCTGGCCGTCCGCAAGCTGGCCCCCGACGTGAAGGGCCAGATCATCTGCCTCGTCGGCCCTCCGGGTGTCGGCAAGACCAGCATCGCCCGCTCCATCGCCGAGAGCCTGAACCGCAAGTATGTCCGCATCAGCCTCGGCGGCGTGCGGGATGAGGCCGAGATCCGCGGCCACCGCCGCACCTACATCGGCGCGATGCCCGGCAAGATCATCTCCGCCATGATCTCTGCCAGGAGCGCGAACCCCCTGATGCTTCTGGACGAGATCGACAAGCTGGCAGGCGACTTCCGGGGCGACCCGGCGGCCGCTCTGCTGGAAGCCCTCGACCCCGAGCAGAACAGCACCTTCAACGACCATTTCATCGATATGCCGTTTGATTTGAGCCATGTGCTCTTCATCACCACGGCCAACGACCTCAGCGCCATCCCCGGCCCGCTGCGCGACCGCATGGACGTCATCGAGCTGCCCAGCTACACCCGGGTGGAAAAGTACAACATCGCCCGGAAGCATCTGGTCCCCAAGCAGCTGGACGCCTGCGGCCTGACCGGCAGGGTCACCTTCTCCCAGAGCGCCCTCTACGGCATCATCGACGGCTACACCCGCGAGGCCGGCGTCCGCAATCTGGAGCGCACCATCACCAGCGTCCTGCGCAAGTGCGCCCGGAAAATCGCTTCCGGCGAGGCGGAGAATGTCTCCGTCACCGGCACCGGCCTCGAAAAGCTGCTGGGACCCCGGATGGTCAAGCCCGAGTTCCTCAACCGCACCAACGCCATCGGCATCGCCAACGGTCTGGCATGGACCAGCATCGGCGGCGAGACCCTGCCCATCGAGGTGCAGGTCATCGACAACGGCAGCGGCAAGATCACCGTCACCGGTTCTCTGGGCGACGTGATGAAGGAGAGCGCCCAGCTGGCCATCACCTATGCCCGCGTCCATGCCGCAGAGTACGGCATCGACTCCGAGCGCCTCAAGAAGTGCGACCTGCACATCCACGCCCCGGAGGGTGCAGTCCCCAAAGACGGCCCCTCTGCCGGCGTCACCCTGACCACGGCCCTCATCTCCTGCCTGTCCGGCATCCCGGTGCGGGGCGATGTGGCCATGACCGGCGAGATCACCCTCCACGGCAA
>OGFL01002337.1_pt1 | contig 10445 bp, 10 predicted proteins | sample 1570911 | NCBI WGS metagenome assembly OGFL01 (sample SAMEA2582050, study PRJEB24529) | metagenome | biome: Human gut stool | place: China | collected 2011 | reverse complement strand
TCTTCTTTCATTGTTCTGTTGACTTTTAGCGTTATTCTTTATCTTTTAAATCACCTAGCGGATAGAATGGGAACATATGTTCTTCCATCCATTTGTTAGCCTTCTCCGGAGTCATCTTCCAGCCTGAGCTACAAGTAGAAACGATTTCCACTAAGTTAGAACCTTTACCGCTCATTGAATTCTCGAATGCTTTACGGATCGCTTTCTTCGCCTTGCGAATCGCCGGTACGGATTGTACGGACTGGCGGGTTACGTAAGCTGTTCCTTCCAGTTGGGCAGCGATTTCGGTGATTTTCAGCGGATAACCGTGGAGCTCGACGTCACGTCCGTAAGGACAAGTGGAACTTTTCATTCCCACCAGTGTAGTCGGCGCCATTTGTCCGCCGGTCATACCGTAGATTGCATTGTTGATAAAGATAATCGTGATATTCTCGCCACGGTTCAATGCGTGGATCGTTTCGGCTGTACCGATACAAGCCAAGTCACCGTCACCCTGGTATGTGAAAACGAGACGGTCCGGCCATAGGCGTTTCACGGCAGTTGCCACAGCAGGCGCACGTCCGTGTGCTGCTTCCTGCCAGTCAATGTCCAGATAATTGTAGGCGAAAACTGCACATCCTACCGGAGAGATTCCCACCGTTTTATCTTCCATGCCCATTTCCTCTATCACTTCGGCTATGAGCTTGTGTACCACGCCGTGACTGCAACCCGGGCAGTAGTGCATGGCATTATCGTTCATCAGAGTCGGTTTCTTGTAAACCAGATTCTCGGGTTTGATTATTTCTTCTTTAGTCATAACTTCTTCTCCTTATCTGTTGGTGAACCGTATAAAAAACTCCATTAGCTTGACAAAGATTGCCGCGCCGCATACGTAGATAAACATTTTAAAGTCTTCCTTTCCTACAACAAAGTAGGTGATAATAGCCGCAAGAGCCAGTATCATAAAAAGGATGTTCAGTACGTTTCTTATTTTATCAGGATTCATCGTTTCGTTATTTGATTATTTTTTCTTCCAAAGCAGTTACAATCTCGTCCGGGTCGGGAACAATACCGCCGAGACGTCCGAAATGTTCTACCTTTACTTTACCGTTCACAGCCAGGCGGACATCTTCAATCATTTGTCCGGCATTCAGTTCTGTAACAAGCATACCCTTCACTTTGTCAGCGTAAGCAGCAATTGCTTTTGTCGGGAACGGCCATAATGTGATAGGACGAAGGATACCTACTTTGATACCTTTTTCGCGTGCCAGCTCCATGGCTTTTTGACCGATACGTGCCATTGAACCGAAAGCAATAATCAGATATTCTGCATCTTCGCAGTTTATTTCTTCGAAGCGTACTTCGTTCTTTTCAATTTCACGGTATTTAGCCTGGAAACGGAGATTGTTTATTTCCATAGCCTCCGGTTTCAGTTCCAGAGAAGTGATAATGTTCGGCTTACGGCCTTTAGCTTTTCCGGTAGCAGCCCATGGGCATTGTGCTATCACTTCTTCTTCCGTACGGCGTGGTTTCTGCGCCGGAAGAACCACTTTTTCCATCATTTGCCCGATCACACCGTCGGCGAGGATGATAGCCGGGTTACGGTATTTGAATGCCAGTTCGAATCCCAACGCAACGAAATCCGCCATTTCCTGTACAGACGCCGGAGCAAGAGCAATCAATTTGTAATCACCGTGGCCACCGCCTTTTACTGTCTGGAAATAATCTGCCTGACTCGGCTGGATAGTACCCAGTCCGGGACCGCCACGCATTACGTTGACAATCAGACAAGGAAGTTCGGCACCTGCGATGTAGGAGATTCCTTCCTGTTTCAGACTTACACCGGGACTTGAAGAAGACGTCAGCACCATTTTTCCGCTACCTGCGCCTCCATATACCATATTGATAGCTGCCACTTCACTTTCCGCCTGGAGTACTACCATGCCGGTTGTTTCCCACGGTTTCAGTTCGGCAAGCGTTTCCAACACTTCCGATTGGGGAGTAATAGGATAACCGAAGTAACCGTCGGCACCGCAACGGATAGCTGCGTGGGCGATGGCTTCGTTTCCTTTCATTAATACAACTTCTTCTGCCATATTCTTTTCTTTTATTCTACTTTTACTTTATACACAGATATACATCCGTCCGGACAAACCGTTGCACACGAGCTACATCCGTTGCAGGTATCTTCTTTCACTTGCCAGGCATAGTTATAGCCTTTCATATTGACCTCTTTGTTGAGGGCGATTACATCGAGCGGACACGCCACTACGCACAGGTTGCATCCTTTGCAACGCTCCGTGTCGACTACGATTGCTCCTTTGATTTTTGCCATAATCTTTATTTATTACGTTATCTTTGAGTTCGATTACTGATTAAACATATCTTTTATTGATTGAACATATCCTTGTGGTAGAAGTTGAGGATATCTATTACCATTTTTCTTGCCTGAACGGCAGGACCTTCCGGATTGATATCAATGGCAAACTGGTAATTATCCAGTGCCTGTTTCCAATCTCCTTTTTTCCGGTAGGCATTTCCCCGTAAATAGTAAAGAGTATCTTTCTCTTTTTCGACAGAAGTGTCTTGGAGAAGCTGGTCCAATTGCTCAATCGCTGTGTCCACGTCCCCTTGATTGATAAGCTCTTTTAGGTTGTCTATTTGCTCCATTTCTTTCGTCTTTCGGGATTCTGAAACGCAAAGATAGTTTTTATTTATGTAAATGGGGCAAACGTGGACGGAAATTTGCAACGTTTTGAGTTTATTGCATATTAGATGAATAAATAGACGGAAACCAGAATGTATCGTTGAAAGGTAAGATATTAAAAAGTATTTATGAGTATGTTTGGAGAGAAATATATTATTTTCTACTTTTACACATTATTATTGAATGTATATAGAATGTTATGTATATGGAATACGATGAAAAACAATTATTGGGGTTGTTAAAAAATGGCTCTTATGAAGCATATACCTATTTGTATGAAAAGTGGGTCCCGTTGTTGTTTCGTTTTGCTTATTCATTGGTGAAATCTAAGGTTACTGCTGAAGAAATAGTGCAAGAAACATTCGTCAAAATATGGGCGAATCATCATACTATTGATACAGATAGCTCTTTTAAATCATATTTGTTCACTATTACTTATCACTTAGTATTGCGAGAATTCCGTTATCGGCTAAATCATCCGCAGATGGAAGACTATCTTGTTTTAATAAATGATGTAGCTTATTCGGAACAAATGACTACTCAAAAAAATGATTTTGATTCTTTTTTGGCGAAACTACAAAAAGCTAAATCATTATTATCTCCACGTCAACAAAAGGTCTTTGAATTAAATAAAGAAGATAATTATTCAGTTAAAGAGATTGCGGAGATGCTTCAGCTAAATGAACAATCTGTTAGGAATCTGCTTTCTGCATCTCTTAAAATTATTCGTAAAGAGTTAGAGTATCTTTCTTTTTTTCCTCTTTTTATTTTTCTAAATTTATTTTTTCACTAAGATATTGCATGCAATATGTTATATAACATGTGTGTATGACTAGTATATTTTATGTGTTCGTGGCTATTACTTATAAAAGATTAGAATTGTATGAGCCGAGAAGATATAAATGAATTAATAGCAAAATATACTGTCGGACAAATTACTACCGAACAGTATAGAAAACTACGTGAAGAAATGAATCATCGTTCTGATGAAGAACTTTTATCGATGTTGCAGCAGGAATGGGAAAAAAGTCTTTTGCTAAAAGATGACCTTGTAACTTCTGATTTGAATGAATTATTATTTTCTATACGCAAGCAGACTGCTCCTTTGGAGCAGGTCGCATCACCAAGAAGAAAAATAGTATATAGAAGACATCTACTTCTATATTGGAGTGCTTCGGCTGCTGTAGCTGCTATTTTGCTTTTCTTGTTTATGACAGTTGACTGGAGGATGAAAGATGACAGGCTGGAGGAAATTGCGTTTACGTTGAAAGAAGTTTCGGACGAAACGGAAGAAATACAGTTAATTTTTTCTGATGATAAAACTGTGACAGTTGACAAAGGAGCTATAGTGGCATACAATACAAATGGAGTAGTCAGCATTAATGAACAACAAGTGGATAATGGGCAAGTGAATGAAGATAAGTCGGATGGTTACAATCGACTTATTGTTCCTAAAGGAAAATATACTCGTTTAGTGCTTTCTGACGGAACCCAAATGTATGTGAATGCCGGAACAAAAGTTGTTTATCCACGCGTATTCTCGAAAAAAAGTAGAGAAATATATGTTGAAGGTGAGGTTTTTTTGAATGTGACACCTGATAAAAGAGTTCCTTTCATTGTACAAACATCCGGTTTTGATGTTCAGGTGTTAGGAACTGCATTTGATATAAATGCTTATAGTGATACCTCAGATGATGCGGAAGTTGTACTGTTACATGGTAAAGTAAATATAAAGAGTAAATCTGGTAAAGAATTAATTCTTACTCCTGACAACAAAGCTACCATTCTATCGAATGGCCTGATACGGAAGTCTCATGTGAATGCGGAAGAATATATACTTTGGACTAAAGGTATACTATCATTGAATAATGAACCTTTACGTGTAATTTTAGCAAAGTTAAGCCGTTATTATGGTGTTAGCATCCATTGCAGTGAAGAAATTTCCCAAGTAATAATGTCCGGCAAAATAGATTTGGAATGTGGAATACATGAGGCATTGGAAAGATTATCATCGACAGGTGGCTTTACTTCTGTTAAACAAAATAACATTTATATATTGAAACCTCTAGAGGAAATTGTACAATAGAATTTGGAATGGAATGTTTAATCTTAAAAATGAAACATATGAAAATATAACAGAAACCCACATTAAGCTAGAAAATCCGAACAATACTGCGAATATTGCTCGGATTAAGTGAAAAACACTTTTATTAATTAGTATAATTAATTTTGCAAATTTATGAAAAATGAATTTAAAAGAGCAAGTATAACGAAATGGTTAACGAAAATTATACTTGTGTTAGGATTCTTATTAGTTTCATTATGGAGTTTTGCGTCAAATTCTGCCTATGCGCAGGAACAAAAATTCACATTTGAGTTTAATAAAACTTCTATTAAAGAAATCTTCGGATACATTGAAAAACATAGTGAATTTATATTTATGTATCGCAATGATTTACTTGATACTTCCAGGAAAGTTTCAGTAAAAGTTGTTGAGCAAGGGATTGAAGAAGTTCTACAGCAATTGTTGACCGGAACCTCTATAATGTATGAAATAAAAGATCGCCAGATCGCTTTGAAAAAGAGAGTTGTAGAAAATGTGAATACATCCGAGCAAAGTAATTCTAAAAAACTTATTCAGGGTTTGATAAAGGACGACAAGGGAGATATTATCATTGGAGCGACTATACAGGTGAAAGGTACAAATATCGGTACCGTAACCAATGTTGATGGATTGTATCATTTGACCGTTCCTTCTTCTTCATCTGTTTTAGTTATTTCTTATATTGGCTATGAGACACAGGAAGTTGTTGTTGGAAATAGGCAAAATATAACAATTACGTTGAAGGAAAATGTGAAAGAGATGGAGGAAGTTGTTATTACGGCTTTTGGCATCGGTCAGAAAAAGGAAAGTATGGTTGGCTCAGTTCAGCAAGTAAAACCAAGTGAATTGAAAGTTCCTTCTTCAAGTTTGAGTTCTAGTTTTGCCGGACGTTTATCCGGAGTTATTGCGGTACAACGTTCAGGACAACCGGGTGCTGACGGAGCTAATTTTTGGATACGTGGTGCTTCAACATTTAGTGGAGCTACGGATGCTTTGATTGTATTGGATGGGGTGGAAATTAATTCCGTACAATTAAATGCCCTTGATCCGGAAGTTATTGAAAGCTTTTCTATATTGAAAGATGCTACTGCAACTGCTCTTTATGGAACTCGTGGTGCTAACGGCGTTATGATCATTACGACGAAAAATGGATCTGATCTGGCAAAGCCTATTATAAACTTTCGTGTTGAAGGCGCTGTCTCTCAACTAACAGATGTGCCGACAATGGTAGACGGCGTTACTTATATGAATCTGTATAATGAGGCGCAAACTCGTGAACCTGCTACGTTGGATGTTTACTCTTCAGAGCAAATTGAAGCAACTGAGAATAGGATAAACCCATATTTATATCCCAATGTAGATTGGTATAATGAGATGTTTAAAAAGAACTCTTTTGCACAGCGATTTAATTTTAATATACGTGGAGGGAGTAAAAGAATGGATTATTTCATGAGTGCAAGCGTGAAACATACAGATGGTAATTTGAAGTCATTAAGTAAGAACTTTTATTCGTATAATAATAATTTGAATATCTGGAATTATGATTTTGTAAATAACCTGAATATAAAAGCGACTTCGACAACCAAAGTTTCTTTGGGTCTTAACGCTTCCATAAAAGAATGGGATGGACCGGAAAAAGATGTGGCTAGTATCTTTTCAAGTGCATTAATGGCAAATCCTGTTGATTTCCCTATTTACTTTCCTGCAGAATCAATGGAAGATACTCATATTAGATGGGGAGGAAAGTCTGGTGCTCCTAATGGAAGTTATGTAAACCCTGTAGCAGATTACGTATCTGGTTATAGCAGCTATAGTCAAACGACAGTAGTAGCTAATTTGAGAATAAATCAGAAATTGGATATGTTTGTCAAAGGATTGGAATTTAATGCATTGATATCATATAAAAACAGGAGTTATTCCGAAAGTCTTCGAAAAGGAAACATTAATCAGTATGAAATCAATTCTTCCGATCCGGCAACTAGTAAGTATACTACGGGTATTATCGGTACAGAGAAAAGTACGGAATTAAAAACAGAAGGAAGTACTACAGGTGATCGTAGATTATATATACAAGCAACGTTGAATTATAATCGAAAATTCAACAAAGTACATGATGTTAATGCAATGCTGTTGTATAATCAGGAAGAAAACAACTCTGATCCGGTTGATCTGTTTACAAGTCTTCCTCGTCGGAAACAGGGGATTGCAGGACGACTCTCTTATGCGTTTAGTCATAAATATTTGATAGAAGCAAATTTTGGTTATAATGGCTCTGAGAATTTTCCTAAAAGTAAAAAGTTTGGCTTTTTCCCCTCTGTTGCGTTGGGTTACAATATCGCTGAAGAAAATTTTTGGAAGCCGTTGAAAAATATTCTCCCACAGTTCAAAATGCGTGCTTCATGGGGATTAGTAGGTAATGACCAGACCGGAGCTGGAAGGTTTACATTTCTGGAGGATTTAAATAATGCAGGAATTGCTTTTATGACAGGTACAGGTTCTTCTGGACAAAGCAAAACCTTGTCCGGACCAACATGGATTAGATATGCAAATCCAAATCTTACTTGGGAAGTCGGTGAAAAAATAAATGTGGGTTTGGATACCCGTATATTCTATGATTTAGCATTTTCTATTGATTTCTTTAAAGAAAAACGGACGGATATTTTTATGGAAAGAGCTTCTATTCCGGCAATGCTAGGAACTGGTGCAACAAAAATCTCAGCAAATTTGGGTGAAATGGAAAATAAGGGAATTGACGCAAGCTTGGATTATAATAAACAGTTTAATAAAAATTGGTTTATATCTTTTAAAGGTACTTTTACCTATGCACATAATAAAATATTGAAACGTGACGAACCGTTGAACCGGCAATATCCGAATGTCTCTACGATTGGAAATCCTGTTAATACTATTTATGGATACATATCCGACGGACTTATAAAGGATCAGGCGATGCTTGACGCATATGACAAAACGCATGGATTTGCCAATTTCCCGTTGATGCCGGGCGATATTAAATATAAAGATATCGCTGATGTCAATGGTAACACTGATAACGTGATAAATACGAATGACCGTGTAGCTATGGGATACCCTACGGTGCCGGAAATCATCTATGGATTTGGCCCTTCTATTAAATTCAAGAATTTGGATTTCTCGTTTTTCTTTCAAGGAGCGGCTCGTACGTCATTGATGATGAGTGGGTTTCATCCTTTTGTTGGAAATTCAAATACGGCACGGAGAGGAGTTCTTGATTTTGTTGCTGAAAACTGTTGGACTACTACGAATCCCAATGAGTTTGCCAAATATCCTCGGTTAACTTCAAAAGATAATCTGAATAACAATCAAAATTCAAGTTATTGGTTGCGTGATGCCTCATTTCTAAAATTGAAGAATGCGGAAATCGGATATACCATAAAGAATATGCGGTTTTATATCAGTGGTTCTAACTTGTTGACTATTTCCAGTTTTAAATTGTGGGATCCCGAGATGGGAGGTGGTTCGGGAATGAAATATCCTACTCAACGCACTATTAATTTTGGTTTCCAAATGACCATAAACAATTAAATATAAAATTATGAAATCAATAATCTTTGTATATATAGTTATGGTAAGCATGGTGTTCTCATCATGTAATTATCTGGATGTGATGCCTGACGAACGCGCAAAAATTGAAGATTCTTATAATACTCCTAGCCGTACGGAAGGTTTTTTGTATTCATGCTACAGCTATCTACCTAAGAAGCGAATGTCGAATATTGGTAGTACTATTTCTGTAAATCCCATAGATCGTCTGACAGGCGGAGAAACAACCTCATATTATAAAGCTGGTGAAAATGGTGGAGTACTGACGGCTGGTAAATATACTCCGGCGGCACCTCTTTTGGCAGGCGAAGTTTGGAATACGTGTATGGTAGGGATACGTCAATGTTATGAGTTTTTAGATATAATAGATCAAGCTTCAGTATCTATTGAGGAAGAAAGAACGATTTTTAAATCAGAGGCATTATTCCTTATTGCTTATTATCATTTTCATTTATTACAAGCTTTTGGACCTTCTCCGATTATCAGGCACAAATTTGATCCAGACATAAGTGATTTTTCAGAGATGCCTGCGAGAAGTAGTTATGATGATGTTGTAAAGTTTATTGATGAAACATTGGAGCAAGCTATGCCCGGATTGGTTGATACACATACTCCAAATAATTTTGGAAGAGCGACAAAACACGTTGCTCGTGCGTTAAGGTCACGTATGTATCTTTATGCGGCTTCTCCTCTTTTTAACGGGAATAGTGAATTTTACAATGACTTTGTAGATGCGGATGGGAAGCATCTTATTTCTCAAGAGTATAGTGTGAAAAAGTGGGAAAAATCAGCAGAAGTTACTTTGGACGCTATCCGTGAAGCAGAAAAAGTCTATCATTTATATGGTGATGTTGAAGCAGGAGAACCTACGGCTGCAAAACCGGGCTTTACAAGTAGCACGGAAAGTGGTAAAGCTCAACGCAGGGTAAGGTATTGTTTTATGGATGCTGCCAATCTATGTGAAGTTATTATGGGGGATAACAGAACGGAAACATCATATGATGTGCAAATCCGCTCGTCTGTCAGACAAACCAAGCAGGCTCCTTTCGCCATGGCCAATTCAACAGCCCCTACTTTGCAAATGGTTGAATTGTTCTATACCAAAAACGGTCTGCCTATTGATAAGGATGAAGAATATGGCTATTCAGAGCGTTATGAGTTAATTAATTTACCGAAAAACTTTGATGGGAATATGTATGCCGATCGTCCTAACGACCAGACGATAAAACTACATTTGAATCGTGAACCTCGTTTTTATTCATGGATTGGATTTGCGAATGGTAATTATGAAATATCTCGATATAATGCTGTTGATTTAGCTTTTAATAAGGCTTATGTACCTGGAGGACTGAAGATGGTTGCAGGAGGTGCACATGGTTGGAAAACCGGACAGACAACTCATTTTTCCGTCACTGGATATTTGAATAAGAAGTTTACTCATCCGGGTTTGACTACTAAATTGATACAATATCCCTTTCCGGTCTTCAGATTGGCAGAACTATATTTGAACTATGCCGAAGCACTGATAGAAACAGGTAATCCTGCTAATTATTCTATCGCAAGAAATTATATAGATAAAGTCAGGGTTCGTGCAGGAATTCCGATTATAGAGGAATCTTTGGAACATGCTACTTCCGATTGGAAAGGGAAAAAAGATGATCAGGAAGTCTTGCGACAAATAGTACGTCAGGAAAGGCAGATTGAGTTTTACCTTGAAAATCAACGTTTTTGGGATTTACGGCGGTGGAAAAAGGCGGAAGCTCTTAATGAACATTTTAAAGGATGGAATATTGCAGGAACTTCTATTATCGAGTTCTTCAAGGAACCACAAAACAATCCTTTCTTGACAAATTCATTTAGTAGGGAACATTATCTGATGCCAGTGCCGCTTAGTGAAATCGAACGAATGCCACAATTGATACAAAATCCTTATTACAAATAAAATAATTTACGAGTCTACTTTTGTGGTGGACTCGTTTAAATCAAGAGTATATGAAGATAAAATTTATATTCCTTATTTAAGTACATGACAAAATTTCAAATATATTAAATTGTGCTTTGTAGCAAGGATTT
>OGFL01002324.1_pt1 | contig 10503 bp, 8 predicted proteins | sample 1570911 | NCBI WGS metagenome assembly OGFL01 (sample SAMEA2582050, study PRJEB24529) | metagenome | biome: Human gut stool | place: China | collected 2011 | reverse complement strand
CTGTGTAGTCCCTTGTAAACTGTACTTTATTGCATTAAAAAGAATTTTTAGAGAGAAGTTATCCATTTTGTTCCGTCTTTATACACATCTTCTTCCCGCAAAACGCAATTCCGAAACTCAGAATGTTTGTAATCCCATCATTTTGCATTTCAGAATTATATCGTTTCATAGAAATCTGTTCCAATGCCTTTGAGGACAAGGCATCCAATTCGTTTAAGCTAAGTCCGGCTTTTGCTTTCAATTCCATGATAATTCCCGGATGTTTGGTATCAATTGGAATCATGCAGATATCGTAGCGCCCATCACCGGATTCACGATTGGATCGGATTTTGTACTGATTATCCATTAATGCAATCAAACCAAGCATCAGTCCATGATAAAAGGACTCTGTTCCGGAATCATAGTAGCTGATGGACTGATTCAGGTATTCTTCAATTGCGGACTGCAATTGCTTCCAGTTATTTGCATAGATGCTTTCTGCAATTTTATTGGAAGTAGTTCTGGAAATAGCACCGATCTGCATTAAATGTGACAGAATCTCATTTTTATAAACAGAAGCGATCTCCTTATTAGGAATTGCAACTTCACAAAGGTAGGTTCCGTCAGCCTGAAGCTGCTTTACAGGTGCCTTTAAGTATCCGGCGGTCAGCAGGAGACTGTACACGTTTTCAGGATCATCGATCAGAGAGCGGTAGACGACATTCTGGTCAATTCTTGCAATTGTTCGACTCCCCTGAAGCAGAGAATAAAGCTTTTCTATAATATCGTCTGTAGCGATTCTTAAAATATCTTCCAATACTTCGTTCTTTCCGGTATTCACCCAATAGGCCTGTGGGGTACATCCTTTGGAAATGTAATTGATCACAGACCAGGGATTAAAAATTTCCGTGCTGCCGAATTGATAGCCGTCATACCAGTCTTTAAGTTCGTTTTCTTTGTCTTCAGCCGAGTAATATTCTAACATCTGGTGAACTTCATCGGTCGTGAAACCAAAATAAGAAGCATATTCATCATCCATGATGGAATATACGGTAAGATTGTTGAGTCCACTGAAAATGCTTTCCTGTGCAATACGGAGAATTCCGGTCAGAAATCCATAGGACAGGTTTTTATTATCCTTGAATGCCCCGGAAAAAAAGTTCCGCATAAAACAGATGATGTCATCGTAGAATTTTCTCGAATAACCTTCCTGAATTGGAGTGTCATATTCATCGATCATGATGATCGGTGCAATTCCATAATGTTCTTTCAGCATCCTTGACAGGCGTTCCAGTGCGGAAGCAAGATCAACTTCTGTCACATGGTCACCATCGAGAATTTTTCTAAAATATTTTTTGTCATATTCAGCAATCTTTGAACTGTCAAGCAGATTGATGTGACGATGGAATTCCGTCTGAAGAAGTTCCCGGATCTTATCCATTGTTGAGACCCATGAAGAAAATTTCACGTCTTTAAAGGTGAGAAAGATAACCGGATATCGCCCCTGCTGTTTGCGATATGTTTCTCCGCATTTCCAGATAGCCTTATCTTTAAAATAGATGCTGGTGTCCTGATCGGATATTTCGAAAAAGACGCGGAGCATATCCATATTTAAGGTCTTTCCAAATCGTCTGGGCCTTGTAAACAGGGAAACTAAAGGTCTTTGATCAAGGAAATCCCGGATCAGCAGCGTTTTATCAACATAGTAGTAATCGGCCTGTGCACGGATGTAATCGGAGATACCGACAGGAAGAGCTTTTTTCTTATGCTCTTTTCTGTATTTTCCGGATACGATCCGACGGTCAGCCGGTTTCTGCGCATCGTCCGGAATCTGCCAGATTCCATTTATTTTTACTGCTCCCGAAATTTGTGCGGTCTTGCACATGTGGCTGACCATACGCTCGGAAATGCCCCATGCTGCAGCGGTCTGTTTGACGTTTTTCAAAAGGCTGCCTCCTTTCAGACTGAAATATTGCTGGTAAACCTGATTTTATTATATGGTACGGTTCGCAATATATCAACTGAATTTTGACATATTGCGAATAGATTGCGCAGAAAATTACTTTATCTGGACATGCTGCGTTCTGCATCGTGTGTTTCCTATAAAATACGGAAAGTCTAAGCTTTTGAAAAAAGTCGTTTGAAAAAGTTTATACTTTGTAGAAAAAGTCGCTTGAAAAAGTTTATCGTAGTCTGGTGTAACTCCTTTGAGAAAAATAGATCGTGATTTTACTGATGAATATGGTTCGCAATATATCAGAATTAAATTGACATATTGCAAAGTGTTTCCAGGGAGAGGTCTCATGATTCTGCCGTTCAAGTTTTTGCTCCGCTTTTTCATGTCTTCCCATGCTTCTGAATCTCGCAAAAAAAATTTCGATATCTTGTGCAAAAAAATGACATCTTGTGCAGGAGGGATTGATTCTATAGTGAAATCCACTTATAATTCCAAAAATGAACTTCAGCAAAATATAAAATCTTACGGAGGAACTGTTTCATGCCGGAAGAAAGATACATAACGATCGTTTCGGCAAGGAAAACGATCGCTTTAAGAGTGAGTACGATCTTATATGTTCTGATGAATGGAAAATATGCCAATATTCATGTGCTGGGAGATCAGGTGTATCGGACGACGATGACGCTGGGGGAGATCGAGGAAAAGATCGGGGACGGATTTTTGCGGGTGCATCGCGGCTGCCTTGTAGCAGTCATGGCGATCCATAACGTCACGGATACCATCAATCTCAGCAATGGGGAATCCCTGGGGTATACGGCTCGTAAGAAAGAGGAGAGTTTCCGACGGAACAAGAGGAATCATGTTCGCAAACCGTATGACACCGGACGGCTGGTTTGTCCGGGAGGACGGAAGTTGGGATGAGAAGCGGTAAGGATACCGAGATCAGGATCCTATGAAAACTGAATAAAGACAGGAAAAGGTCGGCACGGGAATGTGCCGGCCTTTTTTTAGTAGACGAAAAATGATTTACAATCAATTAAAACAAGATATGTTTCATGGCACATTTTCATGAAATCATTCGTAATTTGCCTTGATCTGATGACTGTTGTTTTCGATAAAAGAAAAAGGCTCAGGTACTTTGGATGTCCAAAGCTTTGCAGTGTCTAGTCCATGTCTTTCCAGCATGGCTCTGCAATCTTTTGATTTGATCCTGCAGAAGTCAGTCTTAAAATTACGAATACTGTTGCTTCGAGTGAGCTCAGAGACATTTTTTACATTTGTGCATCGAGTCAGTTCGTCTTCCAGATTAAGGACCTGTGGCAGAAAGACAATGTGCAGCTTACCGCAATATCGGTTCAGAAGCTCGAGATTCTTTTTTAAATTGGCTGTTTGCATGACATCCGTGTCAAATACGAGAACAACTGTTGTACCGGGCTGAATGGATAACATCTGAGATTTTGGAATCAGATTCTGAACAACATTGTATACTTTAACCTTACCGGGAAGCAGCCTTGCGGGTTCTTCTTTAAGCGCAGAGATCAGCTGTTGTTCACAAGGACCTTCGACATAGTAAATACACTTATTGTTCATTCATCCACCCCATTTCCAGCTCATCCAGAAGTGAATCCTGGGGCAATGAGGCAAATACGTCATTTTCGACGGCATTTCGGATCGAATCCGTATTACGTTTTAATACATCGGAAGCCGAAACAGCGGATATTTTATAGCGGCCATCTTCCGGCAGCTTTCTTAAAAACATATAGCTGTGTTTTGGCAGATTCAGATCGAGCATATCCGTATTGTGTGTAGTAAAGATCAACTGTTCATTTGCGCCTATCCGATCCAGCATAATTCCGAAAATTCGTTTTTCAATATCGCTTTGGATATAAGAAAAATGCTCATCACAGTAATAAAACGTACTTTCCTTTGCAATCATAGCGGCAAGAAACATTGCAACGTCAATTCCTTCGGCAGTTCCACTTGAAAGAACTTCACGATTCAGCAGTTTTCCTTCCTGAATAATGATTTCAGTGTCTTTGCGGCGAATGATGAAAGTACTTTTTAAATCTTTTGAAAGGCTTACATCCTGAAGGGTCGGATCAAGTGTTCCGATTACTGCGTGAAGAGTTTTGAGTAAAATGGCTTTATTGGTTTTACTCAGTTTCAGAGTTTTTTCGATTTCAGGATAGGCAAAACGAAAACTAATCTCTCCGACCAGCTTTTTCAGAGAAGTGGTGTTTGTGGTCGCTTCTTTTGTGCGGTCCTTCAGAGTAGAAGCACATTTTTCGTAAGAATCAAGCAAACCGATTTCTGAGTCCATGTACTGAATTGAGACATCATTCCGTGAAGGAGTAATCTCAGCAGAGAGACGCTGCAGACGATAGTCTCCATTTACAAAGTCAATGGAAAAAGAGCCTTTTTCGCCGGATACCATCTCACAGAGTGGGAGTGGATTTGCATTTACCATATACCCGAAAATTCGGAGTAATGCCTTTCCGAGACTTGTTTTACCGGTTGCGTTTGCACCCATCAGGATAACAGCCTTTTTGTAGCGGAATCGTTCCCGACCGTCCAGATGCTCATTTTCGATGATCGAGTTGACGATCTTTTTCGGGTAGGTAAAGTTAATTTGGAAATCATCAAATCCGTATATATGATCTAAAGTAAGATTCAGGACAATCATCATCACACCATCCTTCCGTTTGTTCGTGATTTACGAAATAATGATAACATATTTCGAAGCATACTTCAAGCCAGCTTTATGAGGAAGATTTGGACGCAAATCCCCGGAAAACACTTGCAATCCGGCCATTTTCTGCTATACTAAACTACATTAACGCTTTATTAAACTAATATGGCAGACTAAAATGAGAGGAAGTATGAAAAATGAATGGAGCGATCATCGGTGTTTTTCTTGTGATCATTGCCTATCTGGTGATGATGCTGGCAATTGGTTTCTTTTATTCTAAGGGAAATAATGACTCCAGTGATTTCTATCTTGGCGGCAGAAAATTAGGAACGTTTGTGACAGCAATGAGTGCGGAGGCGTCGGATATGAGCAGCTGGCTACTCATGGGACTGCCGGGTGTCGCGTATTTAAGTGGTACCTGCGACGCAGCATGGACGGCGATCGGACTCGCGATCGGTACCTATTTAAACTGGCTGATCGTCGCAAAGAGACTCAGAAGATACAGCGCGAAGACAAATTCGATCACGATGCCGGATTTCTTTTCGAACCGGTACCGCGATGATTCGAAGCTGCTGCTTGGAATCTCAGCAATCTTTATCATCATCTTCTTTGTCCCGTACACGGCATCCGGCTTCGCAGCATGCGGAAAGCTGTTCTCCACGCTGTTCGGGATCCCGTATACGGCAGCGATGCTGATCAGCGCGGTTGTCATCGTCGGCTATACGGCGCTCGGCGGCTTCATGGCAGCGAGCTTTACGGATCTGATCCAGAGTATCGTTATGACGATCGCCCTGATCCTTGTCGTATGCTTCGGCGTATCCATGAGCGGCGGTCTTGATGTCGTTCTCGCGAATGCAAAGGAACTTCCGGGATTTTTATCCCTGACAGCGACATATGACAGTGCATCAGGAACTGCATCTAATTATGGAACAATTACAACAATTTCCACACTTGCCTGGGGACTCGGATATTTCGGCGTGCCGCATGTTCTTCTCCGCTTTATGGCGACGGAGCATGAGGACAATATCGCAATGTCCAGACGAATTGCGACGGTATGGGTCGTGATCTCTATGGCAGTTGCAATTTTTATCGGCGTTGTCGGTTACAGCCTCTCAAAGAATGGCGTGATGGCAGAGTTAAAGGGATCCGCTTCGGAGACGATCATCATCCAGGTTGCAACGCTTTTAAGCCAGCATGGATTCCTCGCGATCATCGGAGCCGGCATCACACTCGCTGGAATTTTAGCCTGCACGATGTCCACCGCAGATTCCCAGCTTCTTGCGGCTTCCTCCGCTGTTTCTGAGAACCTGTTAAAGGGAATGTTTGGCGTGAGCCTTACGGAGAAGAGAACGATCCATGTTGCGAGAGCGACGGTCCTCTTTATCGCCGTGATCGCCGTGTTCCTGGCAGGAAATCCGGACAGCTCCGTATTTGGAATCGTGTCCTTTGCGTGGGCTGGATTTGGCGCTGTATTCGGACCGGTGGTCCTTGCGGCATTATTCTGGAAACGTTCCAACAGGAACGGCGCGCTTGCCGGCATGATCGCAGGCGGAGTCATGGTATTTGTATGGAAATACTGCGTTCGTCCGTTAGGCGGGGTATGGAATGTGTATGAGCTGCTCCCGGCGTTTATCGTTGCAATGGTCGTTCTGATCGCGGTCAGCCTTGCGACTGGAGAGCCGTCGAAGGAGATCCAGGATGAATTTGATGAGATAGTTACTTTTCGTGGGTAGGAATTTTCTGAACTGAAAATTCCGTACAGTACAGTAGTGGCTGCGGATTTTGCCGATTCGGAATGCGAAGCATCGGCAAAATCCAGTTACAGTGCACGGGCATGAAGTGCCTGTGTACTGTGACTGGCGGTGAGAGAAGGAAAGTAATCCTGTTCGGCTGATATTGAAAAACTGCAAAAAAAGAACTATAATGCTCATTAAGAGACCTGACAAGTAGGTTTTTGTCGGGTCTTTTTCTTAAAGAAAAACGATGTGGTTATTTGTGAACAACTTAGAAGATAAATGAAAAGGAGATTGTGGACAATGGATGAATTACAGAAAAAAATTGTGGATTATGTAGAGGCAAACGGTAAAACATATCAACAGATCGCTTTGGAGATCCATGAGAAGCCGGAGGTCAGCAATTATGAGTTTTTCGCTTCCAAACGGCTTGCAGATCAGATAAAGAGCGTGGGATTTGAGGTAGAGATGCCGGCAGCCGGTCACAGAACGGGATTTGCGGCGAGCTATAAGTCCGGAAAGCCGGGCCCGGTCATGGTGTTCCTCGCAGAGTATGACGCTCTTGTGGGACTTGGACATGGATGCGGACACAACCTGTTCGGTGCGACGTCCTCTCTTGCGGCGGCTGCGTTAAAAAGCGTGATCGATGAGGTCGGCGGTGAGGTCCGTCTCTACGGAACACCTGGTGAGGAAGGCGGAGAGAACGGAAGCGCGAAGGGAAGCTTCGTCCGTGAGGGATATTTTAAGGACGTTGACGCGGCTCTTTCCGCACATCCGGGCGTCGGTCATCATCTGACAGAGAAAACACTCGGCTGCGTGCCGATCGATATCGAGTTCTGGGGGAAAGCGTCCCACGCGGCAGCAGCACCGGAAAAAGGGATCAATGCCCTGGATGCCCTGATCCAGACATACAACTCCATCAATGCGCTTCGCCAGCACCTGAGTGATGATGTGCGGATCCATGGGATCATCGTAAACGGCGGTCAGGCGCCGAACACAGTTCCGGATTATGCGGCGGCGAAGTTCTACCTGAGAGCGGCAGCAGCAGACACTCTGAAGGACGTCTACGCGAAGGTTGAGCGGATCGTGGAAGCTTCCGCGATGGCAATGGGCGCAAAGGGCAGCATGAAGCCGTACCAGAACTGGGTAGAAAATATGGTTCCGACACCATCCTTTGATGCGGTTTATGAGAAGAATCTGAAGTTGTTTGGGGAGACAGCAGATCCGGCAGGAGAGCGCCTTATGGGATCGACAGATATCGGAAATGTTTCCCAGGTTGTTCCGGCGATCCAGCCGACCATCAATGTCAGCGACGAGCCGATCAAGGGCCACAGCAAGGAGATGGTTGCGGCGGCATGCTCACAGAAAGGACTCGATTCGATCCTTCTTGGCGCAAAGGTTCTTGCGTTTACAGCCCTCGATCTGATCCGCGAGCCGGAGACATTAAAAAAGATCAAGGAAGAACATGCCTATGAGGTAGAGCATCAGGCAGACTGACCGGGGGAGGATAGCCGCTCCCGGAACCTGATTCTGTGATTTCAAACCAGAATGAGGTTCCTTTTTCGTCGGAATCCACCCCATATTTCATTCCGTGGGCATTTAAGATCGTGCTGACGATGGAGAGTCCGATCCCGGTACCCATGCGGCGGCCGCTCTGGTGCTGGCTTCGCTGGTAGCGCTCCCAGATGATCTTTTTGTCTTCCTCTGAGATCGGGGTGCCGGGATTCGTTACGGAAAGCCGGACAGTGTGATTAGCTTTGGTTTCCAGGGAGACGGTAATGGTATCGCCTTCCGGAGTATGATTGATGGCGTTGTAGAGAAGATTCCGGAGTACCTGACTGAGCTTTAACGGGTCGGCATATATAAAAACAGACTCTTTGGGAGCGTCAAAGCGAACCCGGATCCCGTAAGTCGCGGCGGCTGCCGCGCAGTGGGAGGTCTCGGATTCCGCCAACCCTGTGAAATCAAAGGATTCCGGATGGAGCCTGATATAGCCGGACTGAAGCTGGGAGTAATCTAAAATATCATTTACCATATCACTCATTCGGTTGGATTCCTCAATAATAAGGTCCAGATCTTCGTTTCTGGCCGCCTCATCCTTCCAGTGAATGTCCCGGACAAGTTCTGCATAGCCGGAGATCACGGAAAGTGGGGAGCGGAGCTCATGGGAGACATTGGCGATGACTTCCTTTCGAAGAACATCGACGCGAGCTAACGCCTGACCGAGAAGCCCGACAGATTCCGCCAGCTCGCCGAGCTCATCCTGACGGTTTACATCGGCGCGGGCGGAAAAATCATTTTCTGCAAGCCGGTCCACCGTGTGCTTGATTGCAAAGATCGGCTTTGTGAAATATCCGGAGCCTACGGCGGCGAGGATGGACGCAGCGATGGTCAGGACCACGGTGAGAATGATCAGCTGCATCCGGTTGAAGGTAAAAGCTGTATCGGTACGGATCATATTTTCAATCAGAAGATAGGCGTTCTCACCGGCGTAGGTGACAGGGATCCCAATGTGGATATTGATCATATGGTGATCGCTTTTTAATACGTTCTGATAGATCTGGCGCGCCTTATGAAAAGATGCACGAGACGTTAAAGGAAGAGTACAATTACCTGAAAAAGATGGCGGACTCCTATAAGGATGATGGCGATGCGGAAATGCAGGCACTCTACGAGAACAACGCGAAGAACCTCCGAACGTCCATGGCACAGGTGCAGTCCACGATCAACCGAATGAATTCCGCAAGTCTGAAGAAGACCATGGAGGACCTGGCGGACACCCTGACGGCATCGGCGCAGAACCTGATGAACTCCTATAACCAGATGGCGGCCAATGTGGCGGTGATGGAAAAAATGTGGAGGCGGCACAGAGTGCCTATGATGCGGCGGTGAAGAAACGGGAAGCGGGACTTATCAAGGATACAGAACTGGAATCCGAGGCCGGCAGTCTGGAGCGTCAGAAGAATTCTCTTGCCTCCTTGAAAGAACAGCAGAGTGAGTTAAAGGAAAGCCTTCTGACTATGATAGGACTTTCTGGGCATACGGATGTGGAGATCGGCACAGTCCCGGATCCGGATATGGCGGCGATCCGCGCTGTATCTGTGGAGAATGACCCTCAGACAGCCATCAGCAACGATCCCACCTGGGTCAGTGAGATGAGATCCAGGGTGACGGGAACGGATAACCGGGAGCTCAAAAAGAAGCGGATCAGCGAGGCAGCCCAGAATGCGGAGATCAGCCTGAGATCCACATACGGGAATCTCCAGAACGCCTTATCCCAGTATAAGGCAGCAGAGAGTGCCTATTCCGCTGCAAAGCAGGCGTGGGATACGGTGCAGAAAAAGCAGGCTGCAGGCATGCTCTCAAAGAACGCCTACCTTTCCGGTGAATCCGCATGGTTTTCCGGCGAGGCAGCGATGAATACGGCAAAACTGAATCTCGTCTCCGCTTACGAGTCCTATATATGGCAGGTAGTCGGTGTTGAGACCGGCGCGTCCGCCGGAGCTTCCGGCGGTGGCGGGGCACCGGCCGGAAGATAGAAAAACGTAGCAAAAAGAGTACATGTAAAAGTGTGCTCTTTTTTTGCGCTTTTCAGAAAAATACCGGGGCCGATTTTGGATGTAATAAAGGTGGTATATTTAGTTTATAAAATTTAGAAAATATTCAAATAACTATAAATGAGCAAATACCGAAAAGTGCACAAAAATTATGACTTATTGTGCATGTAACACGGACATTGATTCGTTTAATATTCTTCATGTCTGCATGTGAAAGACTTAATAGTGCAGTTTTTTAAATTTGCTTATTTATAGCAAATAACTTGTTTTGGTAAAAATTAGTGCTATAATATACCCTGCATGTAAATTGTAAAAATTCTTAAATCAAGCGGAAGTTATAAGGACTTACTTTGGCATGACCACACAAGATAAGAGAATATAATACAGATTTGCAAATAAAAAGAAGGAGAGACTGCACATGAAACAACGATGCTTATCGTTGGTATTGGCAATTAGTATGATCATGGCCTCGGCAAGTCCATTTTCATACGCGAAAGATACCAGGGGGGTATTACGAGATACCAGAACGACCACTACAGATGAAACAGAAGAGATACTGCCGATAAAGGCAACAGATTCAGAGGCATC
>OGFL01002266.1_pt1 | contig 10794 bp, 9 predicted proteins | sample 1570911 | NCBI WGS metagenome assembly OGFL01 (sample SAMEA2582050, study PRJEB24529) | metagenome | biome: Human gut stool | place: China | collected 2011 | reverse complement strand
AGGGCGCCTATACGCTCTTCTTCAAGGTGACGGAGGATGCCAGCGGCGTCTACTGGCAGACGAGCAGCGAATTGCAGGTGAGCGAGGCCACCTCCGAGGGGTGGATGGTGTTGTGCGCCGACGGCGACGACGACCGGGCGCGCCTCGATATGGTCTCCGCGGTGACGGGCGAGACCTACACCGACCTGCTCAAGGATAACGGCATGCCCGAAATGAAGGGGCCGCGGCGCATCCAGTGGTCGCGGTTCGCCGACGCCGATTCGCCCTACTACCTGCTGACCGACGACGGCGCCACGCGTCTGGGCCGCAACGGCTTCGAGTGGAAGGAAGAGTACCGGCTGATCTACGAGATGGGCAATTCGGACGATCCGCGCCCGTGGGTGATCAACGACGCCTCGGGGTCCAAGATGATGGTGAGCGATTCGAAAACCTATTATGCCGAATGTCTGGTGTCGGTCGGTCTGTTCGGGCCGATCGGCGACACGCCGCTGAACGCAGCGCCGGTGATCGGGTCCAACATCGTGACGCAGAACATTGTGGTTCCCGTCGTGATGATGTACGACCTCGACGCGAAGCGGTTCGTCGGTTATGCGCCCAACCTGCGGTCTCCCGACGTGGGCGGATACGCCCCTTTGCAGGAGATGAACGACCTGGTGAAACTGCTCGGAGAGATGGACAACGGCGGAAGGGTCACCGGAGACGCCTTCGCCGAATTCCCCCAAGGGCTGGATTTCGTCTGGATGGAGAATACGAAATACGACCCGAACAGCACGAATATGGGTGTCGTCTACACCGTATTGAAGGACGGGGACCGGTATTGCCTCTACGGGACGCAGCTGGGCGAATTATGGAGCGTCGTCACCGTCGGCGATTGCACGCAGGCCTTGAGCAGGGCCTATTACGGCGACCTCTCGGGGTGTACGAACATCGCGCGGGCGGAGCATTTCGCATTCAGCTCGTTGAAAAACTACATGTATTATGCCGTGGGCGGGACGGTTTACCGCGTGGATCTCTCGGAAAAGCCCCTGACGGCGACGACGCAGTTCACGCTCGTCGGGGAGACCGTCACCTGCCTGAAATTCAATATCTACCGGCAGAGCGCCAACCTCACCCGCACGTACGACCTGGTGGTGGGCAGCGTGAAGGACGACACGGGCACGCTGCGGATTTACGAGGGCTTCAATTCCGACGGAAATTTCCGGGGCGTGGCGCCCGAGGTCCACACCGGGCTGGGGCGGATCGTCGACGTGGCTTACCGTGAAATGCTGAAATAACCGAAACAACGATAAACCGAACTGATTATGAAAAACTGGATTTATGCCGCTCTGGCGGCGCTTTTCGCGACGGGGTGCGCTCCGCACGGAGGCTACACCCTTACCGGGGAGGTTCCCGAAGCCTGGGAGGGCAAGCCCGTGGTGTTGTTCACGACCGACGCCGGGCAGGCCGAGGCCATCGACAGCACGACGGTGGCGAACGGGAAATTCCGTTTGCAGGGCGTGCTGGATGCGCCCCGCAACTGCCGTGTGGCCGTTTATCTCGATCCCGAAAACCGGTCGGACAGGAACCTGACGGTGACCTTTCCGGTATTTCTGGACAGCACGGCCGTGAATGCCGTGTGCGACGCTTCGAAAAGCGATCCCGTCTTCACGCTCGCGGGCGGCGCCACCCAGACCGAGTGGCAGGCTTACCGCGCGGCCCTCGAACCGCTGGCGGAGGAGCGCAACCGTGCATTCCGCGACTATGTGGAGGCTTTCTACAACGGCGGGGACGAGGCCAAAGGGATCGAACTGGCCCGACGGGTCGATGAAAAGGCCGGCCTCATCCGGGATTTCAAGATCGCTTATGTGCGGGAGCATCCCGCTTCGGCGGTCAGCCTCGCCATCGTGCAGGAACTTTGCGACCGCCAGTCGCGGCTGGATCGGGCGCAGATGGAGTCGCTGATGGATGCGCTCGCCCCGCAGGCGAGGGAGTCGGCAGCCGGGCGTTACGCCGCGGCGTGCATCCGCGACAAGCGGATCGTGGAGGGACAGCCGCTGCCCGACCTCGAACTGCCGGATGCGGAGGGCGTCGTGCGCCGGGTGTCGGATTTCATCCGTCCGGGACATTACACGCTGGTCGAAATCTGGGCTTCGTGGTGCATGCCTTGCCGGGGTGAGATTCCGTTCGTCCGGAGGGCTTACGACAGATACCACCGGAACGGTTTCGACGTGCTTTACGTGTCGATAGACAGCGACGCCGGAAACTGGAAACAGGCGCTCGGCGAGGAAAAGATGCCGTGGCCCCAGCTGCTCGACACGGGCCGCACGAGTTTCACGACGTATGAAACCTCGGCCGTGCCGACATCTATCCTCGTCGACGGCGAAGGCCGCATCTGCCGGCTCAACGCCCGCGGCGGATGGCTGGACGGCGTGCTGGAGGAAATTTACGGAAAATGATTAACCGAAACAGGAATATGAAGAAAATCTTATTGTTCGTGCTGGGGGCGGCTCTCTGCGCCTGCACGTCGAAAAATCCCGACGACATCGTGGTGAACGTCGAGGTGGAAAACATGACCGTCTCCAACGTGGGGCTGCTGATCGACCGTTCGACATCTTTCACCATCCCGCTCGACAAGCACGGCAAGGGCCGGCTGGTGATTACCGGACTGGGAAACATCTATCCGCGCGTGATTTACGGGCAGACTGCGAAGATGGCGTTCATCGGCCGGGGCGAGGAGGTGACGCTGCGCTTCGATGGCCGCAAGTTCAAGGATGGCTTCCGGGTCGAAGGCCGCAACGTCGAGGCCAACGAGTACCTGCAAACCATGACTCTGCCCGAGTTCAACGCCTATGACCTGCCCTGGGAGGAGTTCTACGCCGAAATCAACCGGCTGGCGGACGATGCCGTGCATCTGATGAAGGCCCGTAAGCTGGAGCAGACGTGCCCCGATTTCGCGAAGGTCGAGGAGGCGCGCCTCCGCTATCTCTACGCGCAGACGATGGTGATGTATCCGATGGGGCACCAGCTGATGGGCGGCGATCCCGATTACCGTCCCGGCAGGGAGGTTTACGACGCCGTGGGGAAGATGGTCGTGGAGCGCGAGGACTTGGCCGACGTGGACGTCTACCGCGATTTCATCCATTTCGCGATCCCGCTGGTGCTCGAAGGGCAGGGCCGCGAATTCGGCGATCCCTACACCCGCACGGTGGCGACGATGCGTTACGTCGCCGACAATTTCACCGACGAGAAGGTGAAGCAGACCATGCTGCGGCTGCTGGCGATCGAATACATGCAGAACAACGGCGTGCGCAATACGGCCGAATTGCAGAACATAGCGAATGCCTACATCACCGACCCGCAGATGCTGCGCGAATACAAGGAGGAGTTCGAAAGCCACGACCTGACGGCGCCAGGGCGCCCTTCGCCCGATTTCACGGCGACGGACCTGGCGGGAAAGAGCTATACGCTCGCCGATTTCAGGGGCAAATACCTCTATATCGACATGTGGGCGACATGGTGTGCCCCCTGCAAGGCCGAACAGCCGCATTTCCGCGAACTGGTGAAGAAGTTCGAGGGCCGGAACATCGCTTTCCTGGGGCTTTCGGTCGATAAGGACAAGGCCGCCTGGGAGAAGATGGCCGCGTCGGGCCAGCTGGCGGGCGTGCAGTTGCTGCTGGGTTCCGGCAGCCGGTTTCAGAGCGACTACAACATCGAAGGCATTCCGCACTTCATCCTGCTCGACAAGGAGGGGAAGATCGTGAACGCCGACATGCTCCGGCCCTCGTCCGAGGATACCGAACGGATACTGAACGAACTGGAAGGAATATAGATACCTGATTTTTAACTTTTTAAAACCAAAGCATTATGAGAAAATTATGGCTTATGTTGCTGATCGGATGCACGGCGGGTGCATTCACAGCCTGCTCGGACGGTGATGACGACCAGAAGCCGTCTTGTCCGATTACGGAATATACGGTTCCCTCCACGGCCGAGATCGGCGGTTTCTACACGGTGACGGGCAAGGGATTCGAGGCTTCGGCGCAGCTTTTCCTGCGCAACGCTTCGGGCACGGAGACCGCGGCGGCCGACCAGACCGTGACGGCCGCGGGGATCGAATGTACGGTTCCGTCGACCCTCACGGCCGGCGTGTACACCGTCGTCGTGAAGCAGAACGGCAGCTGGGACCTGGGTCCGGTGCGCCTGGAGGCTGCGCAGAACCCGGTGTCGAGCGTCGTGCTGCCCGCTGCGATCAAGCTGAACAAGACGCTGGAGATCGCCGGTAACGGTTTCACCTCGGCTTCGCGCATCTTCCTGGAGACCGCCGATGCCGCCAAGACCCGTACGGAGCTGACGGCCGTGCCCTCCTCGACGGGCATCAGCTGCACGATCCCCGACGGCGTTGCGGCAGGCACGTACAACGTGATCCTCAAGCACAACAACATCGACTGGACGCTGGGCGAGAACATTCCCGCTGCGGTGTACAAGCGGCTGACGGGCATCAGCTATGCGATGTCGCAGACCTGCGATTTCTCCACCGTGGAGGGCGGCGTGGAGGCCGTGAAGGCCATACTGCTGGAGATGGCAGGAAACGATCAGGAGATGGCCGATATGTATTTCGAGATGCTGTTCAGCGAGGGAACGAACGTCGTGTCGCAGTTGTCGCTCAAATATGGCAGCGACAACCGGGTGACCGCCGTTCAGCAGGGCGAGGGCGCAGACGCTGCCGACTGGTACACGTTCTCTTTCGACGGAGACAAGGTTTCGGCCCTGAACAAGATGTACGAAGACGGCGAATCCGGTATCCGGGCATTCTCCTGGGTGCTCAACGGCGGAAAAGTAGAGAGCAGCAACGTCGACTTCATGCGAACCGTCAGCGGCGAAGTCGTTTCGAGACCCGCTGATTTCACCTGGACCTATGATGCCGTTAACGGACAGTGCACCGGCGTCGTTTATCAGAGCACCGGCTCCAATTACGTCTCGTTCGATTTTGAGAACGGGAACTATACGGCGGGCGGAATGTTCGAATACGGCGATGCCGGCAAGAAGAACAACATCTTCGGCGTCGATGTGGCGAAAGCCATTGCTGGTGTTACCACCTCGCTGGACGACGATCATGCCCTGGCTTGTTTCCTGGGCTATGACGGAAAGGCTTCGCTCAACCTGCCCACTGCGACGATGTTCGACGCCATGTCGGAAGATGATCCCGCCAAGGCGGTAACCTGCACCCAGGACGGCGAGGGTTACGTGACCGCTGCCAAGTGGGGCGGAGTAGGTATGGATATGATGGGTATCGGAGTCAAGGTCACCTCTGAAACGATATTCGAATTTACCTACGCGGAATAGGCGAAAAGCGCCGATTTCGTTTTACGAGCCGCCCGGATCGCCCGGGCGGCTCTTTTCGTCGCCGTGCGGAGTTTGCGCGTTCTGCAATTTATTTTGCCCGAAGACTTCGTTTGTTGCGTGCAAATAGTTACTTTTGCAGGTATAATCCCAAAAATCCCGTAACGAAATGGAGAATACCATACAACTTCACGACAAGAAGTTCAGAATCATGATCCCCGCCGAGCAGATCGACAAGGCCGTGGATGCCGTGGCGCAGCGAATCAATGCCGACTATGCCGGCAAGGAGACCCCGCTGTTCCTGGGCATTCTCAACGGTTCGTTCATGTTCATGTCGGACCTGATCAAGAAAATCGAATTCCAGAACGAACTTTCGTTCGTCAAGCTGGCGTCGTACGACGGGACCTGCTCCACGGGCTGCGTGAAAAGTCTGATCGGCCTGAACAATCCGATCGAGGGCCGTCACGTGATCATCGTCGAGGACATCGTCGACACGGGCGAGAGCATCGAGCACATGATCGGCGAGCTGAAGTCGCATAATCCCGCGAGCATCGAGGTCTGCACGCTTTTTTTCAAACCGGATTCCTACCGCAAGCAACTGCCGATCAAGTACCGCGCCATGGAGATCGGCAACGAGTTCATCGTGGGCTACGGCCTGGACTACGACCAGTTGGGACGCAGCCTGAAGGATATTTACGTGGTTACCGAATAGATGGCTCTGAAGACCGATATCGAACAGCTCGACGGCGGGCGCAAGCTGCCCCTGGTCGAAGATTTCTACACGATCCAGGGCGAGGGCTTCCATGCCGGGAAACCCGCCTATTTCATCCGCCTGGGCGGATGCGACGTGGGATGCCGCTGGTGCGACGCCAAATACACGTGGAACCCCAGGCTCTATCCCCCGACCGACGTACGGACGGTGATCGACCGTGCTACGGCGTGTCCCGCGCAGGCGATCGTCATCACGGGCGGCGAACCGCTGCTTTATCCGCTGGGGGTGCTGACCGAAACACTGCACGCTAAGGGGCTGGAGATATTCCTCGAAACGTCGGGGACGCACCCCTTCTCGGGGTATTTCGACTGGGTGTGTCTGTCGCCCAAGCGGCAGCAACCGCCGCTGGACGAGGCGTTCGGGAAGGCGCACGAACTGAAGGTGATCGTCGGAGACGAGGCTGATTTCGAATGGGCCGAGCGCAATGCCGCACGGGTGGGAGCCGGGTGCATCCTCTACCTGCAACCCGAGTGGAGCGTTGCGGAACGCATGATGCCCGCGATCGTCGAGTATGCGAAGGCGCATCCGAAATGGAATATCTCGATCCAGACTCATAAATACATGCACATACCCTAATGGGCTTCGAAGTAGGCAAAAAGTTCTGGATCGCCGCCACGGCGGTCATCGTCGTCGTCACGTTGTTCGTGGTGGGGCGGAACCTTTTGCATGCGGTGAAGATCAAGCGGCAGATCAACGCCTTGAACCGGGAGCGGGAGTTTTACCGGGCCAGGATCGAACAGGACAGCACGCTGCTGGAGCGCCTGCGCTACGACGACTATCTGGAGGAGTATGCCCGTGAAAACTATCACATGCAGCGCAGCGACGAGCATGTGTACATCATCAAGGAGTGATTTTACGATCCGTATGACTTGACGGCGACCCGGCGGGCTGCCGTTTTTTTGTGTTACAGCCGGGCCTGCCGGGATGCGGCCGTTTTCCGCCTGCTCGGTAAATCCGGGGTGGTGGCCGTTGCCAACACCCGGTCAGTAATGCGTGAACCCGTGCCAGTCCAGGGCCCGGGGTCGGCCGTTTTCGAGCCACTCCAATTTGTCGCTGTCCGTGATGTGGCCGACGGGGTGGAGCGGCGTGCCGAAGCGTGCGCGGAAATCGGCGGCGAGCCTGTCGGCGGCCGCCGTGTCGGCCGTGAGCAGGAGCTTGTAATCCTCGCCCCCGCAGGCGGCTGTTTCGACGTCTGCCCCTTGGGCGAGGGGGATACGGCCGATGTCGATCGCGGCGCCTACCCCCGAACGCTCCATGATGTGGCGGATGTCCGAGGCCAGCCCGTCCGAGAGGTCCATCATGGCGTGTATTTCGGGGCGTGCGCCGAGCCAGATGCCTTCGGCCACTTGGGGCTGCGGGTTGCGGTGGGCTGCGGCGGCGGGGGTGTCGTAGCGCCCGGCGAGGATGTCGCGCAGCCCGGCGCCCGAAAGTCCGAGTTCTCCGGCGACGAGTATCGCGTCGCCGGGGCGTGCCCCGCTGCGGCGCTTGATGTGTGCGTCGGCGATGCGGCCGATGGCCGTGACATTGATCGTGATGCCTGCCGCCGAGCGGGTCGTGTCGCCCCCGGCGAGCGTGACGCCGAACGCTTCGGAGAGTTCCCGGTAGCCGAGCATGAACTCTTCGGCCCATGTGCCGGCCGTGTCGGCCGGGAGCGACAGCGACAGCAGGGTGCCCACCGGGCGGGCGCCCATCGAAGCGACGTCGCTCAGGTTTACGGCAAGGGATTTGCGCCCCAGTTCGCGGGGCGAAGTTGCGGGACGCAGGAAATGGACGCCTTCGGCGAGCATGTCGGTCGTGAAGACCAGCGATTCGCCCTCCCCGACGGGGAGCACGGCGCAATCGTCGCCGATTCCTTCGAACCCGTTGTCGGGCAGAGCGGCGAAGAGTTCTTTTATGTGGTCTATGAATCCGAATTCGGTCATGGTTCTCGGGTGTGTCCGGCCGCGGCGCCCCGCCGGCCGGTGCGGGTTTTCGGGTTTTTCACGTGCGGCTGCCGCCCCGGGGGCGGAGTCCCCGCCTGGGGACGGGAACGAAGCCTGTGCGAACCGCGGCAGGGGCGTGGGCGGCGTTTGAAATCATTATTTAACGGGCGATGTCGAACAAAGGTATTAAAAATTCTTTAAAATCACTATCTTTGCCTGCGGATTGCGCCCGGGTATGCCGTGCGTGTCAAACAGTCTCGAAGATGAAGATATTGATTCTTAACGGCCCGAACCTCAATTTGCAGGGGCGGCGCGATACCGGGGTCTACGGCACCCGGACTTTCGAAACCTTTTTCGGGGAGCTCGAAGCACTCTATCCGGCCGTCGGGTTCGGTTATTTCCAGTCCAACCTCGAAGGCGAGCTGATCGACGCCGTACAGCAGGCCGACGGCACCTACGACGGTGTGGTGCTCAATGCCGGCGGATATACCCATACGTCGGTGGCGCTGCGCGATGCGGTGTCGGCGGTGTCGGTGCCGGTCGTCGAGGTGCACATCTCGTCGATCCTCGCGCGAGAGGAGTTCCGCCACGTCTCGCTCCTGGCTCCCGTGGCCGTGGGCTCGATCATGGGTTTCGGGTTGGATTCCTACCGGCTGGGCGTCGAGGCCCTGTTGCTCCGCGGCAGGGAGTAAGCCCCGGGTTCCCGGAGCGGCCCATTCCCCGGCCCGGTACGGGAGGGCGTGCGGAAGTTTCCCGGGGCTGTCCGCGCAGAGCGTGTGCAGGAGCGGCACCGGGCGTAACGTAAAATGTCGAAATACTAATATTTTAGCATCATACTTGTATGTATAGAATGAAAAAAACCAAGATCGTCGCAACAATGTCGGATTTCCGTTGCACCGAAGAGTTTGTGAAAAACCTTTTCGATGCCGGTATGGACGTGGTTCGTGTCAATTCGGCGCATGTCTCGGAAGAGGGCGCTACGCATATTGTCGAGACCGTACACCGCGTTAACCCGGCTATCCCGATCATGATAGATACGAAGGGCCCCGAAATCCGTGTCACGACGATCGCCGACGAGTACGGCAACAGCATCAATTTCCGGCCGGGCGACCGTGTCGCCGTGCGCGGCTCGGACGGCAGCGACAAGACGACCCGCAAGGTGGTCTACATGAACGTGCCGAACATCGTGGATGACATACCCGTCGGGGCGCGGATGCTCATCGCCGACGGCGAACTGGAGATCCGTGTCGTGGAAAAGACCGCCGAGGAGCTGATCTGCGAATTCGTCGTGGGCGGCGCCATGCGTTCGCGCAAGAGCGTCAACGTGCCGTCGGTGTCGATCAACCTGCCTTCGGTGACGGAGAAAGACCGCCGGTTTATCGAGTGGGCCGTGAAGAACGACGTGGATTTCATCGCACACTCGTTCGTGCGCAGCGCCAGGGACATCAAAGCCGTGCAGGACATCCTCGATGCCCACGGCAGCAAGATCAAGATCATCTCGAAGATCGAGAACCGCGAGGGGCTCGACAACATCGACGAGATCATCGAGGCGTCGTACGGCATCATGGTGGCGCGCGGCGACCTGGGGGTGGAGCTTCCCGCCGAGGCGATTCCCAATACCCAGCGGCGTATCGTCGAGAAGTGTATCTGCGCCAAGCGTCCCGTGATCATCGCCACGCAGATGCTCTATTCGATGGTCAAGTCCCCGCGTCCGACGCGCGCCGAGGTGAGCGACGTGGCCAGCGCCATTTACGAGCGTGTGGACGCCGTGATGTTGAGCGACGAGACCGCCATGGGCGATTTTCCCGTGCAGTCGGTGGAGACGATGGCCCGCATCGCCCGCGAGATCGAGCGCGACGAGACGCATTTCAAGCCGATGATCGACATGGACATGGTCTCGGTGAACCACGAGATCACGGCCCAGCTGGCCCGCTCGGCGGTGCGCGCTTCGACAAACCTGCCGATCAAATACGTGGTCCTCGACACCAAGACCGGCCGTACGGGCCGTTATCTGGCGGCATTCCGCGGGCAGAAAACCGTGATGGCCGTATGCTATCAGCTGCATGCGCAGCGTATCCTGGCCCTGTCGTACGGCGTGGTGCCGATTCTGCGCAATCAGGAGCTGCACGACAGGTACCACTTCCTGATCGACGCGCTGGAGGTCATCGAACAGCACCAGAAGCTCGACGGGCAAGACCTGCTGGCAATCGTGGGCGGCAGTTTCGGCCCCGACGGCGGTGCGTCGTACGTCGAGATCGCCAATGTCCTCAATATCCGCAGGCGTAACGAAGAGATCGTTGCCGCGCAAAAATCTTAGGCGGTGGACGGGCAGCTCAGGGATAAGGTAGCCAGCGGCGTGGCGTGGAGCATGGCCGAGAAAGTCGGTACGATGCTTCTCCAGCTGGCCGTGAGCCTTACGATCCTGCGGCTGCTGAACCCCGCCATCATGGGTGTGATCGCGATCCCGACGGCCTTCCTTGCCGTGGCGATCGTGATTGCCGACAGCGGCTTTTCGCAGGCGCTGATCCGCAAGGGGACACCTACGGCCGACGATTACAAATCGGTCTTCGCCTTCAACGTCGGGGTTGCGCTCGTGCTTTACGGGGTGCTGGTAGCGCTGGCGGGGAGCATCGCGCGGTTCTACGACATGCCGGAAATCACGCGGATAGCACCGGTATTCTTCCTCCAACTGCCGCTGAGCGCCGCATGTGCGATCCAGAATACGATTTTTGTCCGGACATTCCGCTTCGCACTGCTCTCGAAGGTCACCTTCGCCTCGTG
>OGFL01002261.1_pt1 | contig 10819 bp, 10 predicted proteins | sample 1570911 | NCBI WGS metagenome assembly OGFL01 (sample SAMEA2582050, study PRJEB24529) | metagenome | biome: Human gut stool | place: China | collected 2011 | reverse complement strand
GGCGTGCCACCTCCCCTATCGAGGGGAGGCCTTGGCATGCCGGGTCACCCTGAGCTGGACGCCTAAAGCCTAATGGAACGCAAAATAGAGTGCCCTGCTATAGAGATTCACAGCAGCTTGACAAAATGCGATTGTCCAGAAGCCGCTGCCCTCTGTAGCAGGGCACTACTGTTTCCGAAATCAAAAAACTTTCAGCGTCCAGCGTGGGCCTGCCCGGCTCGCCAGAGGTGCTTCGCACCCGGGTTGCGGCTCCCAGCGTCTGCTTCGGCCCTTGGTGCGGGCCTCGCATCCTGCTGGCCGCGGCCCCAACAGCTCCTCCCTGTTTCCGCCACTGGCGGCGGTCGTCGCCGTTGCCCCCTCGACAAACGCCCCCAACTCTCCTATAATAAAATCATCCCAACGAAAGGCGGTGTCCCCATGCGTTTCCTTCACCTCTCCGACCTGCATCTGGGCAAGCGGGTCTGCGAATTCTCCATGCTGGACGACCAGCGATACATTTTAGAGCAGGTCCTCTCCCTGCTGGACGCCCGGCCCGTAGACGGCGTTCTGCTGGCAGGCGACCTCTACGACAAGCCCGTGCCGCCCGCCGAGGCGGTGCGGCTGCTGGACTGGTTCCTCACCGAGCTTGCGGCGCGGGGACTGCCCGTTTTTGCCGTCAGCGGCAACCACGACTCGGCAGACCGCATCGCCTTCGGCGCACGGCTGCTGGCAGGGAGCCGGGTGTACGTCAGCCCGGTCTTTGCCGCACCGCCCGCGCCCATCACCCTGACGGACGAATACGGCTCGGTGGACATCTGGCTCCTGCCCTTTTTGAAGCCCGCCGCCGTGCGGCATGTCTTCCCGGACGAGAAAATCGAGAGCTATAACGACGCCATCGGCTGTGTGCTGAACGCCTGTACACCCGACCCCGCCCGCCGGAACGTGCTGGTGGCCCACCAGTTCGTGGCCGGGGCGGCGGTCTGCGAGAGCGAAGAGCCCAGCGTGGGCGGGGTGGACAGCATCGACGTCTCCCTCTTCGAGGGCTTCGACTATGTGGCTTTGGGCCACCTCCACAGTCCTCAGAAGGTGGGGCGGGACACCGTCCGGTACGCAGGCAGTCCCCTCAAATATTCCTTCTCCGAGGCCCATCAGCACAAAGCCGCCCTCTTCGTCACCCTGGGCGAAAAGGGCAGCGTCCGCTTCGAGGCCGCGCCTCTCATCCCCCGGCACGACCTGCGGGAGCTGCGGGGCAGTTACATGGAGCTCACCGACCGCCGGGCCTACGACGGCACGCCGACGGACGACTACCTCCACATCACCCTCACCGACGAGCAGGACGTCCCCGACGCGCTGGCCCGGCTGCGGGTCATCTACCCGAACCTCATGCGGCTGGACTACGACAACCGCCGCACCCGGGCCGCCGAGACGCCCGACGCCGCTGCCCGGGCCGAGAGCAAGACGCCCCTCGAGCATTTTGCGGCCTTTTACGAAGCCCAGAACGGCCAGCCTCTCTCCGACGAACAGGCGGCGTTCTGCCAATCGCTCATCGAGGACATCTGGAAGGAGGACGAAGCATGAGGCCCCTGAAACTGACCCTGTCGGCCTTCGGGCCTTACGCCGCCGAGACCGTTCTCGACCTCTCCCAGCTGGGCAGAGGCGGGCTCTACCTCGTCACCGGCGACACCGGCGCGGGCAAGACCACCCTCTTCGACGCCATCACCTACGCCCTCTACGACCATTCCAGCGGCGGCGTCCGGGAGGGGGCCATGCTCCGCAGCAAGTACGCCGAGCCCGGCACCCCCACCTTCGTGGAGCTGGAATTTGAGGTGCGGGGGCAGCGCTGCACCGTCCGCCGCAATCCCGAATACCTCCGCCCGAAAGCCCGGGGCGAGGGCTTTACCACCGAAAAGGCCGACGCCTGCCTCACCTACGCCGACGGCCGTCCGCCCGTCACCCGGGCCAAGGACGTCACCGCCGCCGTGGTGGACATCATCGGACTGGATTACAACCAGTTCTCCCAGATCTCCATGATCGCCCAGGGGCAGTTCACCCGGCTGCTCAACGCCTCCACCGAGGAGCGGAGCAAGATCTTCCGCAAGCTGTTCCGCACCCAGCCCTACCAGCGTCTCCAGGAGCGGCTGCAGGCCGAGAACGCCGCCCTCACCCGCCAGCGGGAGGAGCAGAGCGTCCGCATCGGGCAGCTGCTCTCCGGCCTGAGCTGGGCCGAGGGGGATGCCGACGAAGCCGTTCTGGACGAGCTGGCCCCCCTCTGCGAGGCGGGCGGGCAGGCGTCGCCGGAAGGGGTGCTTCCCCTTCTGGACGCCCTGCTGGCCGGGCAGGAGCAGGCGCTGAGCGCCGCCGCCGCCGCCCGGACTGAGGCCGAGGCAGAGCTGGACAAGCTCCAGCAGACGCTGGGCCGAGCCGAACAGGCCGAAAAGCTTCGTCTCGAGCTGACCGCCGCGCAGGCCCGTCAGGACGCTCTGAGGCCCGTTCTGGACGCCGCCGAGGCCGAAGCGGCCCGCCACGCCGGGGATTCCGCCGCCCTGGACGCGCTGGCCGGAAAGCTCGAGCGGGCGAAATCTGACCTCGCGGCCTTCGACGGGCTGGACAGCCTCGAAAAGAAGCTTTCTGCCGCCCGGGACGCCGCCGCCCTCGAGAACGCCAGAGCCGAAAAGCGCCGCGCTGCCCTCGGGCAGCTGGACGGAGAGCTGACCGCTTTGGAGCAGAGCCTCGCCGCCCTTGGGGGCGCGGAGGCCGAGAAGGTGAGCCTTGAGGCCCGGGCCGAACAGCTGGCCCGGCGGGAGACGGCCCTCGCGCAGCTGGCCCGGAGCCTCGCCGAGGGGCAGCGCCGGGGGCAGGCCGCACGGCAGGCCCAGGAGCGCTATCTTCTCGCCGACGGCGCAAAGGAGCGCGCCCACGCCCTCCGCGACCACCTCGAGCGGGCCTTTCTCAACGCGCAGGCGGGCCTGCTGGCCGAGAGTCTGACGGAGGGTTCTCCCTGCCCCGTCTGCGGCAGCACCCATCACCCGAAGCGGGCCGTTCTGCCCGCCGAAGCCCCCACGCAGGCCCGGGTGGACGCGGCCAGACAGTCCGCCGACGAGGCCGACCGCGCCGCACAGGAAGCCAGTGCGGCCGCCGCCAAGGCCGTGGCCGCAGACCGGGAGGCCAAAGCCACCCTCCGCCGGGACGCCGAAGCCCTGCTGCCGGAGCGGTTCACCTCGCCGGAGGGGCCGGTGAAGCTGACCGTCTCGCTTCTGAAGACGGCTCTGGCCGAAGAAAGCGAGGCCCTGCACGCCGCACAGGAAGCCCTCGACAAGGCTCTGAAGCAGAATGCCGCCGACCTCGCCGCCAAGGCCCGGCAGGAGGACGAGCGGCAGAAAAAGACCGCCCAGCGCTCTGCCCTCGAGGCCGAGGCACGGGCTTCCGCTGAGGAAGCCGCCCGGCAGTCCGCCGCCGCCAAGGCTCTGGAGGCCCAGTGTGCCGAGGCCCGGACCGCTCTGCCCGCCGCCGGCCGGGAAGAAGCCCGCCGGGCGCTGGCCGGGCTGGAAAACGAGCGCCGCGCCCTCCGGGCCGGAATGGACGCCGCCGCGTCGGCTCTGGCCAAGGCCCGGCAGGACTATGCCGCCGCCGAGGCCGCAGTCACGGCCCTGACGGCCCAGCAGACGGAGGCGGGCGAAGCCGCCGACCTGCCCGCCCTCGAATCCCAGCGGGACGCTCTGACGGCCCGGCGCACCGCTCTCGCGGCTCAGGAAAAGGCCCTGACGGCCCGCCTCCTGCCCAACCGGAAGTCCGCCGACCTCTACCGTCAGCACGCCGCCGCCCGGGCAGAGCTGGAACGCCGCTGGCAGTGGGTGAACGCCCTCGCCTCCACGGCGGGCGGCACCCTCAGCAGCAAACAGAAGATACGCCTTGAGGCTTACATCCAGATGAACTACCTCGACGCCATCCTCGTCCACGCCAACACCCGCCTCATGCAGATGACTGCCGGGCAGTACGAACTGGAGCGGGTGGGCGCCGAGAACCAGCGCAGCCAGTCCGGCCTCGACCTCGGCGTCATCGACCACTACAACGGCACCCGCCGCAGCGTCAAGACCCTCTCGGGCGGCGAGAGCTTCAAAGCCTCACTGGCGCTGGCTCTGGGCCTCTCGGACGAGGTCCAGAGCGCGGCGGGCGGCATCCGGCTGGACACCCTCTTCCTCGATGAAGGCTTCGGCTCGCTGGACGACGAGAGCCTTGAGCAGGCCATCCGGGTCCTCGCCGGCCTCACCGAGGGCGACCGCCTCGTGGGCATCATCTCCCACGTCGCCGCGCTCAAGGAGCGCATCGACAAGCAGGTGGTCGTAAAAAAGGCCCGCAGCGGGGGGAGCACGGTGGAGGTCCTTGTGTGACCGCTTTCCTTCTCTTCCTCATCGCCTGCCTTCTCAGGGCCGCGTCTTTCAGAAAGTCTTTTGCCTGCCCAGTCCCTTTTCCACACCCCGAGGCCCCTCTGGCCCCGGGGTGTTTTTGTATATTTTGCATAAAAAAAAAAAGAAAAACTTCGTTTTTTTGACGTTTTTCCCATTTTTTCTTGACATCAACTAGTAATATCTCTTATTATGGTATTACCAACTCCCCACGGGGGCTGGAGACTACTACCGATCTGCTTTGAAGGAGGAATTGCAATGAAATTAACAAAAAAGCTGCTGGCCATGGCCCTTGCCGGAGTGATGCTGCTCACCATCCTCACCGGCTGCAGCGGTGGAAAAACCGGCGACCGGCTGGTGGAGGAGTATATGGCTACGTATTTCCACGGCTTTGACGCTTATAAGGATATTCCCATTACCCACGATGTCCCTGAGATAAAGACCGTTGCTGATATGTTTGAGACCTCCTGGTTGAAAGACGACGGCTCGTGGACCTTTTCTTCGAAAACTCCTAATAATCCGAAATACAAAGCCCTGCGGGACGTTTTTAACAAGTATGCCAGCGGCTATACCGTGAATCTTTACGCCTTCGAGGTGGATAGCAAGCAGAGCGAGCTCAACCAGGCCATGCGTGTTATGTCCCCTGCGGATCACGGACTGTCGATTTATCCTCCTTCTGGATTGACGAACGCCATCCAGTGCGCCACCCGGCTTGTAACAAGAGAGAACAAGAGCTACCGCATCGTCGTGATCATCTATGATCATCATACCTTAGGTTAACAGCCTGCACGAACACAGGGAGGAATAACGATGAACGCTATGAAAAAGATTCTTGCCTTCGCCCTTGCCGGGGTGATGGCACTGGCCCTGCTTACGGGCTGCGGCACCGGGGGCTCGGCCTCCCACAAGAGCATTGCAAAGGCTATGGCAGATCATGACAATGGCCTTGGGAATAACACGACGAGCATTACCTGTACCTCCTCTGCCGAACTGGATGCCCTGCTGCAAACGCTGGCGGCGGACCCCAGATTTGAAACTGCTGTCAAGGGGGTTTATACCGACGACAGCGCCTCTCTCCCGGCAATTCGCACCTACTTCTCAAAGAACCCCGCCCTCTCTGGTAACCCCGCCCTCTCTAACAAGGTCGTCTGCCTCTACTGCGGCAAGTACGACAAGGATGCCGGAAAGCAGGCCATCAACCTGAATGCACACTACGCCTACATTAACACATCAAATCCCTATCTGGCCGCTGAACGCCAGATCGGCCTGATCACCACCAGCTTTACGGACACCAACGGCAAAAAGGTCAAGGTCCGGTTTGCCGTGGTGGTGTCGGAAATCCCCACCCCGTAACACAGCGCAGCACCTCTCCCCCCGGAGCCCCCGGGGGGATTTTTTTGTGCATGATTGCCCCTGCCGCCGGGCATCCTAGGTGCGGAGGTGTTTTTTATGGAATCTCTGACGCCCTTCATCCGCCATGAGCTTGAGGATGCGCCCGGGCCGAGCGGCCCGCCGGAGGAGACGAGCAGCGTGGTCAGCCCGCCTTTGGGCGCGGAACCCGGTCAGCCGCCCGTCACGGAACCGCCAAAGCCGGGCTGCGGCTCCCAGCAGCCGCCGTCGCAGCCGGACGGCCCGGATGTGCAGCTCCCGCCGCCGGAAGTCCCGCAGCCCCGTCCGGACTGCGGCATCCCCATGACCGACGGCACACCTGAGGCCTGACGGCCGAAGAACGCCGCCGAGTATCTGGCCGGGCGGTCGCCGGGGGTGATGACCCAGTACGGAGATGGGCTTTTCGGGGCCGAGCAGCATCTTCACAGCCGCGAACCTGCGCCCGACGAAGACCAGAGCGGCGTTTTACAGCTGGTAGAGTGGCGCGAAGAAGCGCCTTACGGTTGAAAGAGATATAAAATTCAGAAATTATTTTCCAATTACCTGTTGAAATCTTCGCGCGCTTCTTTTATTATGGTAGCAAACAAAGCAAAGGCAGGTAATGCACTATGGCAGAAATCAAATACGAGATCGTTGAGCGCATCGCAGTCCTCGGAGAGCGTCCCCGCGGCTGGGAGCGCCAGCTCAACCTCATCAGCTGGAACGAAGGCGAACCCAAGTACGACATCCGCGACTGGTCCCCGGACGGCACCCGCATGGGCAAGGGCATCTCCCTGAGCCACGACGAGCTGGCCATCCTGAAGGGCATCCTCGAGGATATGGAGCTGTAAGATGACGGACCGCGAGGAATTTCTGGAGATATTCCGCACCCACGTCACCCGGCCCGGCAGCGAGAAGCTGCTGGACTGGATGGACAGCAAGACGGACTTCTTCTCCGCGCCGGCGTCCACCCGCTTCCACGGGGCCTGCGAGGGCGGGCTGTGTGCGCACAGCCTGAACGTCTACCGCGTGCTCCACGGCACCTTCTTCACGCCGGACGAGGACAGCGAGGAGACCTTCGCCATCTGCGCACTGCTCCACGACCTGTGCAAGGCCAACTTCTACAAAAAAGGCACCCGCAACGTGAAAAACGAAGCGACGGGCCAGTGGGAGAAAGTCCCCAGCTACAGCGTGGAGGACATGTTCCCCTACGGCCATGGCGAGAAAAGCGTCTTCCTCATCGAGCGGTTCATGAAGCTGAAGGTGGAAGAAGCCGTGGCCATCCGCTGGCACATGGGCGGCTTCGACGACGCCGTCCGGGGCGGCAGCTTTGCCCTGTCGGGGGCCTTCGAGAAGTACCCTCTCGCCGTCAAGCTCCACATCGCCGACCTCGAGGCGACCTATCTGCTGGAACAGCGGGGCGAATGATACAAAAAAGACCACCTGTCTTTCGACAGGTGGTCTTTTTAACTCTTACTTTTCCTACGGCATCAGCTTCGCAAGCTCGGCCAGGACCTCGTCGCCGAGGTGTTCCAGCTTTGTTTTCGGTTGACGGTCCGCAGCAGGCGGTGTCTGCGCAGCCGTCTCCGGGAACGGGACCGCGGGCTGTGCGGACGGAACATCCAGCCGCAGCGGGGCGGTGGATATTTTGTCCAGCTCGCTCCGCAGCTCCTCACACCGGGCGGTCAGCTCGGCGTTCTCCTTCCGCAGGGCCAGCATGGTGCGCTCGTAGGCGAACATCCGAGTCTCATAGCGGCGAAGCTCGGCGTTGGCCGCGTTGAGCTTCCGGCTCAGCTGCTCGAGCTGAGTCGGCCCGGACGCAGCGGGCAGAGCCTCAGAGCATGACTTCTCCTGTTCGGATGCCATCGCCTCTTCCACCTCCTGCAGTCTGCGCTGGGCGCAGCGATGCTCCCGGGCTGTCTCCCGGCAGAGCTGTTCCAGCCGATGCAGCTCCGGCGTCCGGCGGCTGCTCAGCCACTCCAGCGGCAGCTTTGTCTGTTGCTGCTCCACGGTACGGCCTCCTTCCGCTTTTTCTGCACAAGGGGTTCTCTATTCTTGCGCTTATCTACGCTTGTTCAGGATCGCCAGCAGGTCATCGTAGTAGCTGGTGTCGCTGTTCTCCTCCTCCACGGGCTTGGCGGCAGAAGCACCGCCGGAAGCGGCGGAGGGGGTGTTGACCTCGGCACTGAAGACAGCGGACGGAGCAGAAGCCGTCACGCCGGGAGCAGTCCCGGCGGCAGCAGTACCCAGAGTGCCGCGCAGGCCGTCAGCGGCCTTGTTGTCAAAGCCGGTGGCCACGACGGTGACGCGCATCTCATCGGAGAGGTTCTCGTCGAAGGCAGTACCCCAGATGATGTTCGCATCGGGATGAGCGCTCTGGGTGATGAGGCCGGCGGCAGTCTCGACATCCTCCAGACCGATGTCGGGGCTGGAAGTGATGTTGATGATGACGCCGTGTGCGCCGGCGATGCTGGTCTCCAGCAGCGGAGAGGAGATAGCGGCCTTGGCGGCGTTCTCAGCCTTGCCGGCACCCTTGGCGCTGCCGACGCCCATGTGAGCGTAGCCGGCGTCCTTCATGATGGAGCGCACGTCGGCGAAGTCCAGGTTGATGAAGGCCGGCACATTGATCAGGGCGGAGATGGACTCGACGCCCTGACGCAGCACGTTATCAGCGGCCTGGAAGGCGTTCATCAGGGTGATCTTCTCCTGACTGATCATCTTCAGGCGCTCGTTGGGGATGACGATGAGGCTGTCCACGTGCATCAGCAGATTTGCGATGCCCTGCTCAGCCAGACCCATCTTCCGCTTGCCCTCAAAAGAGAAGGGCTTGGTGACGATGCCCACGGTCAGGATGCCCAGATCGTGTGCCACCTCGGCCACCACAGGAGCAGCACCGGTGCCGGTGCCGCCGCCCATGCCGGCGGTGATGAAGACCATCTGGGAGCCCTTCAGAGCGTTTGCGATCTCGTCCTTGCTCTCCTCGGCAGCGCGCTGGCCGATCTCGGGGTCGGCACCTGCGCCGCGGCCCTTGGTGAGCTTGGAGCCCAGCTGCACCTTGGTGGCGGCATGGTTCTTCGCCAGTGCCTGCTGGTCGGTATTCATTGCGATAAATTCAACGCCCTGCAGGCCGTCGCTGACCATGCGGTTGACGGCGTTGCCGCCGCCGCCGCCCACGCCGATGACCTTTATCGTCGTTACGTTTTCATCCATTTCTTCGTCGAGCATGAGTGCCATATCATTGTCCTCCATCGGATTTTATCGTAGACCGCGCCTTGGCGCAGGATAGAACTCAACATTACTGCTACTATATAACAGTATCGTATCATCTTTTGGCCCCGAATGCAAGATAAATTTGCTTTTTCGATGGTATTTTTTTCACAGCGGCGTCAAGGGGCGGCATTTCTCTGCCAATTCGTCCCCCTAAAGAGGCCAGAACTTCCCACAGACCGGCATAGCCCCGGTCGATATGACGAGTCTCTTCCACAAAGCTCTTTCCCTGTGCCGACAAAGCCGCCACCACCAGTGCCGCGCCGCCCCGCAGGTCGGGCGCAGTGAGGGCGGCTCCGTGGAGGCCGCTTTCCGGCAGCGGGCCGACGGAGAGCACCCGGCCCGACCGTTTTACCCGCCCGCCCAGCCGCTCGAAGCCCTCCGCGCAGCCGAACCGCCGCTCGAAGATGACGTCCTCGATGCTGCTCTCTCCCTCGGCGCAGAGCATGGCGGCGGCCAGCAGGGGCGCAGCGTCGGTGGCGAGACCCGGGTACACCCCGGTGAAGACCCGGCCCGCCCCGTACAGCCGCCCGAAACGGGCCACCTCGGCCCGGTCTGCGCCCCGCTCCACGGTGCAGCCCATTTGTTCCAGAATTTCCAGCACCGGCGCATAGAGCGCGGGCGGGCATCCGGTGAGTTCCACCCGCCCTCCGGCAGCAGCGGCGGCACAGGCCAGCGTAGAGGCGAAGATGCGGTCCGGCAGGGGCGAAAAATCGCAGCCGGAAAGCCCCCGCCGCCCCTCGATGCGCAGTGTGGAAGTCCCCGCGCCCTCGATACGCCCGCCGCAGCGGTTCAGAAATTCGGCAAGGTCGGAGATTTCCGGTTCCCGGGCCGCGCCCCGCAGGACGGTGGTGCCTCGGGCGCAGACAGCCGCCAGCAGCAATGTCTCCGTCGCTCCCACGCTGGGGAAGCGGAGGGTGATGTCGGCCCCGTGGAGGCCCCCCGGCGCGGCCAGCACCAGCTTTCCCGCCCCGGCGTCCAGCTCCTTTGCCCCCATCCGGGCCAGACCTTCCAGATGTAAGTCGATGGGACGGGCTCCGATATTGCACCCGCCGGGCAGCGAAGTCTCGGCCCGGCCCAGCCGCGCCAGCAGCGGTGCGCAGAAGAGGATGGAGGCCCGCATTTGTGCCGCGGTTTCTCCCGGAAGGGTGCTGTTTGAGGGCATCCCGGCCACCACAATGTCTGCCCCCTGCCAGTAGGCAGCACACCCTGCGCCCCGCAGCAGCCCGAGGCTGCATTCCACGTCCGACAGCCTCGGCACGGCCCGCAGCCGCACCGGTCCCCGGCAGAGCAGCGCCGCCGCAAGGAGCGGAAGTACGCTGTTTTTCGCCGCCGGTATCGCCGCCGTGCCGTTCAGCGGCCGTCCGCCCATCACCCAAATCCGCCCGCTCTGCTGTGTCATATCCGCTGCCCCCATTCCGCAAAAGATACCCCACGATATGCAAAAGCAGGGGCGGATGTCACGATTTGAGTTTGTTGAAAGATTTGTGAGACTATCTAGGCGTGCTACCCGGAAGCAACCGCCGCCCTCTCCGTCAGCGCTGCCGCGCTGCCACCTCTCCCAGAGGGAGAGGCTCTGGCGTGACGGGCAGGCCCACGCTGGACGAGCAAAGCTTGCGCTGACCTGAAACAGTAGTGCCCTGCTACAGAGATTCACAGCAGCTTAACAAGGTGCGTTTGTTCAGAAGCCGCTGCCCTCTGTAGCAAAGCACTATCTTTTACGCTATATTGAGCTTTCGGCGTCCAGCTCAGAGTTTCCCGGCTTGCCAATGGCTCCCCCTTTGGGGGCAACAGCGACGACC
>OGFL01002247.1_pt1 | contig 10867 bp, 8 predicted proteins | sample 1570911 | NCBI WGS metagenome assembly OGFL01 (sample SAMEA2582050, study PRJEB24529) | metagenome | biome: Human gut stool | place: China | collected 2011 | reverse complement strand
GGGAGCTGAGGCATATGTGTTTGCTTACTCATTAAAATTGATATTAGCGGGTATTATCATAAAGGAATTGGCATCAGATCGGAAGGTCAGACCAGGGATGTTGATTTTGAATATGATATATGCTTTTTTGATTGGTGGAACAGAATTTGGACCAACAAGTGTGTTATTAATTTGTGTACTTGGATGTCTTGTTATTTTTAGTATTGTAAGAAAAAGAAAGAGTTGTTATACGCTTATTGTATCAGCAAGTTTTGCTCTGGCATGGATTCTTACAGTTGCAGCGCCAGGGAACAGTGTCAGACAAAGTATGGTAGGAGAAAAGCGGGGCGTGATTTTTTCTATTGTTCAGGCATTGACGGTAGGGGCTATGAGAATCTATGAGTGGATAAATCCGTTTATGCTGATCGTACCGCTTCTTGCATTGCCGTTTATCATTCTTTGTGTAAAAAAAGTAAAGTTTGAATTTCCATTACCGATGCTTGTATCCTTATTATCTTACGGGATTTATTCCTCCATGTATGCACCAATGATTTATGCAAATTATGGAGCGGTAGGGCAGGTAAATGGATATACGAACAATGTGATTTATCTGATATTTATTTTATTATGGATGGGAAATATCATTTACTGGACGGGATGGATGACAAAACATTATGCAAGCCGGAAAAAACAGTCCATCAGTTGCTATTATGTTTCAGTGCTGTGCGGCATATTTTTAATTACATGTGTGGCACATATTCCGGGAGATTATTGTAGTTTTACTCTCCTGCACTGGGTTCGTACAGGAACTATGCAGGCAAATATGGAAAAATATCTGGAAAGAGAAGAAATTCTGCGTAATAGTCTGGGAGAAGATGTTGTTGTGGAGGCGATTTCGTTCCCGGAAGGGATTTATACAAGCGGTGCCGGAGAAATTACGTCAGATACAGAACACTGGATTAATATTGGAGTGTCAGATTACTATGGAGTTAAGAGCGTGAGGACAGAATAAACAATGAAGAAAATATCTTTTGTGATACCATGCTATGGATCAGAACATACCATTGAAAATGTCGTCGATGAAATACGTCAGACGGTAACAAAGAGAAGTGAATATGATTATGAAATTATTCTTGTAAATGATTATTCACCGGATCACGTCTGGGATAAGATAACAGAGCTGACAAGAGCGGATCAGCACGTGAAAGGACTGTTTCTTGCAAAAAATTTCGGGCAGCATTCAGCTCTTATGGCTGGATACCGGGAATCGGATGGAGATATTGTGATTTCGCTGGATGACGATGGGCAGACACCGGCAGATGAGTTATATTCTCTGGTGGATAAGCTGGAAGAAGGGTATGATGTTGTTTATGCAACCTATGCCAATAAACAGCATAGTGGTTTTCGAAATTTTGGTAGTAAGATCAACGACTATATGTGCGACATTCTCTTGAATAAGCCAAGGGGATTGATGGTTACAAGCTACTTTGCAGCCAGACGGTTTGTGGTTGATGAAGTGTGCAGATATCAGAATCCTTATACCTATGTGATCGGTCTGATCTTTCGTACTACCAAGAACATTGGAACTGTTTCTGTGACGCACAGACAGAGACAGTATGGACATTCCGGATATACATTTGGAAAGTTATTGGGACTCTGGATCAATGGATTTACGGCATTTTCTGTAAAACCACTGAGAATTGCAACGGCAACAGGGGTGCTCTTTGCAATGTTAGGTTTTTTGTATGTGATATATATTATTATAAATAAATGTATTAATCCGGCTGTCCCATTAGGATGGAGCTCTACTACAGCAGTCTTATTAATTGTAGGAGGGATAATTCTATGTATGATGGGGCTGATCGGGGAGTATCTTGGAAGAATCTATATTAGCATGAATAATTCCCCACAGTATGTAATTCGTGAGAAGGTTGGAGCTTTTAATGAAGAATCAGAAAAAAATTAGTCGGAATTTCCTGTTTGTTTTGACTTTCATTGGAACTGTTGTTGCGTATAAAGCAACAGATTTGTTGATTCAGCAGATGTTTGCAAATGCAGGTGGATATGATTATAAAGTTCATTCTATGTATGCGCAGCAAATGTTAAATACAGATATAGATACCATTATCATAAATCTGCAGGGGCTGGGATTGAATCATGGAATTTCTTATCCTGTATGGCATCTGCTTTTTCTGTTAGTGGAAAAAGTACAGTCGATCCGATTGGGGATTGCGTGTAATATTTCTACTGTATCAGCGGCAACTACAGGAATATTTGAAGCAATCGCATATCTTGTGACCGTTTACCTGCTTTGCAGATACAGTACCTGGAAAAAGGCATTGTGGGTTATGCCGGTTATTTCTGGCATGCTGCTTATTATGGGACCGTTATCTGTTCCGGCACTTACTGATAATTATTATCTGGGGCAGTTTAATCCGAATGTATGGCATAATCCAACGACGATTGCAGTAAAGGGAATTACACTGGTTGTCTTTTTCATATATGTGGAGATCATGGAAGAAAATAACAGGAGTAAGAAACAGGAGCTGTTATTGTATTTTATGGCGACAGTGTTGCTATTTGCAAGTGCGTTTTTCAAACCAAGTTTTTATCAGATGTTTGTTCCGGCATTATTTGTCTATTGCGTTATAGAATTGATTGTAACAAAAGGAAAGTATCTGAAAAGAGAAATTGGTATTGGCTTTACAGTATTACCAGTGACAATTCTTGCTGTAGCACAGATGATAACATCTTTTGGTGGTGAGGGTGATGGTATAGGGATTCAGTTCATGTATGTATGGCACTGCTTTGCAAGGCATCCATTTGGTTCGCTCTTGATATCCATTCCGTTTCCATTGTTAGTATATATTAGTCAGTGGAAGAACATTTGGAAAGAAAAGAAAATGACATTGGCTGTTTTGGCATTTCTGTCAGCAGTTGGGCAATTTGCATTCTTATATACAAAGAATACTCCATTATCAGGTGATTTTATATGGGGAGCTTATCTGGCAGTTGGAATTTTAAATCTTGTTGCGGTGCTGGCATTATGCAAAAATGTGAAAGAGAAGAATAAAATCACGATATACCATATCTTGTGTATTGCTGTATTTTTATTACAGGTATATTATGGTATGCGTTATATTATGGCAATTTATTTAACTTCTGATTATTTGCATATATATTAAATCATAGTTTTAGGAAAATAAAATGAAGAAGAGAATTGGACAAATTGGAATCCTGCTGATAAGTGCAGGGTACTTTCTGGCACTCACTTATCTGTTCTGGGCGCAGGCAAATTATCATGACGGAACCTATCAGGCGGATCTGTATGCACACATGCTTCTGGGAGTCAGCAATACATATCGGTATAATCTGGTGTATCGTATTCTTGGCTTCTTGTGGCAGCATGATGGCTCAGCAAGGCTGATTGGCGTGTTTTTAGCAGGAGTCTGTGTACTCACTGTATACTGGACGAAACGGCTGATTGTAAAGTTTTACCCGAATATGGGAATGAAAGCGTATTATCTGGCATATATGTTGAATTTTTGTATGTCACTTTATTTCCCATTGTTAAATAAATATCATTATCTGTCTAATATAGGACCATTGTTACTGCATAATTCAACTTACATCTGTATGAAATTGTGTCTGCTGATTATGCTGGAACAGTACATTGATTTAAAAAGACAGCTGCTTGGGCACATTGACTGGAAAAAATATATATTATTTATTTTATCAATGATTTTGTTGATTCTCACCAAACCTAATTTCTTCCTGTGTTTTGCTCCGGCAGTATTTATAGAATTGATCCTTATTCTTTGCAGAAAAGACGGATTGAATGCAGTTTTTAAGTGGAAACGCGTACTACTTGCAGTATGTACGACAATTCCAGTATTTCTGATCATGATCTATCAGTCAGTGGTTATGTTTTCGGACGGCGGATCAAAGATTACAATTGATTTTGGTTATGCACTGTTTTCATGGGCAGAGTATCCAGTCATTGGAATCATCCAGTCATTGGCATTTCCGCTATACATTCTGGTAACAAACTTCAGAGAAGTGAAGAAGGATGAATGGTATCGGCTCAGTATCACGACGGCAGGATTTGGTTTATTTGAGTATTTATTTCTGATTGAGAGCGGGGTAAGACTCAATGATCTGAACTGGATCTGGGGTTATGCCGGAGCATTATTTATGCTTTATATAGCGTCTTTTCTGAAGTGGTATGAAATACGAAAAGAAAAGAATAGGTCAGTGGTTATCACAAATTATATTCCGGTCATATTGTTAATCTGGCATTTCCTGTCGGGAGTGGATTATTTTATTGTATTATTGACAGGTGGAAAATTCTTTTAAAAGAAAGTGTAAAACGCTTACGGCGCAATAGCCGTAAGCGTTTTTCCATTTGTTTCAATCGTATATCCAAGCGTTTTCAGTTCCTTGATAAAAGAACTCTTTAAGTCTTTATTTGTGTACTCACCATAAAATATAACCGTTGGAAAACGTTCTGGAAAAGTATCATAATAGCGGTTCAGACGTTTATAGTCCAAGTGGAAAAATGGAGTGCCCGGAGTACCATATTGACTGTCAAGATACATATAAGTGTATGCGTAAACTGCATTACCGCAGAAATAAGTATCACTCGAGTCGATTTCTAAGGAGTCCAATGTATGGTAGGTATGATCCATATCATCCCACTTCTCCTGTGAAGTGTATAATCCGGCAGTCGGACCATAGGAATTATAAGCGGTCATATCGCTAAGGGAGGCTTCCTCCCAGAAGCCAAATAAACGACCATACAGGATCAAACCGATAAAACAGATACAAATGCCGGAAATAATGATGCTGCATCTTTTCTGGGCTTTGTAATGTGAAGTTTCATCGGTATCGTGAAACATTAAAATGGCATAATCAATCGTTCGCATTATTGTAAAGACAGCGAGTACACTGGCTGCTGCAGTTGTTGCATAAAAGACTGTATTTGTGGACAGGTAGGCACAAAATGCAAATATCATACCACCACACCAGGTGACAAGAAAATACTTGTCAAGTTTTTTGAAAATAATCATAGTCATCAGACCTATATATACCCAGAGGAACATAATCATATTGACTAACAGATAGAAGTAGCCATCTTTGTAGCCAAGATAAACTTTCTTATATCCGAAAAAGTAGCCGATAAAAAGCAGGGCAAACAGGAAATACCGATGCTTTTCACGTTTACGGTCAAAGATTGTAAGGATAAGGACAAAAAGGCTCCAGCGCATGATTGGTTTATAGGTGTTCCATTCATACATAGGGTACTTCTGAATCTTTTCTAAAATAGTTGTGTCATGATCCGGTTCTGCAATAATGTGTGGCAGAGTACGAAGAATTTCAGTGAGATTGGTATTGCTAAATATATAAATGGCAAATACAAGTGCTACAAGAGCAGCTCCAAGGGTGATCAGTCCAAGAGAGCGAAATTGTAATGTAATATCAAGACTATTTTTCTGAGCCTTGAATTTTCTAACGATATTTGTAATAATAACGATAAGAGCGTAAGCAATATAAAGTAACAGACAGAATGGATTGCTTAAAACAGCAATCGCCAGGAAAATACCAGTAAAAAGATGATCCCATGCAGACTGTTTCTCTTTTAATACGATTGTAAAGATCAGCATGAACATAGAAATCGGAATGGTATTATAGGATAATGTATTCACATTGTATGGTGTGAAACAGAAATACAGCATTAATCCAGCCATCTTTGTGGGTTCATTTATCTTCAGGGTTCGATAGCAATAAAAGAACACCAATACTTTCATAATCAAATACAAAAATCGAAAATACAATACGATTCCGGTATTTGAGCCGACAATGAGATGATAAAGGGTAAAAAAAGGAAGAAGCAGGACAGCATTCATCTGCTCCGGTGACCAGTCATCCACTAACATTGCGTCTCCGAGGTAAAAACGGTAGGTAGTTGCCAGATAATGGAATTCGTCTGTGTTGGTGTCCAGAAAAATATTACCAATAAATAAAATGAGTAAAAGAGCGAAAACCACAAAATATAAGGCTTTGAAATATCTATATCTCTTTGATAAAGTCATAAAATCCTCCTAAATAGAACATATTCCAGAAAATTATAGCATAAACGATGCAATTATGGTATCATGAAATATGTTTGAGTAAGATTTTTGACGAAAAAGAGGATATTATGGAAAAATTAAAAGAACTGTGGAAGAAATATGAAGAGATCATCCGTTATATCATAGTGGGTGGTATGACAACGGTGGTCAGTTGGGGAACTTATGCAGTCTGTAAGTTTTTTATGGATGTAGATAATACCTTCTGGATGCAGGTGGCAGTTATCATGCGATGGGTTGCGGGGGTAGCCTTTGCTTACGTGACAAACCGAATCTTTGTATTTAAAAGTAAAAATGGAAGCGTATTAAAAGAAATTGTAAAATTTACGTCATCAAGAGTTGTTACTTTATTCATGGACATGTTCATTATGTGGCTGCTTCCGGGAGTACTTGGAATGAATGACTGGATTTCTACGTTTATTTCAGCAGTACTTGTAACTGTTACAAATTATATCTTCAGTAAATTTCTGGTATTTCGAAAGAAAAAGTGATATTTAAGAGGAAATCATGATTGAGAAAATAAAAAGTATAAAATTAGATAAAAAACAGGTGTTTGACTGTTTGTTCTTATTATATTATGGAGTTGTATTCACAAGATTCTTTTTGGATACAACAATGCTGCCATATATTGCATGGAATATAGAAGTACTGTATATTATTGGTATTACAATTGGTGTCCTGAAACTGGCGGTTGACCGCAGGATGAAAGTGTGGGAACTGATCGTATTCGGACTTACAATTACGGTGGCAATGCTTCAATATTATCACAGACCCGATGAATATGTGCTTGCTTTTGCAGTTCTATTTATTGGAGCGTATAATGTAGATTACAGAAAAATGCTCAAAGTGTATCTGGGACTGGGAATCAGTTATACAGTTTTTGTTGTGATCGGATGTTTGCTGGGGTATATTGAGAATCTGACATTTACTTTATGGAATGGAAATGTCAGAAATTCATTTGGATTTAATTATCCAACAGATTTTACCGCACATTTATTTTTCTTCATTGTTGTATGGTGTATTCTCAGATATGAAAAAATCACCTGGATTGAAATTGGTGTGTTTGCAGCAGTTATGTTGTGGAGCTATTTCGGGTGCTATGCACGGAATAATACAATTTGTATTGGACTTGTGATTATGTTATGTATACTGGAAAAAGTATTGCCGTCAGAGAAGAAATTCGCATTGCGAGAGAATAAGGTGTTGAAGGCTGTGTGCGTTATGATACCATTTCTGATAATCGGTGGAATGATATTTCTATCCCTTATTTATAATGATGGAAATGCTATTCTTTCTAAGCTGAATGATGTGTTTAATAGTAGATTTCAATTAGGAAAGTATGGATTTGTCGAATATGGATTGAGTCCATGGGGCAAATTGATCGAAATGCAAGGATTTGGGAGAATAGAAGGTGGGATGGAAAATCTTTGGAATACAGGTTTATCTTATTTTGTATTAGATTGTTCGTATGTGAATATATTGTTACAGTTTGGCGTAGTGCTGTTTTGCGTTTTGGTTATATTACAATTTGTAGAGATGGTACGAAATTATCAAGCAGATTGTTTGTTTTTGTTAATGATTTACATTGTAATATGTATCCAATGTGCAGTAGAACATCACTATTTGGAAATAGCTTATAATCCATTACTCTTTTTCTCAATGATTAAATATGGAAAATTCAATAACAAATAATCAAGTGAGAAAGAGAGAACGTTAGTAACTTTCTGGAAATTATTGTGTGAATAGAGAAAAAAGGTTGCAGAGGAGTAGGATGATGATAAAATCACGCAGGAGTGCTTCGTGAAACACCCCTACAAAAAGAGTAAATTGCATTGTAATAGTTTTGTGTTTGTGTTAAAATTAATAGAATTATTTGTCGATAAAAGAACTTATCACAAAGGGGATTGTTATGTATCGTAAGAGAAATAAAGGATGGCTGAAACATCTGGATTTTGCTGTCCTTGATTTAATGTGTATGCAGATTTGTCTGGCATTGGCATATTTTGGAAGACATAGAGAGCTTAGCAGATTATATAGAGATTCCGTTTATCAGAATGTTGTGCTTTTATTGGCAGTATTTGAATTTGTATATCTTTTTTTTATAGATGGATATCGGGATATCCTAAAACGCGGTTATTATATTGAGCTGGTATCTGCGGTAAAAGAAGTATGTCTTCTGGAAATGCTGCTTGCATTCTATCTGTTTGCAGTGAAGTCTGGAGATGATTTCTCTCGAACAGTATTGTTTTTGTTGGGAATCTATGAATTGATAGGTGGATATCTGGTGCGGATCTTATGGAAGAAGCATGTGATGCGCCGGCAGTCGAAAGAAGGAGAAAATTCTTTATTATTAGTTACCACGTCAGAGTATCTTGAGCAGGTGTTGGAAAATGTGCGCAGCAATAATTTTCAAACCTATTTTCCGGCAGGAATTGTGCTGATCGGCAGAGGAAAAGGAGTATCAGACACTTATGAGGGAATCCCACTCATTCCAGAGTCAGAGATGACAGAATGGGTATGCAGAAACTGGGTAGATGAGGCGTTGATCGTATTACCGCAGGAGCAGCATTTCGGCAAAGAATATATGGAAGCATTCTCAGAGATGGGAATTGTGACACATTATTCTATCATGCAGGATTTTGCTGATGCGGACAATCATCAGATCGCAGAGAAAGTATGTGGATATCTGGTACTGACATCAGGGATGCAGCTGGTCAGCAACCGGCAGTATCTGACCAAGCGTGTGATGGATATCGCAGGAGGCATCGCAGGATCACTCATCACAGTAATTCTTACAATTATTTTGGGACCACTGATTTATATTAAGTCGCCGGGACCAATTTTCTTCACACAGAAACGTGTCGGAAAGAATGGTAAAATGTTCAAGATGTACAAGTTCCGTACGATGTATCTGGATGCAGAGGAACGGAAGAAAGCACTTATGGAGCAGAACCGGGTGGCAGATGGACTGATGTTTAAAATGGAGGATGATCCAAGAATTATCGGAAGCCATTTTGATGCAAATGGAAAGTATGTTCCGGGAATTGGAAATCTGATCCGGAAGCTCAGCCTGGATGAGTTCCCACAGTTTTTTAATGTACTGCTTGGTGATATGTCACTGGTTGGGACAAGACCTCCGACAGTGGATGAATATGAGAAGTATAAGTTACATCACAAGGCAAGATTGTCGGCAAAGCCTGGAATTACCGGATTGTGGCAGGTGTCTGGAAGAAGTGAGATTACAGATTTTGAAGAAGTGGTAAAGTTGGATACAGAATATATTACGGACTGGAGTATTGGACGTGATTTTAGAATATTATTAAAGACTGTGCAGATTGTATTTACGGGAAAGGGAAGTATGTGAGATTGAGGATTGCAATGTTAGGGCAGAAGAGAATTCCATCCAGAGAAGGCGGAGTAGAAATTGTAGTAGAAGAATTGGCAACGAGAATGGTGCGGTGTGGACACGAGGTTACATGTTATAATCGCAGAGGACATCATGTTGGTGGAAAACAATTTGACGAAAAAAGCAGAAAGGAATATCAGGGAGTCAGACTCAAAAGTGTTTTTACTATAGATAAGAAAGGTCTTGCAGCGATGACGGCTTCTGTTTCAGCAGCTATTTGTGCAAGCTTAGGAAACTATGATGTTGTACATTTTCATGCAGAAGGACCATGTGCTATGATATGGCTTCCAAAATTGTTTGGAAAGAAATGTGTTGCTACGATTCATGGATTAGATCATCAGAGAGCAAAGTGGGGGGGATTTGCGAAAAGATATATTTTGTTCGGAGAAAAAATGGCTGTAAAGTATGCTGATGAAATAATCGTATTAAGTGACAATGTGAAACAATATTTCTGGAATACATATAAACGTGAAACTAATTATATTCCAAATGGAGTGAATCGTGCAGAACGCAGATTGGCAGATATTATAAAGGAAAAGTATGATTTAGAAAAAGACGAGTATATCTTATATCTGGGAAGAATCGTTCCTGAAAAGGGGATTCATTATTTGATAGATGCCTATATGCAATTAGAGACAGATAAAAGGCTGGTAATAGCAGGTGGGGCAAGTGATACAGATGAATATTATTCAAAATTAAAAGAAAAATGTAATGGAAAAGATAATATTATTTTTACAGGTTTTGTAAAAGGACAGGAACTTGAAGAACTATATAGCAATGCATATTTATATGTTCTGCCAAGTGATCTTGAGGGAATGCCACTGAGCCTTCTTGAGGCAATGAGTTATGGAAATTGCTGTGTTGTCTCTGATATAGATGAGTGTGCATCGGTTGTTGAGGATAGAGCATTAGTCTTTAAAAAATCTGACATTACAGATTTGAAAGAAAAATTGGAATTTGCGTTAGAACATATGGATGAAATTGATAGATATAGAACTGAAGCAGCAGATTTTGTTTGCAATAAATATAATTGGGACAAGGTAGTACAGGAAACCATAATATTATATGAAAAAGAAAAATAGGAATTGAAATATGAAAATTTTAATGATTAATAAGTTTCTATATCCAAATGGCGGATCAGAAACATTCAAATTAGGTGATTATTTTGAAAAGACTGGAAATGAGGTTCAGTACTTTGGAATGGAACATGAAGGTCGTTGTGTTGGAAATCGGGCAAATGCATATACTTCTGACATGGATTTCCACAATGGTAGCAAATTATCAAAAATAACCTATCCTATAAAAACGATTTATTCCAGAGAAGCACGTGTTAAAATTCGAAAAGTTTTGGATG
>OGFL01002238.1_pt1 | contig 10893 bp, 9 predicted proteins | sample 1570911 | NCBI WGS metagenome assembly OGFL01 (sample SAMEA2582050, study PRJEB24529) | metagenome | biome: Human gut stool | place: China | collected 2011 | reverse complement strand
TTATTTTGGCAAGTAATATACCCCTTCGTGTTTTATAATGACAGCGTAAACAGAAAGGAGATGAACTTCCATGAGAAATAAACTTCACAACTTTATCGAAAATATACTTAGCTTTTATGCAACTTTCTTCACAAGAGGATTTTATCGTTTTTAAATACCATTCAATACTTTCCTCGATTCGCCCATCCTGTTTGTTGTAAAATAAAAATGTAGGTGATTGCAAAGCTGATTAATCTATGGAACGGAATATAAAAAAGCAACAGAAAATATGCAGCGTAGTTACTCAAAGAAAGCGTTTCCGTGGGATAATGCATGCATTGAATCCTTCCATTCAATTATCAAACGTGAATGGCTCAACCGCTTTAAAATTCGCGATTACAAGCAGGCATACCGTTTAATTTTCGAATATCTGGAAGCTTTCTACAATACGAAACGAATTCATAGCCATTGTAACTATATGTCACCAAATGAATTCGAACGAGTATATGAAAGAACACACACTGATGCTGAGCTTCTGGCGGGTTAAAATGGGGAAAAATTTCTCATTTTAACTTGTACTAAATCTTGACATAGAACCACTTTTATGAACATTTCTTGGAACAATAATCTCATCGCCTGCCTTACAGACTGAAAGTACCATATTCTGTACCGCCTGCGTTGTTCCACCAACCATGAAAAAAGCATGCTCTGCACCAAACGCATCTGCCGTCAGCTCTTCTGCCTCTTTTATTACCGAAACCGGATGACAAAGGTTATCAAGCGGTTTCATTGAATTTACATCAATTCCCACACATCGTTCACCAAGTAAATCGACAAGTTCGGGATTGCCTCTGCCACGTTTATGTCCCGGAACATCAAACGGCACTATTCTTTTTTCCTGAATCTTTCGATAGCCTCATACAATGGAGCTGATGCCTGTCTTTTTAAATCCATTTCCTCTCTCCCTGCCATTATATTATCGCAACGGTTGCCAGATTTCCGTATAATACAAATTCTAAATTTTCGTAAAATACGGACTTTGGCTTGCTGCCAACGTAAAATGTGTGCTGTAAGGCACAAAAAGGCGTGATTAATTTTAAATTAATCACGCCTGTGGTATATTCAATCATTCTTTTATTAATCCCTGTACATGTACGTATACATATTACTTCATATATACAAAGCACTGAGATTCTGACCTTTCAGAGTTTATCCAAGTAAGTCACTGTTACCGCTCTTATTGACCGTTTCACAAGATGATATGCACCTTCGCATGATAATTTTAAAAATCAACTTATAAAACTTGGGCTTCTAACCCAATCAATAATGTGTGTCCTTGTCACACTCGGCAACCGACCCGCCCGTCCGCAAGGCTTAACATGTAATATAACCATGTGGTCTGCATGTTGGATAACTCTTATCCAAATCTTTTTTTACTATAATATATCATTTTTTAATGTCAACAGAAAAATAAAATTTTACTCAGATTTTACTTTATTTTTGCATTATTATACATTATCTCAAAAGATATTCTATAATTGCAGCTGTAACTTTATCATTAAGTTTCATAGACATAATGTTTGATATAATAACATTTTTGTTCTCACCGGATGTAAATAATCTGTAAATACTTCTCTTGTCATTATTATCCATCTGTGCCTGCAGAAGAAAATCATATATTTTATCATTAACATTTTCACCGTTGTATACAAGATTGTTTTCTTCATTATCAGCAAATATTTCAAGCTCTGACGCACCATCACAGTTACATGTAACTGTCCATGTATTTGTTTTTATATCGTATTTGGCATTATCTGCATTTTCAAATCTTATACCACGTGCAAATCCTCTTAATATAAAACGGTACTTTCTGTTTCGTGGAATTACCGATAAGTCACCGCTTACATCTATGCTTATTTTTGCCTTATCTTCATTCCAGTCGAGCACAAACTCTGTCAAAGCATATTCGCCTTTTTCGTAGTCAAATCCATCTCCAGAATCTTCGTACATAACAAATGTATTTGATGCACCTGGACATATAACCACATCAACTTTTTTCGGATTAATAATATCATTACTGCCACATTCCGAAGCAAGCGGTATTATTGCACCTGCACGTCCAAGCACAGGAATACTTTGAAGATTTCTACATAAAATCTGACTTTTTCCATTTTTACCGCCATTGTATACATCACCGGTAAATATATCTGTCCATATTCCGGCTGGTATAAAACATTCCTCACCGCTTTTTTGTGAATCTTCATCAATCTTTGTTGTAACAGGACACACAAGCATTTCACTACCAAGAAAATATTGATTTTTATAACTATATGCTTTCTCCTCAAATGGATAATAATAATACATTGGTATTATTACAGGAATATGCTCGCAATGACATCTGTAATTAAGTGTGTACATATATGGAATAAGTGCATGCCTGAATCTTAAAATCTTTTCCATATCACTGCAGTATGGCTCAGGATAATTCCATGGTTCTTTTCCACAGAACGGATTAGAGCTGCTGTGAAGCCTGTTTATCGGTGAAAACACACCAAACTGATACCATCTTAATGCAAGCTCGTTGTCTTTATATCCGTTCATATGACCGCCTATATCATGACTCCACCACGTATATCCCACATTTGATGCCGTTGCTGTAAAATAAGGCTGAAATTCAAGCGATTTCCATGTAACTATCGTATCTCCAGAAAATCCTATCGGATACCTATGGCTTCCAAGTCCGCCATACCTCGAAAGAATAAGTCCTCTTCTGCCTCTTTTTTCCATATCTTTAAAATGAAAATAATTAAGCATCCATAATGGGTCAATTCCGCTTGCTCCTCCGTTGTTGCCCTGTTGCCAGTCTATCCACCAGAAATCAACTCCAGCATTTTCATGTGGATGATGTACAAACTTAAAATACGCCTCAACAAACTCTTTGTTAGTCATATCAAACTCTATAGTTTTTTTACTGTCAGGATTAATTCCTAGATACTCTGCCATATCTTTATACATTTTTTCAAAATTCCGGATACCTGATGCCGGATGGACATTAAGTGTTACATGATAATTATGTTCATGCAACCATGACAAAAATCTTTCCGGATTCGGAAATAAATCATTATTCCATGTATATCCTGTCCATCCGCCGCCAGATTCCATCGGCACATCGACTATATGCCAGTCCATATCCATAACAGCAACGGAAAATGGTATATTTCTTTTTTCAAATTCCGTCAGCAGCTCAATGTAACTTTCTTCACTGTATTTCCAATACCTGCTCCACCAGTTTCCAAGAGCGTATCTTGGAAGAAGCGGAACAGCCCCCGATAATTTATAAAAATCACGCAGACACGCAAAATAATCACGCCCATATGCAAGATAATAAACATCAATCTCTTCATGTTTCCTTTTTGATGGCATATTTTCTTCATCAAACACAAACGATTTGCTGTCATCAAAAAACGTCCTTCCACTCTTATCCATAAGCCCGTATTCAAGTTCAACTTCCCCGTCAGCCCTGTCAAGAGTTCTCATTGTGCCTTTGAGATTATGCTCCCGAGGCGGAAAACTATACGTCTTTGCACCAAAATACCACCTTCCACCGTAATTGGTAAAATCATATTTTACATCTATAAAAAGTCCTTCTTCACTAAATTTCTTTTTATCGTATATCATATGAAATGCTTCTGTCTCTATCTCAAGGCGGTCGTCACTTTGTGTCACTGAATATTCCGGTACCGGAAATTCCCTGTTAAGCACAGTCTGCGTCTGTAAATCTTCAAACACACCAGTCTCTGAATATTCCATTCTCATCATAAACGGCGTAAGCACCGAAAAACGATATTTTTCCCCCTGAACAATACATGCTTTGTTACAACAACTTTTAGCCATTTTTTTCCTCCGTTATTAAAATAATCTTTACTTGAAGATTAACACAGTCAGTTATCTTCGTCTACGTAAATAAAAATCAAAAATGCAAATAATACAGAAAAAAAGCTCCAAAACCCTATCAATTTTAAAATCATTTCAGGGTTCTGGAACTCTCTTCTATAAATTATTTGTATTCTACATAGTCAACAGTAACATATCCTGCTTCTGTTTTTATGCTGTTATCATGGCATGCAAACATACCGCTCTTTACACCAACCCAGCGTCCTGCTTTTGCTTATTTTATGGCCGACTGCGGCGATTCCCCCTGCATACTTTGCTCCTTTTACATAACCTTCAAAAGAACAGTTTTTCAAGGAATTTTTCCGCCAAGGGGCAACTGCGCCCATTCGGTGACAGGTGCCACCTGTCACGGTGGAAGGAGAAAGTGAACTACCCAACTGAAAAGATATATCAGCAGAAAAGAAAAACAGTAATGTTCCATTAAGCCGCAGCAAACAGCTTGTTATCAAAAGGCAACGGCGAAATCACATTCACCGCCGCTGCCTTTTTTCTTTCTGCTGTGAAAGAGTTAAATCAAATTATTTTTTTACCGCTTGTGCTGTTTTTTTGACTGTTTGTTCCGTTTGAAGGCTCCTTTGGTTATTTGCTCATTTACTCTTTGTTAAGTTTGTAGCTACCGCCATCGGTTCCTGTACCGCCGATAAGTGTTAAGGCGGTTCCGTTTACCGAAAAGGTATAATCGCAATCGCGGACAATATCCTCTGTAAAATCGAGGATGAGCTTTTTACCCTTGACGGTGTAGGCATAAGAATATGTCACATCATCGGCAAGTAATTTGCCTGTACCGTCCTTTTCAAAAACATATTGCGTATGCTCATCATATCTCCAGGTGCCGACCAATTCATTTGATTTTTTACCGAATTGGGCAATAATTAAAATTACAGCTGCCGCAACAGTGATTATTATCGCCGCCGAAAGCATTGCTTTCTTCATGGTATTACGCTTTTTTTTACGCCGCTTATTCAGCGCAGCAAGCTTGCTGCCGTAGGCTTTATATAAATATTCTTTTGCCATAAAAACCCTCTCCATATAAAATTGCAGCGGCAGCGTATAGTTACGTTGCCGCCGCAATTCTTTTTATTTTGCTCGCTTTTTCTTTGATACTACGGTAGTGAAACCGAGAACAGCAAGTGAGAGCACCGCCGCAAAGCTCCAGACGGCAACCATGTTGTCATCTCCTGTTTTGGGAGATTCGTTCGGAATCTCGGACGCTTTCACCGTGAACTTTGCAGTTGCCGTTCCGCTTTCCGAAACGATTCCGAGCGTATGCTCACCGACGGAAAGTGTAGAAACAAAATTGTTATTCAAGGTAACTATAATGCTGCCTTCTGCCTTTGTATAATCCTTTTCATCAAGAGTTTTGCCGTCAAGCTCTACACGAATGAAATCGGCAAATGCCGCATTGGAACGGAATGTCAAGGATTTCTTCTCTCCGTTGTTTACGGTAGCATTATTGCCTTCTATGATCTCAGGAGGAAATTTTTGAATAACGGTTTCGCTAAGAGAAATCTCTTTTGTGCCGGCTACATCCGCAAAATATTTACCGCAGTTTTCGCAATAATAATACTTTATATTGCCTTGCTCCGTTACGGTAGCATCCTTTGCCTCTACTAATGTAAGTTTATGCTCAAGCATGGCAATTTCCGAACCGGTTGCAATTTTCTTATTACAATCGATGCACCATGTGTCACCGGTGTAGCCCTTTTCCTGCTCGGTAGCGGGCTTTGCATCCCGAATTTCGGTGTGCTTGTGGTTGGTTGCGTCTACATCACCGTACTGCGCCTTGCAAACCTCACAAACTGCCTTACTTACACAAGTAGCCTCACCACCGCTGTGTGCCGCTTTGTCTATAACATTTCCGCAGCCGACAGTCTGACACTCCTTCCAATGATCGTGTTCATTGGTAGTCCAGACAGATGCGGGATTATGAGCATTCTTCGCAATGGACTGTCCGTCTGCGATTTTCTCATTACAATCGCTGCAATAAGTATCGCCGGTATAGCCCTCCTCAAAGCAGGTGGCTTCCTTTTGGTTCTTTAGATATGTTGTGCCCTTATGATTGTTTGCGTCAAGCGGTCCGTAAGAATGTCCGCATTCAGAGCATTCGGCCGGGGATTTGCAGGTTGCCTCACCGCCGTTGTGCGCCGTAATATCAAACTTTGTGCCGAAATAACAGGTATGCCAATGATTTGTGCCGTCGGATTCCCACTTGCCGTCAACATCGGTATGATTGCCGGTTGAGGAAATTTCACTGCCTGATTCGATTTTAGTGTTACAGTCGGTGCACCATTTGTCGCCGGTATAGCCGGCTTCACAGCAGGTGGGATCGGTTGCGCCGCGAATTTCGGTGTTCTTGTGGTTGGTTGCGTCTACATCACCGTACTCAATCTTGCATACCTCGCAGATAGCCTTGTTCACACAGGTGGCCTCTCCGCCGGTATGTGCCGTTACATCAAACTTGGTTCCAAAGTAGCAGGTATGCCAGTGATTTTCACCGTCGCTTTCCCACTTTCCGTCAGCATCGGTATGATTACCGGTTGCAGGAATTTCAGCTCCGCTTGAAATCAAGGCATTGCAATCGGTGCAGTAGGTGTCGCCGGTGTAGCCCTTTTCGCAGCAAGTGGCGTCTTTTGCACCACGCACTTCGGTGTGTTTGTGGTTGGTTGCGTCTACATCACCGTACTCAATCTTGCATACCTCGCAGATAGCCTTGTTCACACAGGTGGCTTCTCCACCGGAATGATGTGCTTTATCAATGATATTGCCGCAGCCGACTGTCTGACACTCTTTCCAGTGATCGGTTTCATCCGTTGTCCAAACCGACGCAGGGTTATGAGCGTTTTTCGCAATAGATGTTCCTCTTTCTATCTCATGATTACAGGTAGAGCAATAAGTATCGCCGGTATAGCCTTCTGCGTAGCAGGTGGCTTCCTTTTGTCCCACTAAATATGTATTGCCGATATGATTTGAAAAATCCTTCTCACCGTATTCAAATGTCTCGGAGGATTTTTCATCACAAACAAGGCAGCTTTTGTAATATACTGCGGGGCTTTGGCAGGTCGCAGCCGATTTAAGATACATTTTGCTAACCGTTTCGGTAAACTTATGGTTGCCAAGCTCACCGTATTCCTGCCCGCATCCATCACAAACCGCTTTTTTCTGGCAAGTCGCATTGCCGCCGGAATGTGTGTGCGCCTTGACTGTCAGCGCGGCAGAAACGGCGCTTGCTAAGTAGTTGTCGGTTTCCTTGTAGCGCACATAGTAGGTACCGGTGGCGACCCTGGTGCTACCATTGTCGCAAGTGATCCAGCCGGTGGTGGCATTGGCAGAAATGTTATACTCCATGTCCTCGGCGGTGTTCTGAATCTCGCCGGTGCCGCTGTTCTTAATATCCCCTTTGGTTGTCAGACCGGTAGGAGCCGTCTGCGTAGCCTTATTGATGGTATAGGTCACACTGACAGTGACATTGCCAAGGGTAATGCCGGCCGTGTATGTGCCCGCATTCACAGGGGCAGCCGACAGTGCATTGCCGTCCTTGACCGCATACGCGACGGATGGGGCTTTGCCGAACCAGCCTACACTTTCTACTTTCGCATTTTCATCTTTTCCGTCGTTAAATTTAGTTTTTTCGGGTTTCTGAATGGTCACGCTGCCGCCGCTGAAATCGTTACCGTTATTATTCGAACAATTTTTGCAGGTTGCGGTAATGGTATCACCGCTTGCGGTGTAAGTCCAGTTATGCACATGGGTAACCATTTTCAGTTCACTGCCGTTCAACTTGGCCACATATCCGTCGGTATCGGAGATGAAGTAGTCGGATGGGGTTTTGTCACTCATATTGGCATTCCAGCCGGAGGTGAACGGGTAATCGCCATAGTCTCCGCTCACAGTCACGCCGAGCTGAGCACCCTCGGACAATTTGTCGGTGCCAATGGTGATGGTCTTGCCGGTGGGAAGATAGACATTGTTCTTCGTGTCGCCGGTGAACTTGCCGTCTGCGCCCTTTGTGCCGCCCTTGGTATTGTCGGTGACGGTCACCTCGCCGCTGACGGTGAAGATACCGCTGCCCACACACACGCCGCCGCCGAAGGTTGATATGTAATCAGATTTGTATGCATTGTTGCCGGTGATGCTGCCGCCGTACATCTTGAATTCATTGACCGTATACACGCCGCCGCCATAGGCGGCATTGTTGCCGGTGATGCTGCCGTCGGTCATAGTGAAGGTACCGTTGCCCACACACACGCCGCCGCCGAAGGTTGATATGTAATCAGATTTGTATGCATTGTTGCCGGTGATGCTGCCACCCTTCATGGTGAAAGTGGCGCTGGCGTAGCTTATATGCACGCCGCCACCGTAGGAGTCGGCTTTGTTGTTGGTGATGCAGGAACTGCCAGACATCTCGAAGCTGCCGTTTTTGCTAACACACACGCCGCCGCCATAGGCGGCATTGTTGCCGGTGATGGTGCCGCCGGTCATCTCGAAGGTGCTGCTGCTGCCAACTACATACACGCCGCCGCCGTTTTCGGTGGCATTATTGCCGGTGATGGAGGGGATGTTTTGGCCGTCGGCGGACGCGGACATGGTGAATTTTCCGCAGTCCACACACACGCCGCCGCCTCTGTCGGCGGTGTTGGCATCATTCTCATTCGTGCCGCCGATGCTGCCGCCGGTCATCTTGAAGGTGCTGCTGCTGCCGACTACATACACGCCGCCGCCGTTTTCGGTGGCATTATTGCCGGTGATGGAGGGGATGTTTTGGCCGTCGGCGGACGCGGACATGGTAAAGCTACCTTTGCCGGTCACATACACGCCGCCGCCTCTGTTGGTTTCGTTGCCGGTGATGCTGCCGCCGGTCATCTCGAAGTTGGCCTTCGCATATACGCCGCCGCCGCCAGAACCGGAAAAATGTCCATGGTGGCACGTATGTTCACCGTGCGCATGACGGATGACCTGGGTATTCTTGATTTGATGTGCTGTATTCCGGTGGACGAGAGCTTTGACGGGGTCGAGCGCATGGAGTTTGCGGAAACCCCCGGCTTGTGTATTTATTACCGCGGGCCGTATGAGGGAACCGGCGAGGCCATGCGGGTGCTGATGGAACATGTGAGCAAAAACGGCATTAAACCCGCAGGACGGTTGCGCTCCGTTTATTTAGAGGGACCACCCAACCGAGGCGATAACAGTGCCGATTATATTACTCAAATCGCTGTGCCGATTAAGAAATTCGAGAAGGTGTAATTGCCGGCTGACAATGCCGTAATAACAGTCAAATATGAAATCACAACAAGCAATCCTGATAAGGAGAAGCCTTGTCATCTAAACAAGGTTCTCGGCAGAAATAAACTATCCTTTTTAAGCACAGCGGATATTCATTCGCTGTGCTTTTTTTGCCTAATCCCGCCATGGGTAAGCATTCGGCGCCTGAAACAGACAAAATTTGCTCCATTCTACCTAACCGACAAATTTTTTACCGAATGCAATGTATACTGTGTATATCAAACTTATGCTCTCTTCACAGTTGCTCTTGCATCGGATAGAATAAAATCAAAGAATCCCCCATACAGCGAGGTAGTTATGAAAACAAGGAGATGTCCCTAACAACCGTGTACACTTTCAAAACATAAGGCACACAGCCGTCATAACAAGACGGTTTTTCTGTCTGCGTCCGCAAGCGGTCGTACTATGCCACAAAGCATAGTGCGGCCGTTTTTTGTTTCTCGCGAACAAATAATTCCATACAGGAGGTGACCCCGATGTATCTTCCGGAAAAAGAATTCGAAGAAATGCAAAATAACGCTCTGCCATAGGTACGGCGCCCTGCCGTTCCTTAACGACAAGGTGAAACGATGGGAAAATACATAGGAAAAACACAGGTGTTGAAATAGCAAAGGCTGTTTGCAAAAAGCACCTTGCTGCGCAACAAAAACACCTCTCTTTTTTTGACCCTCGCGGTCGACAAAATTCCAAAACAAACTGTAAAAACGCCAACAAACACTCCTTATAGTCAGCCGGTCCAATAGGAAAACCTGCAACAATGCCTCCTGCGTTGCCATCCGTTGATATGAATACCGAATTCTTAATCTGCAGATTCTTTATCGTTCCATAATTATATAACGCAAAACCCTGCGGTCCGCTTCCGTTCGCATACAGTCCGCTGATAGAATGATTGTTACCATCAAATACAAGCTTTTGGTTATTGTATGGATATCCAGATGTTCTGAACACCTCGTCCCACATCCTAATGTCATCCGTCTTCGCAACAGGAGTACCATCCTCCTGAATCAATGTTCCTTCATTTACTACGATATCTGCTGTAAGCCTTGCACCCTTTGTATAAACTGTCTGTGCATTATCTGCGTAGGCATATAGTTGTCCGGCATTACTGATCTCGTAGACTCCATCTGTTTCATTGTAATGTGGTTTTTCATAATAATCACATCCGGCATTGGTACAGAAGCCATTCTTGATATTGTGATGTGCCTCGCTTGCATCATTGGTATATCCGGTACACCCCTTATAAACCTTATACTTGTCAGATGCACAGGGATTTGGGAGCGAATTTTCCGAAGATAAATTCTGTCCCCATGTAGCAGATGACTGATTTAACAAATACGCAGCCTCACCATTATAAAAGGATTCCTTGGGTAAAAAGGTTTCTCCATCAAATGAGTGATCCCCAAAAAAATGTTGTACTAGTATCAGAGCACCCATAGCAAGAACTCCAAGACATCGTATCATTCGAATAGTTTCAAAAGGTAGAAGAATTTGCATACGTTGATTATAATCATGTTCGTCCACACAGTTATAATGGTTATCGAACCCCATATGAAGCAAGGACGGCAGCATAAATTGATAAGCGCTATTTTTTAGTCACAAGTGTTACAAAAAAGCTTGACCACAACATAATATGCCAGTGGTTTTTTCGGTGTTTTAACTTCTTTCATGGTCTTTCCTCCT
>OGFL01002237.1_pt1 | contig 10897 bp, 10 predicted proteins | sample 1570911 | NCBI WGS metagenome assembly OGFL01 (sample SAMEA2582050, study PRJEB24529) | metagenome | biome: Human gut stool | place: China | collected 2011 | reverse complement strand
ATCCAAATCCAAAGGCCTCTCTGGCGGGCGCAGAGAGGACGATGCGCTTGTCTGTCCCTCCTTCGGGCAGCTTTACAGCAGCAGCGGCGGCTTATTTCCTGCTTTCCGTACTTTCTTTCCTTACTTCCCCTTACTTTCTTTCCTTACGACTTTCCTTACGAGGGGGGCGGGGAAGAAAGCATAAGCAGGAGAAAAAGCAAAACAAAAACGAGCCCATGCGGACTCGTTTTCGTTTTTAGAGAGATAATAGAGTTTAAATTTAAGAGAGTTTATTTGAGGAGTTTTTTTATAGAAACATCTGAGTCAGATGCCATCTAACGAATTAGTATGCGCCGAAGCCTTCGCCGAATGCTGTGCACTGCACTTTTGCATCACCATCGGGGAAACCGTTTACTGTCAGACCATCGTCATACAGATTTGCGCCTGCTTTTGTTGTTCTTTCTGCCCAGTCGCGCATCCACTGTCCATCGCCCCAGCCGTAGGCACCAAACAGAGCAACCTTTTTGCCGCCCAGCTTGCCTTCGATAGAGGTGAAGAAGGGATCAAATTCGCCTTCTTCCAGAACTTCATCGCCCATTGCAGAGCAACCGAAAGCGATTTTGTCATAATCTGCAATATCACCTGTGAACTGATCTACGGAGTACAGCTCTGTGCCTTCGCCCATACCTGCGGCGATTGCACTGGCCATTGCTGCTGTGTTGCCTGTGCCGCTCCAATAGATAACTGCTTTTTTCATAATTCTTTGCCTCCTAAGATGTAATTTTTGAGATGTAATTGTGTTTTTTATATCGCTGCGCCGGTGCGTGCCGGTGTCAAAAGAGACACAATATCTGCACCTGCGGAAGCTTGCTCCATGAGTCTTTTTCTGCATCTGGCATAGCTGCGGAATGTATGCAGGGCGGCTTTGCCGTCGCCGTAAACCTTCCAGTCGCCAACCAGCTTGTAGTTATGCCCTTTTTCGCGAATGAATGCGAAAACGTCCTCTGCGGGGTAGCCGAAGAAGAACCCGATCTCGTGCGGAAATTCTGCGCCCTGAATGATACGCTTGCGCAGGATGCACAGGGTTTCATAAAGGGAGGCTTCCTCATCCGGCGTTTCGGGGTAGCCCTGCTTGATGAGGAATTCCTTTACAGCGGGCTGCTTGAAATAATGCAGCATCATGTCCTTGCGGTAAACAAGAAGATATACCCGCTGTTTCTTGCAGTAAAGATATTCAACGGAAATGCCCAGAGGGGCAAGCTCTTTTTTATATCTGTCGATTTCCTTGCGATAGTCTGTCAGGCAGTTGATCGAAAAGGAGAACAGATTTGCCTGCTTTCTGCCCAAAAGGGCGGGGGAGGCAAAATATAACAGGTCTTTTTCAAAATCAGACATGAAATACCTCCTTATTAGTTAGCTATTGCTAACCTTTGGTGAAAAATATAACTCAGGCACAACAATATTGACCCAAAATACGCTTTAATGCAGAAGAAGAACTGCTGTGGCTGCGCTCAATGGTAATATTGTTTTTTTCTGCCTCCTGTACTGCGCCGTTTACCATGATGTGGGAAACAGTGCTGGTGAAAAGGATAATCAAATCCGCCTGACCAATCTGTCCCTTGAAATTGCCGGGTAGCTGTGTAAATACTTTTCCTTTACAGTTGTATTTTTTACAGATATCCATGTATTGACGAACCATTCTGTCATGTCCGCCTACAATGACAACGCTCATGAGGATGACCTCCTTTCAAAGATTAGTTAGCGTTAACTAACTTATGCGCCTATCATAGCATGCGGAAAAAAGAATGTCAAGTAATTCCTAGAGAATTTATGTGAAAAAGATTCTCAAGAAGCTGCTTCCTTGAGAAGGACTCATATTTTTCGGGAAAGCAGAGAAACTAAGAAAAATGATTTTCGGGAGGGAAAAGAAATGATAGAACGAAAAGTGGTTTTAAAAAATCGGACGGGGCTGCATGCGCGTCCGGCATCGGAGCTGGTTGCCTTCGCGAAGGAATTGCCCTGCAAGGTTTATTTGGAGCATAACGGCAAAAAAGCCGCGGCAGACAGCATCCTGCAGCTTCTTGCGCTGGGGGCAAAGGAGGGCAGCGAGCTTGTGCTTTCTGCCGATGGCGAAGGGGACAAGCATTCTGTGGAAAAACTGGAAGCCTTTCTGGCGATTCTGGAGGGATAAGTCTGGAGGGATAAGCATGGAAGAAATCAGAACGGAGCAGAAGAGCGGCGGCATTGCCATCGGAAAGGCTGTTTTGCTGAAGCAGCCGGATTTGGCGGCGGAGCGGCGTGAAATCACTGCGGCGGAGGCGGAGAAGGAGCAGGCGGCATTTCGGCGTGCGGCGGAGCAGGTGAGGGAGGCACTGCGCCCGCTTGCGCGAACAAACGCTATTTTTGCCGCCCATCTGGATATGGCGGAGGATGCAACGCTTTTGCAGGGCGTGGAAGAAAAAATTGCCGCAGGGAAAAATGCGGAATGGGCGTTGGAGGAGGAAACGGAGGAGCTTTCCGGGATGCTGGAAAGTCTGGAGGATGCCTATTTGCGCGAGCGTGCGGCAGATGTGCGTGATGTATGCCGGCGGATGATGGCGGCACTCAAGGGAGTCTCGGAGACCTCCCTTCGGAATATCACCGAGAAGGTCATTCTTTTTGCAGAGGAGCTCCATCCCTCCGATACTGCTCAGATGGATTTTCAATACATCCGGGGGATGGTGACGGAAAGGGGCGGCACGACCAGCCACGTTGCCATTCTGGCACGCAGTCTGGAAATCCCTGCCCTTTTGGGGATGGAAGGGATTCTGAAAAGGGTACGGGAGGGCGAAGCTGTTATTCTGGATGGAAAGGAGGGGCGGCTGATTTTTTCTCCCGATGCCAAAACGCAGGCGGCGTATCAGGAAAAGCAGCAGGCGGAAAAGGAGGTGAAGCGGAAGCTGAAGGAGATGAACCGCCTGCCTGCGGCTACAACGGATGGGCGGCAGGTCGCGCTTTTTGCCAATGCAGGCAGTCTCAGGGATATTGAGCTGGCGAAAAAGCATGGCGCGGAGGGCATCGGTCTGTTCCGCAGTGAGTTTTTATATATGGAAAACAGCCGCTTCCCGACAGAGCAGGAGCAGTTTGAAATTTATAAGCAGGCGGCGGAAAGGCTGAAAAAACCGATTACCATTCGCACCTTGGATATCGGTGGGGATAAAAATCTGCCGTATTATCAGTTTGAAAAGGAAGAAAATCCGTTTCTGGGGTGGCGCGCCATTCGCTTCTGCCTGGATATGCGCGATGTGTTCAAAACACAGCTGAAGGCGATTCTGCGTGCCGCCGCCTTCGGGGATATCCGCATTATGTACCCCATGATTGTTTCCGTAGAGGAATTTCGTAAGGCAAATGCCATTCTGGAGGAATGTAAGGCGGAGCTGCGCGAGCGAAAGCTGCTGTTTCGGGAAAGCATCAGCACGGGCATCATGGTAGAAACACCGGCGGCGGCCTTTATAGCGGAGGAATTGGCGAAGGAGGCTGATTTTTTCAGCATCGGCACGAATGATTTAACACAGTATATCCTTGCGGCAGATCGCGGCAACCGAAAGCTGACCAAGCTTTATAGCCCCTTTCATCCTGCGGTGCTGCGTGCGGTGGCAAAGGTAATCGCGGCAGGGCATAAGGAGGGTAAGGAGGTTGGGATGTGCGGCGAATTTGCGGCAGATGCAAGAGCGGTGCCGCTCCTTCTTGGCATGGGTCTGGATGAATTCAGCATGGCATCTAATGAAATTGCGGCGGTGCGCTATCAGGTGCGGGGGCTTGCCGCAAAGCAGACTGCGGAGCTTGCGCGAAGGGCTCTGGCGGCAGGAACGGAAAAAGAGGTCAGGGGGTTACTGGAACGCTGAAATCGAAATGCTGAAATCGAAACGCTGAAATCGAAATGCTGAAATCGAAGTGGAAAATCAGTGGAAAAACACAGTGGACACATCTGCAAAAACGGCTGAAAAGATGTGTCCACTCGGTGTCCACTCTGTCCATAAGTCCGCAAAAGTGGACACCCTGTGGACAGCTGCTGAATTTTGGCATATTTTCGCCTAGTTTCAAAGAATCTCCCGTTGCATAGCCGCAGGATTTTGTAGTACAATAAAATAGAAGAGATATGGCAATTTAGTCGAAGGAGGAACCCCTTTGGAAATTATAAATTGGAAAGAATTACTTTATCCCTATGAGCAGGCGGTGGAGGAGCTGCTGCTGAAGTTCAAAAATCTGGATAAAGAATGTCGACATTTAGGCATTTATTCTCCTGTCGATTCTGTCACGGGCAGGCTGAAAACCCCTGCCAGTATTCTGGATAAGGCAGGCAGAAAGCATATCGCACCCGAGCATATCGAGGAGGAAATCGAGGATATCGCAGGCATTCGCATTCTCTGCCAGTTCGTGGAGGATATCCAAAAGGTGGTTGATATGGTGCGTTCCCGCACGGATATGACCATCGTGCAGGAGAAGGATTACATAACAAATACAAAGGCGAGCGGCTACCGCAGCTACCACATCATCATCCGCTACCCTCTGAGTACGGCGCTGGGGCCGAAGGAGGTTTTCGCGGAAATTCAGATTCGCACAAACGCAATGAATTTCTGGGCAACGGCGGAGCATTCCCTGCGGTATAAATACAGCGGCAACATTCCGCAGGAGCTGCAGGACAGACTGCATAACTGCGCGGAGGCGGCGTTTCATCTGGATCAGGAAATGTCTACGATTCGGGAGGAAATCACGAATGCACAGCGGCTGAATGAAATCCGCAGAAAGATGACCTCGAATATTCTGGATAACATCCGGAAGCTGCATTTTATGCTGAATCTGGAGGATATGAGCGCCATCAATAAGGAATTTTCGGATGTATGGAACAGCAACGATATTGATAAACTGCGCGAATTCAACGAAAAGCTGAATGTGCTGGTGGAGGTTTATCGGATATAAGAAAGGAAGGGAGAAAATGGCACTTTTTGCCATTGCAGACCTGCATTTTGCCTTTTCCGTGGATAAGCCCATGGATATTTTTGGGGAAAACTGGAAGAATCACAGTGAAAAAATCATCGCAAGCTGGAAGAAGTATATCACCGAAGAAGATACCGTTCTTCTGCCGGGAGACCTTTCCTGGGGGATGCGGATTGATGAAGCGGCGGCGGATTTGGATGTGATTTACAGCCTGCCGGGGAGAAAAATTCTGCTTGGCGGCAACCATGATTACTGGTGGAAATCCTCCTCAAAATTAGAGGCGAGATACCCCGGAATGCGGTTTCTGAAAAACAATTTTGATCGATATGCGGATTGGCATATCTGCGGTACAAGGGGCTGGCTTTGCCCGAATGATGTGCAGTTTACGGAGCAGGATAAAAGGATTTATGAAAGGGAGCAGGTGCGGCTCAGGCTGTCTCTGGATGCTGCCATGCGCGATGGTGCGGAAAAAATCATACTGATGATGCACTTTCCGCCGATGAATGATAAGCAGGAGGACTCTGCATTTACGGCGTTATTTCGGGAATATCCCGTCAAAAAGGTGATTTATGGGCATCTGCATGGCGCGGCAAGCCATAAAACGGCATTTGAAGGAAAACGGGAAGGCATTGATTACGCGCTGATTGCGGCGGATTATATTGCGTTTTGTCCGAGGCGGATTTTATAAGGAGGAAGGCAAGTGAATATCGACAGGGAAAAAATACGGATATTTCTTTGTGCCCTTTGGCCCGGCGGCGGCTATATGTACTTCGGCATGATGAAGAAGGGGACAATGGTGATGGCACTTTTTACGGCGGTTGCGGGGCTGACGCTGACAATTGGATGGAAATTCCTTGCATTTTTGCTGCCCGTTATCTGGTGCTACTGCTTTTTCGATACCTTCCATGTTGCAAAGCTGCCTGAGGAAATCCGCGAATTTGAGGATCAGGATTGCTGGGATACGGTGGCTGCGTTTGTGAAAAGCGACCCGCTGAAGCGCTTTGAGGAAAAGAAAACACTGGCAGGCGTGCTGATTCTGCTTGCGGCACTTTATACGATGATTTATGGCGTATTTCTGCCGTTCTTCCGCTGGAGTGAGGAGCTGCGGCTGGTGCGGATGGCATTGACGGCAATTCCCCCTGCGGTGATTGCGGTGCTGCTATTTATGGTCGGCAGAAATATTTTGCAGAAGGAGCAGGACAGAAGGGATGCCGAGGCAGGCATTGCGGAGACGGATGCACCCGATGCGGAGGAGACTGCTCTGGAGGAAGGCAATGTAGAACAGCTGGTGCAGGCGGTTCTGGGGGCAGAAGCCGAAAAGGAAGCAGAAGAAACGGCGGAAGCAGAAGAAATTGAAGCAGAAAATGCCGATAAAGCAGAAGAAACAGAAAAAACAGAAATCAAGGAAACGGCATAAATAAAAGGTCTCTTGGACGAAATATCCGAGAGACCTTTTTGCTGTTATTTTTTCTTTGCTTTTTTCTTTACGGATGGTTTTTTCGTTTTGCCCTTTACAGGCTTCCGTTCGGCTTTTCTGACGGGTTTGGTTTCCTCTTTTTTGCGGACGGAATAGCCGAAGGTACCGATTTTTCTGCCCAGACCGTAATACGCGCCATGCGAGTAGCAGATCGGCTTTGCACGGTCGAAATGGAACTTGCCTGTTTCATCTAAATATTCATCGCTGACCTGCACGGAAACAACCTCCGCGAGGAACATATCATGCGTGCCAAGGGGGATAATTTCCTTTACCTTACATTCAATATTTACAGGGCTTTCATAAATGATGGGTGCATTGACCTTTTCGCCCTTCTTTGCGGTGAGGTGCATGGCTTCAAATTTATCCAAATCTCTGCCGCTGCGCACGCCGCAGAAGTCGCAGGCATACGCCAGCCTTTCCGTAACCAGATTGATGACAAATTCGCCTGTTTCCTTGATGATATTGTAGGAATGACGGCTCGGACGGATGGAAACGTAGGTCATGGCAGGGTCGCTGTTGACAGTGCCTGTCCATGCTACGGTGATGATATTTTTCTGCTCCATTGTGCCGCAGGAGACCATAACGGCAGGGACGGGATAAATGACAGTCCCCGGTTTCCAGATATCTTTTCCCATAGTGCTGTACTCCTTTCATGGGTTTCTTACTGCTTATCTTAGTATGAAGCGAGGCGGTTTGTAAAGAGAAAAAATGAATTTTACTTGTAAAACCGACATGGCTTCGGTATGATAAAATCAAACAAAAACGATAGGAGAAGAACGATGAAGCTACCTTTAAAATATACCGAAACAATGAAAGCACTTCTGGGGGAGGAATATGACGCATATCTCGCCTCTTTTGACGAGGAGCGGTTTTACGGACTGCGCGTGAACACGCTGAAGCTTTCCACGGAAGAAATGGCGGCGAAGGGGGTATTTTCTCTCAGGTCTGTGCCGTGGTGCGAAACGGGATTTTATTATGACGGGGCAGAACGCCCTGCCAAGCATCCGTATTACCATGCAGGGCTATATTATTTGCAGGAGCCAAGCGCTATGAGCCCTGCGGCGACGCTGCCGATTGGGGAAGGAGACAGGGTGCTTGACCTTTGCGCCGCACCGGGTGGAAAAACCACACAGCTTGGCGCAAGACTGGGCGGAACAGGACTTCTGGTTGCGAATGACATCAGCGCAGGCAGAGCAAAGACGCTTCTGAAAAATGTAGAGCTTGCGGGAATACGCAATGCGATTGTGATGAGCGAAACACCGGAGCGGATTGCGGAGCGGCTGCCGCATTTTTTTGATAAGATTCTGGTGGATGCGCCTTGCAGCGGCGAGGGAATGTTCCGTAAGGAGCCGGATATGGTGAAAAGCTGGGATGCGGATATGCTTGCGTTTTGCCGTAGTGAGCAGGCGAAGATTCTGGAGGCTTGCGCACCGATGCTCAAGGCAGGCGGAATGCTCCTTTATTCCACCTGTACCTTTTCGCCGGAGGAAAACGAAAAAAGCATTGGCGATTTTCTGGAACGGCATCCCGAATTTGATCTGATGCCGATTGCAAAGAAAAACGGCTTTGCGGCAGGGCTTGCGCCGTATACGGACTGTGCCAGACTCTATCCGCACAGGCTGAAGGGCGAGGGGCATTTTCTGGCACTGCTGCGGAAGAAGGAGGCGGCAGAGGGCAAGGCTGTTCCCTTGGAAGGCGGCGGATGGACAAAGGAAATGGATGCCTTTGGGGATTTTGCAAAGGAGGTTTTGCAGGAGAAGCCGAAGGGAACCTATAAAATTTACGGCGAGGGGCTGTATCTTCTGCCGGAAGGGACACCGAAGCTGGAAAAGCTGCGCGTACTGCGGACGGGATGGATGCTTGGGACGCTGAAAAAGGGGCGGTTTGAGCCTTCGCAGGCATTTGCAATGGGGTTGCGGAAGGAAGAAGTGAAAAATGCGGCGGATTTTTCTCTGGAGGATGAACGGGTGATTCGGTATCTGAAGGGGGAAACGGTTGAGGCGGAAGGCAAGGATGGCTGGACACTGGTTTGTGTGGACGGGTTTCCGCTTGGCTGGGCAAAACGGCAGAAGGGACGCTTGAAGAATAAATACGCTGTCAGCTGGAAATGGGAATAAAAATGTGTACAATGGACAGACATTTGTTTGATTCCTGTTGACAAATGCGGAATCGCCTGTAAAATAGAACTATCATAAGCAGACATAAAAGAAAAGAAGGAGTGGAACAAATGGCATTGACATATATCGGCACAAGAGACAGAAGCATCAAGGCGACAGCATCCGAGGCGATTCTGCGGGGGATTTGCCCCGATGGGGGGCTGTATATTCCGGAGGAGATTCCCAAAATGGAGAAATCCTTGGAGGAACTGGGAAGGCTGGACTATCGGGAGCTGGCGTATGAGGTGTTGAGCAAGTTTCTGGACTTTACGGAGGAGGAGCTGAAGGCGTGCATCAGGGGGGCGTATGATGAGAAATTCGATACACCTGAGATTGTGCCTGTGGTGAAAAAGGGCGATGCACTGTTTTTGGAATTATTCCACGGGAGAACACTGGCATTTAAGGATATGGCACTTTCTATACTGCCCTATCTGATGAAAACTGCGGCGAAAAGGAACGGCTTGCAGAAGGAGATTGTGATTCTGACTGCGACAAGCGGTGATACAGGCAAGGCGGCACTGGAGGGCTTTGCGAACGTGGAGGGTACAAGAATTATGGTATTCTTCCCGGAGGATGGGGTCAGTCCCGTGCAGAAGCTGCAGATGAATACGCAGGAGGGCGCGAATACCTGCGTGGTCGGCATTAAGGGGAACTTTGATGATGCGCAGTCTGCGGTAAAGAGCATTTTTACGGATAAGGAGCTGGAACAGGAGCTGGCGGCAAAGGGATTCCAATTTTCTTCGGCGAACTCCATCAACATCGGCAGACTGGTGCCGCAGATTGTTTACTATTTCTGGGCATATTTGCAAGCGGTACGCATGGGCGAAATCAAAAACGGCGAGGCGTTGAATTTTACTGTGCCGACAGGGAATTTCGGGGATATTCTTGCAGGCTGGTATGCCATGAAGATGGGACTGCCTGTGGGGCATTTCGTTTGTGCATCCAATGACAATAAGGTGCTGTACGATTTCTTCCGCACGGGGGAATATAATAAAAACAGAGCCTTCCATGTAACCGTTTCTCCCTCCATGGATATTCTGATTTCCAGCAATCTGGAACGTCTGCTGGCACACATGGGCGGACAGGCCGCGACAAAGGCGGAAATGGAAAGCCTGAACAGGGACGGCGTATACCATGCGGAGGTAACAGAAAAGAAAATCAGCGGCGAATATGCAACAGAGGCGGAAACCTTTGCGGCAATTAAGGATTTCTACGAAAAAACAGGCTATGTGATGGATACGCATACGGCGGTTGCCTATGCGGCATATCAGAAATATAAGGCGGAGAGCGGCGACGATAAGCCGATGGTGATTGTTTCCACCGCAAGCCCGTATAAATTCACAAAGGACGTAATGACGGCACTGGATGCGAAATACAAGGATGGGGATGCCTTTGCATTGCAGGCGGATTTGGAGAGAATCAGCGGCGTGGCTGTGCCTGCACCCATTGTGGGCTTGGAGCATAGACCGATTCTGCATAAGAACGTCTGCGAGAAAAATGAAATCAAGGAATTTTTAAAAGCCTGGCTAAAATAAAAAAAGGAGGCACGTATGGAAGAAAAAAAGCTTGAACATCCGGAGGAAAGACAGGACGAAAAGCAGGAGAAAAAGAAGCAGTATCCTGTGACGCGTAGGGATTTTTACGGCTGTGTGATTATTCTGCTGATTGCGATTTTTTTGCAGGGGATGCAGACAAGAGCACTCATCCGCAGAGGGAATACACAGCTTGAAAACAGCATAGCAAACCGAATCTCAAGCGTGGAGAGCCGCATTGGCAACATCCCGAACAGCATTGAGACTGCATTGCTGGAGGCGGATAATCCCTTTCGGGAGAGCAGCATGGAAATCGTAGCGGCAGATTTGAAGGCGAAGAAGGTAACCCTTCGCATGACGGCAATGCCGAAGGAATGGAAAACGGGGGATACCTCCTTGCAGTTCTATCTTTCCTGTGACGGCGGCGAAAAGATTGCCATTGATGCGACCGCAGGCGCAGACCATAGCTTTACGGCGGAAAAGGAAATTCCCTTTTGCGAACCAGCGGCGGTTACGGCAATTCTGCAAAGAGGGGATACGGAATACCCCTTCGATTTGGGCGAAACGAGTGTAGCGGGGGCGGTATATCCTTTCTTTAGCGGTGATTTTTTGGGCAGCTATTCCTGGGTAGCTGTCGGCAAAGAGGCAACGGTCGGTGGAGACATCAATGTTGAGGTGCAGCCGAGCGACTGGATGATGCAGAAGGACAAGAGCCTGACGCTGAAAAATCCCGCGGTTGAAATTTATGTGGACGGAAAACGAGTACAGAAGCATAA
>OGFL01002236.1_pt1 | contig 10897 bp, 10 predicted proteins | sample 1570911 | NCBI WGS metagenome assembly OGFL01 (sample SAMEA2582050, study PRJEB24529) | metagenome | biome: Human gut stool | place: China | collected 2011 | reverse complement strand
GCCGAAACCGAAACGGCTGGGTTTCGGAGCTTCAGCTTGAGCAGCAGGTTCAGCTTTCGGAGCTTTTTCCGGTTCCTTCTTAACGGGCCTTGCAGCGGCATCAATCGGTTTGCGGAAAGCATTGAAGAAAAGAAGCAGGCTTAAAAGGGCCGCCAAACTGCACATGGAAATCACAAGGTACCACTGCGGGAAAGCGAATTTAATGTTGAAAATGACAAGAGGCGTGTTGGCAGGCAGGAAGAAGTAGATCGATCCGCCTAAAGCCGACCAGAAAATCAGGTTGAAACCGAACACCCAGCGGGATGCAGGCCCTCTTCCTTTGACGCAGCAAATCGAGAAACCGAGCAGGAAAAGAATGACGGTAATCAGAGCATTTTCAACCTGGAGGAATCCAGACCAACCGGTGCTGAAAGGAAGGTAATGCGTTTCTTCTTTGGCTTTCGGTTCGTCAGCCAGCTTACTTTCAGTCGGAACCGGAGAGGGAGCCGCAGTGGTCACTGCAGGAACTGTCGGTTCAGTGGCCGAAGATGAGGAAGAAGAATTTGGCGAGACATTCAGCTCAGTCTTAGCGCTCTCTTGTTCGGTTCTTTCTTCTGTTTTGACAAGGCCGTCATCAGGTTTTTCGTAAAAGGCAGCGTTTTTGGCTTGTTCTTTTACAACGGGATCATCGATGTGATCACTCTTTTTCTGGAAAATAGAAAGCTTGTTGGTGTTGACAGCAACTTTCTTTTGAACCGCAACAATCATGTTGTCCGGTTCAAAGACGCTCTCGCCTCGGACGTAAAGGTAATAGCCGAAGAAAGCGTGCATAAACATTGCGATAAAGCAGATAAGCGCCAATATGATACGCATAAGAAAACCTCTCGTTACAATGTGTAAAGATTAGCACACTGCCAACCTTGTAAAACCTTCAATCTCCCGAACCGACCGTAGTTTGCTGATTTTTGCGAAAATGAGGTATAAAACTAAAATCTTAAAAGTTATGTTTCCGGCAGGAAAATAAGATGGATATCAAAAAAGACAATGAAATGTATATGACGATTGCGCAGATTGCTGCGCAGAGAAGTTATGCCAAGCGCTTAAAAGTAGGCTGCGTCATTGTCAAAAACCATTCAATTATTTCTTTCGGCTGGAACGGAATGCCGACCGGATACGACAACTGCTGCGAATATGAAGTTGACGGGAAACTCGTCACTCGTCCGGAGGTTCAGCATGCCGAGCTAAACGCCATCGCAAAACTTGCACAGAACGGATACAGCTCCAATGGCGCCAAAATTTTTATTACGCACTCCCCTTGTATTCACTGCTCTCTATTAATACAGAAGTGCGGAATTAACGAAGTTTATTATCACGAGAACTATCGTGATGATGCAGGGATTCAGTTCTTAAAGAAAGCCGGCATTAAAGTCGAACAGCTCTGATTTTTCCGCACATTTCACTCAAGTTCGTAGCTTTCGGATTCTAAGAGCTCCGAAAGCACAAAAAAGAAAAACCTGCCGACCTTTCGGTCTGACAAGTTTTGCCAAGGAAGTCGCACCTTATCCCATTCCATCTGAACGGGCCTCGGTCAACCCGGCACCTAATCTCGGTGCCGGTACCTCAATTTCAATTACTTATCTAATTTCTTCTTCAAAGCATCCAACCCGCAGTTCATCATGTCATTGAACTGGCCGGCTGTGATACCGGAATACTTTTCTTTAGTCTTCTGAACGGCGTCGGCAATGATTTCACGAATTTCGCCTTCGGTCAGGCTGGAATATTTTTCCTTAGTGCGCTGAACAGCGGCATTGATCATGTCACTGATTTCGCCTTCAGTAACGTCACTTTCTTTATCCAGAGCGCGCGGATCTTTAACGAACTTACCAACGGCGTTTTCAACCAAGTTGGACAAGCCTTCAACGCCCTGTCCGCTCTTAGCGAGATAGGCCATTACGGCATCATTAAGTTCATCCGATACTGTTACGCTCCATTCAGCTTTTCCCATTTCGATCACCTTTTAAGTTATTGGACCGGAGTCACTTCCGACCTGTCGATGGTTAGACTATAAGGGAAATCACGAATAAGCAGACAATATCTGCCCCATTTAGAGTCGTTTGTTAAGAAAGATACTTTTCCAGCCCGAGAATCGCTGCCAGCTGAGGAACGTTATCTGCCACACCTAGTGAGGCGGTTTCCAGTAATCGCTCTTTCGGACTTGCGCCGTAACTTACTGCTACCGAGTCCGATCCTGCATTCGTTGCCATCTGCATATCTAATACTGCGTCGCCGACCATCACTATGTCTTTGGTCTCAAGTCCGGATTCATCCGCAATGGCTAAAAGCATTCCGGGATTCGGCTTAGAGAAATTCGTGTCGGCGGTTTGGACACATTCAAATAAATGCTCAATCCCGGTGGCGTTAAAAACTCGTTTCATCCCTTCTCGGCTCTTTCCGGTCGCGATGGCCAGACGCTTGCCGTCTTTGTGCATGTTCTCCAGCAGTTGTCTGAAGCCCGGAACCAATTCCAGCTGAGCTTCCTTTTTAGCGTACCAGTCCATGTAGGCTTGGATGAATTCGGAATAGCGGCCTTTCGGACAGTCGCAGCAGCAAAGAGCAATGGAATCAGAACGATTAAGTCCGATAGTTGAAAGTACCAGCTCGTCCGAAGGTACTGGATAACCCAATGCTTTCGAGGCATGCTGGTATCCCTGCATGATGAGGCGGGTTGTATCCATTAATGTTCCGTCCCAATCAAAGACATACATTTCGTAAGATTTAGCCATTAGAGCACCAGCACGTCGTATTGTTCTTGGTTGTATTCCGTCTCGACCGACAAAGTGATCGGTTTTTGGATGGAATCACCGACGAGGGCCAGAGCCTCGCTTTCTTCGTCTAAGAAGAGGTCGATGACGGATTGAGAAGCCAGAATTCGAAATTCTTTAGCATCTTTAAACTGATGGTATTCGCGCACGACTTCACGAAGAATTTCATAGCAAACTGTGCGCGCCGTCTTGATTTCTCCTCTGCCGCCGCAAGTCGGGCAGGTTTCGCAAAGCGTGTGCGCCAAGGATTCTCGTGTACGTTTGCGTGTGATCTGAACAAGGCCTAAAGAAGTGAATTCAGAAATCGAAATGCGATTGCGGTCTCTTGCAACGGCCTTTCTTAGTTCGGTTAAAACGCCCTGCTCATGTTCTTTGGAGTCCATGTCGATAAAGTCGACTATGATGATTCCGCCTAAGTTGCGTAAGCGGAGCTGACGAGCGATGGCCTGAGAAGCTTCCAGGTTCGTTTTGTAAATCGTGTCCGAGAAATCTCTTCTGCCTACAAAAGCGCCCGTGTTGACGTCAATAGTCGTCATGGCTTCAGTCTGATCAATAATCAGATAACCGCCGGATTTCAAATCGACACGGCGGCTGAGCGAAGCTTCGATTTCTTTTTCGAGATTGTATTGATCAAAAAGCGGACGCTCGCTGTTATATAACTCAAGCAGTTCAACGGCTTCAGGTACGAATTTTTTTCCGAATCTCTGAAGTTCTTCAAAGACTTCCGGATTATCAACGATGATTTTTCCAGTCTGCTCCGTCACGATATCTCTCAGCACTCGCTGCGAGATAGAGACATCTGAGTAAAGCAGGCAGGGCGCGCCGGCGATATGCGTTTTAGCTTCAATGTCGAGCCAAAGTTTTTCCAGATACTTCATGTCGTTGACGAAGTCTTCCGGCTTGGCATCTTCACCGCTGGTACGAACGATAAAACCGCCCTTCGGAATGCCCTGTTCTTCCGTTAACTTGGCAACGGCTTCCTTTAAACGTTCACGTTCGGCCTCATCTTCGATTTTTTGGCTGACGCCGATGTGAGAAGTGTAAGGAAGGTAAACCAACAGCCGACCGGCTAAACTGATTTCGGTGGTGAGTCGAGCGCCTTTTGTACCGATCGGATCTTTGGCGACCTGGACGAGAACCACTTGGCCGTCGTGAAGAAGCCGCTCGATCGGAAGCGTTCCGCCGTTTTCCTGGTGGGCTTGGCGCATATCACTGACATGCAGAAACGCGGCTCTCGGGAGTCCGATTTCAACGAAGGCGGACTGCATGCCGGGAAGCACTTTTCCGACCACGCCTAAATATATATTGCCGATTAAAGAGACATCCGCATTTCTTTCAATGCGGAGCTCCTGTAAGACGCCGTCTTCTAAGACTGCTACTCGCGTCTCGTGGACGGCATTGTTAATTAATATTTCCTGCATTATTTGTCCTTATTCTTTGTTTCTGAAATTTTAATCTCTCTAGCTGCCGAGACCTAAAATCGTGACCTGATTCGCACGCAGGAGCCGTCCTGTTGGATAATGTAATTTGTTGAAGAAGACAAGAAAGTAATGGCATTTTTTAATTTTGGCAGTCGGACCGATCTTTCCTCGCCGTTTACGGAGGAACAGGCGCGCCTGCTGACTTGGACGAAAGTTCTGGAAGAGGAAGCGGTAAAGCGCCGGAAGATCACCATTTCAGAGCTCAAGGAAGTTACGGCTCGCTGCGCACGCGAAGTCGGGGAACAGGCTGACTTTAAAAAACTTCTTCTGACCCGTGCAGAAGGTGTTCTGGATTTACTCAGATCGAAAAGTGCCGTTTCTTTGAAGAAGCCTCAAGGCATTCCCTATCTATTGATCGGTTCTGTTTTTGCAGTTTTGGCCTTTGTCGGCGGCGTTTTGACTAACGAATTTTCTGTCACGAATAATCGAATCAACCTGCTTTCGCCTCCTCTTTTAGGTGTTATTGCATGGAATCTCATCGTTTACTGCTGGATTGCAATTGCCGTTTTGTTTAACCGCGGAAAATCTCCGGTCGGCCTCATTCGCCGCTTTTTTGCCGGAGCGCTTTTAAAACTTCAGACTCGCGGAAGTCACGGCCAGCAGGCGCTAATTACTTTTTACTCTAAATGGACAGAAGCGGAGATGCCGCTGCTGCGCGGCCGCATTGCAGAAATTCTTCACTTTTCTGCCGCCCTTTTCGGCTTGGGACTCATTGCCTCTATCGGTATCCACGGCTGGGGCACGGAATATACCGTCGGATGGGAAAGCACTTGGCTTTCCGATAAGCCCTCTGCAGTGCTGACCTTTATCAACCTGTTTTACGGAATGATTCCGGTGAATTCAGATCTATTTAATCAGCTGACGCCGCAGGTCATTGAGTCGATGAATTTCGGATCCGGTCACGGACAAAATGCCGCACCCTGGCTGCTCCAGCTTTTTTACATTATTTCCTTGGTCGTTGTGGTGCCTCGAATCCTCTTAGGGCTTTATGCTTTAGCAAAGACCCAATATATCGAGAATCACTTCCCGGTTGATCTTGAGTCGGTTTATTACTCTAATATTCTCCGTCAATGGAGAGGACAAACTATGTTGATTCAAATTATTCCGTTTTCTTATCCTTTAACGGAAAAGGTAAAGGACGGAATTCAGAAATTTGCTTCCGAGCTGCATCCGGAAAATTCCCGCTGTATCTTCTCTGCCGCTCAGCATGAAGACACCAAGCTTCCGGAGATTCCTGCCGGTGAGCAAACGGAAGTCGTGGCCGTTTTTGCAATGACCTCTACACCGGAGACCGAAGTCCAAGGCCGTTTTATTGCTGAGCTCAAGGAAAAGGCCCAGGCTTCGAAAGCCCTCTTACGTATCGTTGTTGATACCTCAGGCTTCTTAGCCCGTTTTGCCAATACGCCCCAACGAATTGCAGAGCGTAAAAAGAATTGGTCGAACTTCCTCACACCGTACGGCGTCAGTTTTGCCTTTGTGAATCTGACCGATGCAGATTCGAAGGACGCAGCCGCGCAGTTCGAACAAGCTTGATAAGGATAAGTCATAAAAAATGAATAAAGATCCTCAAAAAATTAATCTTTCTTTAGTCAGCCACACCAATGTCGGAAAGACCACTCTAGCCCGTACTTTATTGGGCAGAGATATCGGAGAAGTCGGTGACCGTTCTCACGTCACCATCGAACCGGAAGATTATGTTTTATTAAGAGCTCCGGACGATTCCGAACTTATTCTTTGGGATACACCAGGTTTCGGCGACAGCGTTCGTTTGGCCGAACGCCTTAAAGCCCGCAGCAATCCGATTGGCTGGTTCACAAGTGAAATCTGGGATCGATTGACGGACAAATCTCTCTGGCTGAACCAACAAGCTATTAAACATGTCCGCGATAAATCTCTGGTGATCCTATATTTAGTGAACGCCAGTGAATCTCCGGAAGCCGTACCCTACGTTAAGGCCGAAATGGATATTCTGGCCTGGGTGAATAAACCGGTGATCGTTCTGCTGAACCAAATGGGCGAAGCTCGTCCGCCGGAAGAAGAAAAAGCAGAAGTCGAACTTTGGGGAGATTATTTAAAGCCCTATTCTTTCGTCAAAGCCGTCATGCCCATGGACGCCTTCGCTCGCTGCTGGGTCCAGGAATACGAGCTTTGGAAAGAAATTGAGTCCTGCTTGTCTGACGCCGACAAGCCGACGTTCGCTTCTTTGCATGCGACGTGGATTCGTCAGAAACAGGCGCTTTATGCTTCTTCCTTGGAAGCTATGGCCGCTTACATGGTTAAAGTCGCCAACGACAAGGAAGTTTTAGCGAGCCAGTCTTTGATTGACCGACTTCGTTCGATCGGCCGTTCGTTAGGCTTTATCAAGAAAGACCTTCACGGAGCGATGGAAGATGCTCAAGTCGCCTTGTCCACCCGGGCTGCGGATTGGCTCTGCACACTGACTCAGCGCCTCATTAATATTAATGGTCTGGAAGGCAGCGGAACTAAGGCAGAAATCTTGCGTCGTATGCGCAGTGATTGGGAAACTCAGGCAACGATCGATCCGAAAGCTGCCTCTCTTCTCGGCGCGGTTGCTGGCGGAGCGGTCAGCGGTATCGCCGCCGATATTGCCACCGGCGGTGCGACTCTGGGACTCGGTGCTTTAGGCGGTGCAATTGTCGGAGCTTTGGGCGGTGCAGGAGCAGCTGCCGCTTATAACGTTCAAAAAGGCCACAAAGAAAACATCATCACTTGGTCTCCTGCCTCGATGGAAGGATTCCTTCTGGATACCGTTCTTCTTTATTTGGCCGTTGCGCACTTCGGCCGAGGCAGAGGTCAATGGGAAGACAGCGAATCTCCGGCTTTCTGGAAGAAACTGGCCGAAGATATCATTAAGGCCCAGAACATTGATTTCAAGGCGTTGAAAGAAAAAGCGGCGGACGCCGATCAGCTCAGAGGCGAATACACGAAGATTTTGGATAAAACTTTGAGAGAAATCTTCAAGAGCCTTTACGGCGTCACGATCTAAACTTTTTCTTCGGTTCTGCGCTTTAGGCGCAGAACCGAATTTCAAGCGGTTGGTTTTCAGCGGAATACGAAATGTTGTGTTTCGCGGAAGACGACTATGAACCTTAGAACGTATAGAGGCTCGGGTCCGCGTGATAAAATTCTTTGGTGTCTCTAAGGACCGAGCCCGGTAGAAATAAGTACGTTAAGAGGCGTGTTTTAAACAGTGACCTAGAGAACGCGAGAAAAAAGAAATGTTTCTTTTATCTCGTCCGAGTGTTTTTGGAAGCTCGGTATTCGATAACTCTGCATGTAAGGCAATCTTGTCATTTATTTTAAATGAAGGTCCAACAGCATTAATAACCAACAAACATTGAGAACAAAAATTATCCAATTCTACATCATTGTTATAGTTCATTTGGTTATACTTAAGTCGCTCACTATTATAAAATGTAGACATAGATATTTCTTTTATGGATCTCCTACCACCAATTAAAACATGGAAGTGAGTTTGTAGTTGTAATAAATATTTAACTATAATAGAACCAATTGTTCCAGTTCCACCTATTATTCCTATATATTTATTATAAACCATAATACTATTCCTCTATAGATATATTTATGTTGTTGTTTTTTAATATTTCGTTTAACATGTGCAGATTGATATTTATGTCTTCAAAAGTAAAGATGCCAGGCATAATTGGTATACATCCTTTTATTATCGAGAGCACAATTACCGCACAAAATACTCCTGTTAATCTAAATGAGGAATCTGAGTGCAATAAACATTTTACAATAGAATTTTGATTTCTTACATAAGTACATACTATCACAGATTTCTCGTTTTTCTCATTTTTCTCCAATTGCCCCTGTTGTTTATTGACCATTTTACAAATCAATTTTCTAATAAAAGAGCTCTTTCTTAGTAAGGGAACTATGCCCATAGGAAGATTTTGCAGATGAAAAGCACAATCAAAATTTTGTAGTTCTTCAAATCGACTAGCTCGTTGTATAGTCCTTATTTCAGGACTAGAAAAGAATATTAATGGCATATTGGAATGAAAACGATCAAAAGTAAAAGTTCTATCTGAATGATATTTAGTTGGTTTTATTCTTCGGATTTCCCTTTCTGAAAGGAGCATCAGGTCATCTTTAAAACCCTCAAACATATTGATTATTGAAGCTGTTCCAGAAACAACACCTGCTCCAAAATAGATTCTCAATTCGGCTTCTAAAACAGTTTTTTTTAATTGTTCTGCAGCATATTCTAGCATGAAAGTTGTCAACCCTGGACATAATCCCATTCCTGTAAAAATTGTTCCCCGAAAATTTGTTATGTTCTCATTTTTTATTTCTAGTACACGTCCACTATGTCCATAGTCATCATTAATATCAACACATATTACGTGATTTCTTAAACAAATTGTATAAATATCTGTTCCTACACATGAAAAAGGACCAAGTGCCAAAATTATAATATCAAATTGTTTAATAACAGATTCTATATTTTGGGTATCATGTATGTCCATTTTTATGAACTTTACTTTCTTCTCTGATATCTTATGAATACCTCTTGATGCTATAAATAATTCACAAATATCATGATAATGTAGCAAGTAATCTGTAATAAATTGTCCCGCAATCCCTGTGCCACCAATTACTAAAACTTTCTTTTTAGACATAAATTTCTATCTTTTTTTAAGCTTATCCAACAAATTATATAATACAGAGTGATCCCCAAACTAAAAATGCCTGGTAGTAAGCATTCGGTCTTGGGAATTATCCAAGTGACAATAGATAAAATAATTGTTAGTATAACAGGGTTCACAACTATAGACCATCGAGGAACTATAGCTTTGGATGAAAAGTTACTAAATCCAACAATCAGCCAGGTCACTGGAAGTAGAATAAACATAAAGGGGAAAAAAGGTATATTAGATCCTGTTAATAATTGCCAATCTATATTTGTTTGCATTATCATTTTTGATGTACCAATACTATATATTATGGCATAGCTGTAATGATAAAACCCCAACATCAATAAAGAATAAGATATACAGAATGTATTAATAAGCGCAAGCTTTTTATTAACTTTACACATTGTTGTGTATATGAAGTATGTCCCTAATATCCAAAAAGGAAAAGTAAAAATACATCCAAAAGATGATAAATTTAAAATAGTTTCTTCTAAAGAAAGTAGTCTTGAAACAAAATAATCTGTTTCAACAGTTTTCATCTGTACTAGATAGTCGCAGGTTGTGATAAATAAACCTGAGATTACACTTATAATGATTATACAGTCATAATTACGATTGTTCATTCCATAAAAATTAAAAAGCTGCCGGAATCTTTTAGCTTCCGGCAGTCTTTATTTATTTTAAATATTGAATTTTGAAGGGATTACCTTCTGTTTTTATCTTTAAAGGTTCATACTTATCTTCTTTATAGTTGTAAAGATAATAACCTGTTCCTTGAGTAGAAGCCATCCCGAACACCATATAGTCTCCTGCTTTACATTGACTACATGACCAACCCGTAGTTCCGTCAAAGTTCATTTTTTTGACAGTTTTATTATAAACATCTATTTCAAATGTTTGCATTGATTTGTCATTTACATAATCAGGTGGATTACTAACATATCCCGGAACATTGAAATATCCATATAGCTTACCATTTCCTGTATATGTTTTGCTATAAATATAATTTGCTTTATTACCCTTTATGTCCGGTATACTAATTGTTTCTATTGGGAAATAGTATGACTGATCAAAGTCTGTTTCTCCTTTCTTAATCCGAAGTATGCCGGCCTTATGACCTGCCACCATTCCGAAGTTCCCGAGACAAGAAATGTATATATCGCCTTTTTCATCCATGAATAAAGACTTGGGGTCGATCGGACGTGTGGCTTGAGAAAAACCACTGGTTTTCTCTGAAATCATCTTGACCAACTTGTCCGTCTTGGTGTCAATGACGGCTACATCTGCTTGTTTGTAATTCTCAGGGCTTGTCCAACCTCCCACCATCTGGCTTAGACCAGCAAACACATATCCGTCACGCTCAATCATGATTCCGATGTCCGGATTATTATCTTGAATACCCAAAGAGGTCAGGTTGATCTCTCCTGTCTTCTGCATCGTTTCGGGATTAAATATGTAAATCAGTCCTAGTCCGGCAAGCGATAGATAGGCTTTTGTGGAAGATAGTTTGACAAGATTGTTGGCACTGTTATTGGCAGGCAATTGCAAGCTTCCCTCTCTTTGTAAAATTCCATTCGTGCGACGGTATTTAATCAGTTCGTTTTTGTCCATTGTCAAATGATAGCTTGGGAAGACATAGACTTCCTGACCTATTATCATAGGATAAGAACTGCCAAAGGGAACATTTATACCATTGTTGTTATTGGTAGCCATCGTCTTGCCTAATACAGGCTCATCAATGAGTTGCATATAAACCGTTCCATCCATACCTGTTGCATTGGGTAGGGCTGTTGTTAGGAGAATCTTTCCCGAACCTCCTGCAATAGGATTGTCCGGATCATTCTTGTCACATGAGTTAAGGCACAATGCAGCGAATATCGCTGCTACAAAAAATACATTCTTTTTCATTTCTTTTTTTGTTTAATGATTGTTA
>OGFL01002203.1_pt1 | contig 11093 bp, 10 predicted proteins | sample 1570911 | NCBI WGS metagenome assembly OGFL01 (sample SAMEA2582050, study PRJEB24529) | metagenome | biome: Human gut stool | place: China | collected 2011 | reverse complement strand
GAATACTCTCTACCATGAAAGGGCTACCCTCGTAGTCCCCACGGAAATAACCCGCCTTTGCCTTACCGTCCTCCACTTTCCCATGAAGCCCGTCCAGCAAGGCGTTCAGCTCACTGTCACTATTTATGTCAACCCCAAAACTATTTTCTATTTGAAAACTGAATGATGATTGGAATTGCCATCCAGAACCAGTATAGCTATAAAATCCATTTTTAGATTTATCGGAATCATTAACAACACTAACAATCTCCCCTTGCTTGATATATCTACCATCAATACCAACTGGATTTGATTTGTCCGCCTCCATTGCTTCAAACGAAGGATACGTTTGACGAATAGTGTAGCGATAATAGAAATAAGCTGTTTCAGCCTGACTAACAATAGCCGTGGGAAGTGCTTGCATACTCCAATATTTCTTATTCCATAATAGAATAACAAAGTATGATTGCATTTCTCCTGTAGTGATAGAAAGAGGTTCACCTTGATAATCTCGGAAGTTCTGAAACGTCACAGTTCTATCTTGGGCAACTCCTGCAAGATAACACACATTCGATGCGTTGGGTTGAATTGGAACGGTATCTTCATCAGCTATACCTATAAGCGTACTGGTAGCGTCCAGCTCCAAGCTCCGTATATAATCTAACATGTTGAGGGCATAGTCCTGATGGTTTTCGGGTTGAATCTCCGTTCCATTAGGTCGCCCCATCAACGTGTTGATTATCTTTGCTCTTGTATCGTCATATCCTGCCATAACTCTTTCAATTTTGTTATATGATTAAAAAAGTTGATACCTCAATAAAAATGGACGTAATACTAACCTAACGCCATCACCTTCCGAACAATTTCGTAATGTCGCTTGCTCGTAGCTGTTAGAAGTGGTCATTAGTTGTTGGGGTACCAAATCACTTTTATACTGGCTCAGCGTTCTAAAATTAGGGGATATTATGACACCTATTTTTTTACTGATATTGTCATTACCCAAACCGATACCAAAACCTATATCAAATAAAGTAAGCATATCACACCCTCTCCAATTGGCAATGTCATTATCATACACAGTTGTTTGAACAGTGCTATATATATGGCTTAAAACGAAAGAACGATATACAGAAATTTCTTTGTTTAATCCGTATAGAAATGCAGATATTTTTGAGAAAAGGTTATCATTAAACTCCAATTCAAGAAAACGGTTAAAGTCATTAATTCCAGTGGTAAGGTAACGCCAACTGACTTCTATATATGACGCTAATTCAATTTCAAGAATACCGTTCCTGATTTGGTAATTCAAAGTACCAAGTTTACTTCCTCCTACAGACAAATCAACACTTCCCAAAGGAGTTTCCATATTAATGAATCTTAGCCTGTCTGCTTCTATTTTACTGAATGCATCATTGTAACTCTCTTTAGGAGAAATTGATTGAAACACTTTCTCTTTGGCTTTCCAGTCATCAGGTAATACAAAATTGCCGTCACCATCCTCTTTGGATTTTAAATCATTCAGTGATTTTTGTACTTTAGAAAATGCTGATTCAACCGTGTCATTGTTATTAATACTCCCACTTGTCTTACTTGGAGCAAATGATTTAGATAGTTTAATACCTGTAGCGTATTTAAACTGTGTTATCCATCGTTGGAACTTGGATAAAACGGTAACAAGTTTATCTCCCTTAGCGGCATCTGTCGGTGCTCCTCCTGTTTCCAAAGCAGGAGCTAACTTGTTATAAATAGCCTCATCAGTTGTCACCTTGTCCGTGTAATCTTTAGCGTTCTTAATTATATTTTGATTTGCCTTTCCTACGTTTTGGATATTCTGATTTACGGTCTGCATATCCTTATCGTAGGTGTCAAAAGACACTATGCCTCCCTTCTTATCCAAGATACCTTTTATAGCAGCCGTGAAGTTGAAGAAAAATCCACCGTTCCAAGTTATTGAGTTACCAGTAACCTTCGATAAGAAAGAAGACAGGCGAAATTTAGCAAGGCTCCAAACGTTGTTACGTTGAACTTTTCCAAAAATATAATCATTTACTGTAAAATCGGGAACCTGTTCGTCAAAGCTGAATACCAATGTCTTATTGCTTTCATTAAATACCCCTCGTACATCGTCAATAGATAAATTTTGGGAAGTTACGTGATATTGTATATTGGTACCCAAATCATCAATCAGTATATTCCCAAGTTCATCATCATACTGTACTTTCGTAGTAGTAATAGCAAGAGCCAAAGCATTGCCCTTATCTTTAATCTGAAAAAACTTACCAATTGACAACCCTACGGTTTTTGCAATATTCACAAGTTCCGAATAGGTTATGAATGAGACTATATTTTGGTCAAGAACGACCCATGCCTTTTTGGCATCGTCATATACCTTGTGGCATCTTTGGCTTGGTGTATTATCAAACCAAATGAGTATGGTATTTTCAGGAGGAGTATTGCCGATATGCACGCCAGCAACCTGACCTAAATTCTTTGTTGCCATAATTCTTATAATTACAATTTCATTTTTATCCTCTATAACTGCGGACAATGCAGAGAAAGAAAAAAAAAAGAGGGAAAAGAAGTCTCAAACTTCTTAACCCTCTTTGCTTGTTTTATGTAAATACAACCCTTATCGTTTCTTCAGTGACCGTTCCGCTATTGCGTCATGCCAATTGCCATCCTCATCATAATACGCTCGTGTAGTTATCCATAGAATAGCATCTGCGGTACGCTGCCCAAACAAGACTTGCATCCCATATTGTCGAGCAAGTAAGGTTGTGCGTTCTTTTATAGTCTGCATATCCCGATTGGAAAACGAAGCAGGGATGTTTACGAGTAACGGAACGTCCTCTGAATGGTTTTTGTCCCATACGATATTGGCATTCTTGTAAATCAGAATGCCTCCGTCACGGTGTACTCCGTCATTCAAATTCGCCTGTAACTCTCCGAACTCTTCTTTTAGAGTTTTGTATATTGTGTCTACGGCTTTATTCCGTGCCTTACTGCCATTCGTAATATCTTCGGGGGATAAGATTATACTTTTAGCCCTGCGAGCAGCGGATAATGCTTGTAACGTAGATTTCTCCCCTGTTTGTAATTCATTCTTCTTATCTAAAAGAATAGAACGCATTTGCAAAAGAGCCTCATCACTTGGATTATAAATCAATTGCTTTTGAATGCCTTGTAAATAAAGGTCTATCTGCGTTTCCGTAGCATTGTTTATGCGTTTCTTGAAATTCTCCACTTCGGAAAAGAGTAAACTGGTATCACCGCCATTTGCATCTTCGGACAAGGCTTGTGATTGTACCGCCTTTTCTACATCCGAACTGATTGATGAAATGGGATTGGTCATAATTCCCTTGTTGATTTGTCTCTCACGTGCCTGACGTGCTGCTTCAATCTTATCGGCAGTATGCAAATCGTCTTGAAAAATATCTCTGTCTTTCATATCTTGATATGTTTATTGTTTTTATATACCCGCTTCTTTGGCTAAAGACCTTTTTACACTCAGTTTTAAATTAGTACCATTTACAAAGTATGAAGGGTCATCAGTTTTAACTTTCTTGCCGTTTGCTTCAAGTGTATAACTACCGTCAGTATTCTTTGTTACGGCTACTTTTGTACCGTTAATGTCATGAACAACTTTTTTAGTATCTTTCTCCTTCTTGTTATCAACGTCATGGTGTTCCCAATTAAGGTCTCTGATAGTGTCTTCGGATAGTACGCTATCCTTGATGGTTACGCCAGTATCTTTGCCGTCATAGTACAAACGCCAGTTCCCCTTCGGAGTTGCTTCAACGGTTACTTTGCTTGAATCGGAATACCTTGAATTGTTAGTTTTCAAAGCGTCCATTATTTTCTTAGCATCGCTTGGAAGTTTAGTTTCATCTTTCTTTGGAGGAGCAGATGTTGCATTTGTCTTAGTTCCACCACGCTTAGAAGGACTTGCTACACGCCAATCTCCCTTACCTCCGTTTGCGGAAGAACGCCAAACCCACTTTCCATTGGGGTGCATATCTCCGTCCTGATGTTTAGCTTTCTCTATGTCTTGTCCGAACTCGGCTTCATAAGCAGCTTTTTCAAAAGGATTAACCTCATCCTCAAAGGCTTTTTCCGTTTCCTTGTACATTATTTGTTCGGGATTATCCTCCTCATTATCCAATTCTTCTTTGAATTGCAATGCTATATCAATGGCTTCGGATAAGCCAGTAGCTTCTTTTTCTTCCCCTTCTTTATTTTCATCAATAGGGAACTTGCTCACCAAATATCCTTCATCAGTTTTGCTGATGATAATATCCCCATTATCTAAATTGGTAATATAGGAGTTATCCGCATCTTCAACGCCGATATATGTCTTTTGGTCTTGGTCATTGAATTTTCGCAAACCAAGCATTTTCATTTTGTACATATTGGACTTGCCTGTATTCTTCTTTTTAGAAGTCTTGGATGTTCCTTCCTCTTCGGGTTCATCAGCGGTATAATCTACGCCATCATCTTCCACTTTTTGCAAATCCATTTCATCACAACCGAAGGCTTTTACCATTTGGTTTACTTGCCGTTTTCGGTGATTTTGAATGTCTTCCAACCAACTCATATTATTGTTCCTTTTATAGTTATTTCTAATCAAAACAGCTTCGCTACCTTGAAGACTATTGAACTTGGCTACGTTTTGAGATATACGGCTTCTCTGAGTACAATTATCGTTCTTATCATAATGTCATATCTTCTATAACTGCTGACATGAAGGAATGTTAATAATTAGCAAAATCAAAAAGAGCTTGATTAAAACTTGCTATATGTATAGATAGTAAAAAGGACTAAAGACATGGACTATACAATTTGTAAATATGAGAACCTACATAGATGTATTCGTAAGAAGTTACTACGAGTTGACTTGCCAGGGTTGGCAAGTAGTGGCTTTATATAAACACATCTTCATTTAAACAATGTATAGTCCAGTCTTCAATCCTTGTCCTTTTAATAATAACCGACAATGAACGGTTAATCAAGCACCGCATGATACGGGTTAAATTGGGCAATCTCTATTGCAATACTGACGCAAATGGTACTGCATAGGATTTCGCCTAATACCCAAGAATAAATAATTGTAGTTTCAAATGTCGGTTACTTAAAGTTATACTTGTTACTTATATTTTCATTTTCTGTTCACTATCAGCCATTGCTAATTTTTCATACTGTTCGTCCGTCCATTCTTCCTTGCGTTCTACAAGATTATCTATGACGCTGCCAAGTTCCTCGCAATAAACTTCGTCACGAACTGATACAACTTTCTTCTTGTCAGAAGAAAGTAGCGTTATGACATAACAATTCCTACCTTCGTCCAAGCTGATATACACCCATCCTTTATGCAGTACTCCACTTACTCTTAATGCAAGCGTGGCTCTATTCTTGTATATCGTGGCTATACGTTTAGATACTCCCCATGACATCTGAACGCTCATTGTTACACCACACCTTATCTGACGGTTAATTTCATTAGCAATTCTCATTAAAAATTCTTGTTCCATACGGTTATTCGTTTTATCAGTTTCTTTACCGTAGAACTTTGGGAATACATTTGAATGGTAGATAAGAAAAAAGGCAAGAAATAAATCCTGCCCATTCTATCATTCCCAGTTATAGGGAAAATCGTAACGTATCAGATACGTTGTTTACTGTAAACGGCTATAACTTGGTAGCCGTCCCAGTACGAAAATTGAAATACATCTATTTCCATAATCTTTCGTTTTAATGGCTTGACATCCAATTTGATTTACGATTGCCGTGGTAAGCATCGCAAATATACGAAAGATTTATGGAGACTAAAAATGCGAACTATCCGTGAGGACGTTCGCATTTGCTTTATATCTCAATGAAACAATGGATAATCGAAAGATTGCTAATAATACGTAAAATCACTCTGCGTATATCACACGTATCTTTTCCATTTCCAACGCCTTGTATTTGGTGAACGGGTAGTGCTTGGAACAGATTAGCTTGCTGGAATAAAAGCCTCCCGAACAGACGTTTATACATGTTTCTTGAACAAATATATTCCTGTTCATCAAATGCGTGGTTATTTCGGCTTCGATTAAATACGTCTTATTTTTCAAAGACAGCAGGTCATTATCTGTGTTCAAGGTTTTTATGATTTCCAATACAAGGTCTTTCTCCCGTTCATTTGAGAAAGTAGAAGGACTTTTAAGCGTCCAGCCCTTCTTGCTTTTCTTTACGTTAAAAGAATATTTCTTGCTTATAGCCGTTGTTCTCAATGCCACTTCCGTCTTTACACCGATACTATCCCCTTTGAATAGTATTTTGGCTGGGATGTGCTTGTTATTCTCTAATATGCCCAATACGTATTTGTTGATGAATGAATCGTCATTCTTGTCGGCAACGAGTGTACCATTCTTGTCAATATGCACGTAATATACTCGACCATCCAAACCACCCATTTCAAAGAGAGGGGAAACGTGGCTGTTATAAACGGAGCGTATTCCATTCCAATTTATCACGGCTTCAGAGGCAAGTTCTTTCTTTGAGAATTCACTACCGTCGTTGATACGTTCCTGTATGGCAAGCTCCCTTTCCGCATTCCGTCTCACTTCCTGTTCTTGGGCAATCTTATCCTGCTTTTCTTTTTCTTTCATCCAAATGGTTTCCGCAATGTCCGTTTCCTTAATCGTGAAGCCTGCATCTTTCAAAGCAAAATAAGCCATTTCTACACCATAGTTGTAATAGAGTGTAACAATGAAGTTTTCGGCACAATCCAAATGCTTATCCAAGGTTTCAAGTAAACGGTGGGCAAGGTCTGTCCGATTGCGAACTTGCTGGGGGTTAGCTACTGCAAAGAGTGATAATGCTCTTTGATTGTATTGGCAATAAGAACCTATCTTCTTTGCCATAACGCTTGTCACTGGTGATTTTTGCCCCTTAGTAGTTTGGGCTGTGATTGTTCCCATCATGAATGATAATAGGAACGTGGCTGTCAATAACAAAAGTTTCTTTCTCATAATGGCGAATTTTTAACGAGTAAACTCTGTAGCAGCCAATAAGAGAAAATCAGCAACGTTTTATAGGTTAAAGAAAGTGGGCTGCCCCTGTGCTACTCGTTAGGTATCGCCAAACACCTGTATATACGCACAGCAGGGCAACCCACAAGATATGAGCTGTCCACTGTGCCTTGTATATACCTCTTGATAATTTGGCGATTTCAACGAGATAAGGCACTTCCTTATTATTTTCCAAATTTTGTCTCGAAAGACAGTGCAAATATACAAATATTTCGGCTATTTTTGTAGTTATCTATTAGGAACTTATGATAATTCAAAAAAGTACCGATATGAATAAACTGATTTATTTCCTGTTTGCTTTTGCTTTATTAGTCGTATCATGCAGTAAGGATGATGAACCGACAAAGGAAAATCCTCTTATTGAAAATCCTGATGGGGGCAAGAATGAAGAAGAGGACAATGATACCCCCGAAGATAGAACGGAAGTTCAGCATGTGATGATTACAGCCACGGTTAGCAATAATTTTATTTTGCCTGTCGGCACACGTTGTGAAGCCGAATTTTATGATGCGGAAGGAAAGAAACTTGATTGCGAGAAGATGATAGCTTCTGCATCGGAGCGTTCTTTTAATATCGGTGCTGAATTAGACAAGGGCAAACAATATACGTGCTTGCTATGGTTTGATAACGGATATTACGGTTACGATATAAGCGAAGGACTGAAAAGTGTTAGAATGAGTACTAAACCAGCTCTTGCTTTCTATAGCAAATTAGAGTTCAATTCCGAAACTACTACGCATAACATCGAAATGAAGCCAGCCGTGGCGCAAGTTGTTTTGAAATTGAACAACGTGGTTCAAACTGGCTCTGGTCTCTTCTCTGTTTCCGAAGCCACTCCAATAAATTACATCTTTGACGTTAATGCTGGAACTGCTATTAGTACGAATGAAACCTATATTCCCAAGACAGTCTTTCTTCTAAACAATTCAGGAAAGGTTGCGGAATTTTATACTTTCACTCCCGATGGCGGTATAACCGTAAACCTGCAAATAAACTACAATGACAAGTCTAAAACCACGGAGAATGTCACGCTTCAAAAAGGACGTGTTACCACGTTGGAAGGTGATTCGGAAACAATGGATTTCAATACCAGTATAACCGATATGCCCGAAACTGACGTGCATACTGAAATATAATTATTAGTCAAACAAAAAAATAGATTAAACTATGAGTAATATGGAATTTATTCAGTTGTTGATAGGTATTGGACAGATTTTAGCCGTAGCCGTTATTCCTATCATTATTTGGTTTGGAGGTATTAAATATCAAAACCGAAAAGCTAAAAGAGACGCACAATTGAACTTGTTTCTCACATTGATGGCTAATAGAAAATCCAATCCTATAACTAAGGAATGGATTGATGCTCTAAATACCATCGATGTCGTTTTTCAAGATAATCATAAGGTTAGACACGCTTGGAGAGAATATCTTGATAGTCTGAATGAAAAATCTCCGCATTTCCAGAGTAACAATGCTTTTCTTCTTGATTTGCTTTCTGAGATGGCAATGGTTCTTGGGTACAAAAATCTGAAGCAGACCGAAATAGACCGTTTTTATTCTCCGAAGTATTTTGGATCACAAATGAGTCGTCAGGAAATACTATTTCAGGAGAATTTGCGCGTCCTAATGCATTCAAAGAATTGTTCCGAAGGTTTCTCTGAGGAAGAATATCAGACACACTATAACGAGTTGATTGAAAGAGATGGGAATGTTTAAATTTACGTGTTGCCATTTTTCTTTTATAAAACGTTGGTGAATAAGGTGGAGCCTCGTAATGGAGAACTCCACCTTTCATTTGTATATTAGTACATTTGCAAATAAAGGCTGGGAACTTTTTTTTTGAACGTAATATTCTCGGTCAAGGGGAAGTAGTTGCGTATTATAAAGTTGTTTAGTTCCTAATTCCCCAGCTTTTCTCATTTATATCTCGTTTCTTTTTATCGCACTTCTTTATCCTTACAAATCAATACATCGCCTACAATAAAATCCTCTTCGTAAACTTGTTTCTGATAAATAGCCGTTGCTTGCTCGTTCAAAGAAAGGTTTTCAAGTTTTCCCTCTTCGTTTATCACCATTATCTCGGTATCGCTTATTTCGATAATCTGAATTAAACCTCCTACGATTGCTTGTAATTCTTCAAGCTGAAAGTCTCGTCCGTTCTTCGGCTCTATGTCTAACACTTCACCGTTTGCTTTATAAATCTTTGCCATAGCGTTTATTCTTTTTCCATTATAAACTCTGTAGCAAAGTAATGACATTATACTGTCATCCTTTTTTAATACAATAATAGACAAAATGGCAGATAAAGTAACATGGCATACCGATTGTTAAAATGATAATTAGTGCCATCGGCGTTCGTTGTGCTTAAAAGTTCGCTCACGAACACAACGACAGTTTTCAACCAATCTTCCTGATGATTAAGATGGTGGAGTTCCTCTCCGTTACAAAGGGCAATAAATATTGTTGAACAACAAAAATCATTGATTATGGGAATCAAACCAGGACCAAAGAGAATTGCTGTTTCTACGGGAAAACCTGACCGTCATCAAAGAGACAACAAACAAACTCCAGGCAATACCCCATCTTTGAAACCGCATATTCACAAGAAGGGAGATTAAACTCCAAATAAAAACGGATGCCGTTATCAGACATCCGTGGAGTTTAATGAAATGTTCACACTCAATCCTTGTTGCAGCAAGGTGTCATGAGTCTTATCAAAGCTGCTGTCATTTTGGCACTATGACAGTGGCTTTTTCTTTATAACGTTGCAAATATAACGCATTTATATCTGCTAATGTTTATCGTTTCTGATTTTTTAAGTTTCTCCGTTTCTTTCTCCTATAAACTCTGCTCATTCCTACAAAGAAAAAAGAACTCCGCAGAAGAGCCACGCAAGCTATCTTCCCAGAGTTCTTCATATAAGCTATGGCAGAAACATCTAAAAGCCTAAAATTTCTTAATATCCAACTGAAAATAAGACGTTTTTGTTACCACGAGATTTAGGGTATTGTCGTATATAGTTACCTAAAAAATCAAATGAACGGGATATTTTCTTGTGTGAAAACTATAATTTTGTGATATTAAACCAAAAAGGAATCGTATGCGCTATTTGTGGCAAATAATCGTTTTGTGGCTGTACCCGGTAATCACCGCAGCGCAGACTGGCTGGCTGTTTACAACTGACGGACAGCTATCAAGTAGCATGGTAAACCAAGTGTGGCGTGACAAACATGGAATGGTATGGATAGCTACAGAGGACGGTTTGAACAGGTATGACGGAACAAAATTCACAGTGTACCGCCATGCAACGGATGATTCCACCTCCATAGCCACAAATCAAGTACAAGGCGTGTATGAAGATAAAAAAGGACGTATGTATGTAACGACGAACCAAGGCATTCAACTTTACGACCACGCTACCGACCGTTTTTCACCTGTGGCACGATGGAGCGGAAACGGGAAACCCTTTATAAATAACACGTATGACGTAAAAACACTGCCTAATGGTGAAGTATGGGCATCAGGACACATGCTTGTACAGCTATCTATCTTTCATAATGAACTGAGGATAAATAAAGCACCGGCAAGTTTTGCCGACGTACATACCGGCCGCATGGCCCTTGACAACAAAGGAAGGCTGTGGGTTGTGGCAGCAGACAAAGGTGTGTACTGCCGCACAAACAAAGGGAAGGATCACTTCTATGCCAATCCGCTTCCCGACATGACACTTACCGACATTTGTGCCACGACTGACGGCCGCATTTACGCTTGCGACATCGTACAAGGCATACTGATGGCATACGATGAAAAAAAAGAATGTTTTTCAATCCTACTTCATACCGGCTTCCCACTAAAATCACTTTGCGAAACTGATGGAGGCCGTCTATTAATAGGAACAGACGGTTATGGGGTAAAATGGTTCGATTCACGATATGGAAATACATTGAACGACTATCCTATAGAATGCCAAAGTCTCAATCCCCGTTCGTTGAAAGTACATTCCATCTTCCGTGATTGCGAAAAGAACATTTGGTTGGCCAT
>OGFL01002182.1_pt1 | contig 11201 bp, 10 predicted proteins | sample 1570911 | NCBI WGS metagenome assembly OGFL01 (sample SAMEA2582050, study PRJEB24529) | metagenome | biome: Human gut stool | place: China | collected 2011 | reverse complement strand
CGCGGTCCAGAATGTTAAAGGTGTACAGCTTGCTCTCGAAGGTGTGACCCTCGTACCACATAAAGGCTTTCAGGCTGTTTTCACTGCCGCTGTGGGCGTAGCGCACATGGCGGGCGATGCACTTCAGGTTGGGGTAGCGCTCGATAAACCGCTGGAAGATCTCGTCCTGCTGCTCGTAGCTGGGCTGCAGGGGCACACCGTCCTTCCAGTCGCCCTTGCTGTGGTCGTTTTCGTCCTTCCACAGGTGGTAGGGCTCAATGCCCAGCAGCACATCCACGTAGGGCAGGCACTCGGTACAGAAGTCCCGTGCTTCCTCCCAGGTCCACAGGGTGGAGCGGAAGTTGCCGTCAAAGCTCACGGTCAGGCCCTTCTTCTTGGCAACCTTCAGCATATCAAGGATCAGGCTGCGGCAGTTGGGTGCCAGTGCCGGGGTAATGCCGCTGAGGTGCAGCCAGTCGTAGCCCTCCAGCAGAGCGTCCAGATCCACCTGAGAAAAATCGTACTCGGTAATGGCGCTATGCTTGCGGTCGTAGATGACCTTGGAAGCGCGGATGCCGTAGCCGGTCTCCAGATAATAAGTACCCAGACGGTTAGAAGGGGTCTCGTCCGGCTCGGTCAGGATCATGGGGGTGCAGTGCACATCGTTGGAGCGCAGCCAGCGCACAGCGCTCTTGCCCAGACTGTTGTTGGGTACTACGCTGAAGAAGGTGCTGTCCACGCCAAGGTTTGCCAGTGCCAGCGCAATGTTGGCCTCGCTGCCGCCATAGCTGGCCTCAAAAGCGGATGCCATGCGGATCTTTTCGTAGTTCGGCGGGGTCAGGCGCAGCATGATCTCACCACAGGTGATGAACTTCTGGCCATTGGGCTCGCTGCCAAGGATCGGATTGAAATGTTCCATAAAGCTCCTCCTGATGACATTGCGGAAATCCGCAACTATTAACACATCGTTGTATCCATTATAGTGCGTTCCCGGACAGAATGCAAGCGTTTGCACGCGCAAGCAAGAGAAAATAAACCATAAAATTTGGTAAAGTTGCCGAAAAAGCCGCGCTGCCGCAGAATTATACCCCGGTCAGGTCAAAGCTAGGGGTGTATTCCTCCTTGGCGCTGCTCTTCTGCTGCATATAGCCCTGCACAAGGCCCTTGTCCATGGCGTAGTTCACCACTCGGCGGTATTCGTAGGTGGTGATGCGCCGCCCGATGCCGTGCTCTGCGGCCTTGTAGAAGGGAGTGTACTGGCTCATGACGCTGGGCAGAAAGCACCCGGGGTCGGCGTCGTTCCATGCAGCCATCTGGTCCAGCACAGCAAAGCTGTCCTCCACATGACCCGGCAGCGCCAGATGCCGCAGAATGACCCCCTTTTGCAGGATGCCGTCTGCATCGAACACCGGATGCCCCGCCTGCGCCATCATGGCCTCGATGGCGGGCTTTGCCTCGGCAAAATAGTCCGGCGCGGCGGAAAGCTCTGCGGACAGGGCAGAGGACACATATTTTAGATCAGCCAGCCAGATGTCGATGTACCCGCGCCAAGCCTCGACGCTTTCCACGGTCTCGTAGCCGCCGGTGTTGCATACGATGGGCAGCCGCAGCCCCTTGGCACGGGCAATGTCCAGCGCGGCAATGATCCACGGCTGCCACTGCCCGGGGGTGACCAGATTGATGTTGTGCGCGCCCTGCGCCTGTAAATTCAAAAAGATCTCGGCCAAGTGCTCCACGGTGATCTCTTTGCCCAGCCCCTCGGCGCTGATGGGATAGTTCTGGCAGAAGCAGCACTTGAGGGTGCAGCCGGAAAAGAACACCGTGCCGCTGCCCCTTGTGCCGCTGATGCAGGGCTCCTCCCAGTGGTGCAGGGCAGCGCGGGCAGCTTTTAGCGTAGCGCCCGCCCCGCAGAAGCCGGTGCGCCCGGCGGCACGGTCAGCACCGCAGCGGCGGGGGCAGAGGGTGCAGCGGGAGGGGATGGAAATGGTTTTCGGCATAATATCCAAAGTCCTTTGCTTAAAATTTTCGTATTCAGTATACCACTTTTGGTGCCATTCGTGCTATACTGAAATACAGAGAAACGATAATACAAAAAACGCAACATCTTTGCAGGGCAAGGAATGCGTTATGATGGAGGAGACCATGCGCACCGAAACCGATGAGATTCGCGATAATCTGAAGTACCTGACCCTGCTGGCCAGAGATTACCCCTCGCAGGCGGCAGCTGCCAGCGAGATCATCAGCAATCAGGCGCTGCTCAAGCTGCCCAAGGGCACCGAGCATTTCATGAGCGACCTGCACGGCGAGAACGAGGCCTTTGTGCACATTCTGAACTCCGCCTCCGGCGTCATCCGGGAAAAGGTGGATGCCGTGCTGGGCAACACCATGCCGGAGGCAGCCCGTGCAGAGCTTGCCACCCTGATCTATTATCCCACCGAAAAGCTGCCTCAGCTTAAAGCACGCTGCACTACCGAGGATGCACTGGAGCAGTGGTATACCCAGACCCTTCTCCAGCTGATCGATATCTGCCGTCTGGTGTCCTCCAAGCACACCCGCGACCATGTGCGCGGCTGTCTGCCGTCCAGCTGCGGATATATTCTGGACGAGCTGCTCCATGCCCACTTTGAGGATCACGATAAAGACCTGTACTACGGCCAGATCGTGGGCAGCATCATCGAGAACGGCCGCGCCGACCGCTTTATCGTGCGGCTGTGCGAGCTCATCAAGCATCTGGCGGTGGATAAGCTGCATATCGTGGGTGACCTGTTTGACCGCGGCCCCCGCCCGGACATTATTCTGGACCTGTTGATGCGCCACCATAACGTGGATATCCAGTGGGGCAACCATGACGTGGTGTGGATGGGTGCTGCCGCCGGCAGTCCCATCTGCATCTGCACCGTACTTAAGACTACGCTTGCCTACCACAACCACGGGATGCTGGAGGACTGCTACGGCATCAATCTGCGGCACTTGCAGCGCATGGCGGAGCAGTTCTACGGCGAGGACGACCTTTCCATCTGGATGCCCCACACGGATGCCGCCCGCGGCCCCTATACGGAGGGAATGCTCCACCGCTGCGCCGTGATGCACAAGGCCATCTCCATCCTCATGTTCAAGTTGGAATGTCAGGTCATCGACCGCAACCCGGATTTCCAGATGCAGGGGCGGGATTATCTGCGCCGCATCGACTGGGACGCCCACACCGTACAGGTGGGGGAGAAGAGCTATCCTTTGCGGGACACCTCTTTCCCCACGGTAGACCCGGCAGACCCCGCAAAGCTGAACCCGGACGAGCAGCTGGTGCTGCGCAAGCTGGTGCAGTCTTTCCGGCAGAGCGAAAGGTTACAGCAGCACATTGAATTTTTGTACGCCAAGGGCAGCGTGTACCACATTGAGAACGGAAACCTGCTCTACCACGGCGCTGTGCCCATGAATACGAAGGGCGGCTTTGCGGTGGAGCACTTTGAGGGACGCCGCTACTCCGGCCGTGCCCTGATGGATTACTGCGACGCCCGCGCCCGCCGTGGCTACTATGGGGCAGAGGGCAGCGCCGCCCGCCAGAGCGGACAGGATTTTCTGTGGTATCTGTGGTGCGGCAAGCTTTCACCCCTGTTTGGCCGCAGCGCCATGACTACCTTCGAGCGGCTGTATATCGCAGACCCCGCCACCCATACGGAGGTCAAGGACCCCTATTATAGCTGGTACAACGACGAAGCCGCCTGCCGCCGCATTCTGGCAGAGTTCGGTCTGCCGGGCACGAGCCATATCGTCAACGGCCATGTGCCGGTGCAGGAGAAAAACGGCGAGAGCCCCATCAAGGGCGGGGGACGGCTGGTGGTCATCGACGGCGGGTTCTGCCGCGCCTACCACGAAAAGACCGGCATTGCTGGGTATACGCTGGTGTATTCCAGCCGCACCATGTCCCTGCGCACCCATCAGCCTTTTGAAAGCGCAGAGAAGGCAGTGCGGGAGAACTTGGACATCCTGTCCCAGAAGAACATTCTGGAAACCGAAAATCATCGCATCCTCGTGGAAGATACGGACGAGGGCGAGGTACTGCGGGAACGCGTGCATGACCTCAAGCAATTGGTAACAGCCTATCAGCTGGGCTGGATCCCGGAGGCACGGTGCGAGGATCACGTTTGGTGATATCGCCAAAGGGTGAAATTTGGGTCGGCATTCGTCAAAATTGATGAAAAATTCAATAAATTATTGGAATATCCGCGTGTAATCTGGGCAAAACAGAAAATAATGAAACAGATACAAATCGGGCTTTGCTTTTTTGTGGAAGTAGTGTATAATAGGATAGTTATAAATCTGCCCCGGTGTTGGTAAATCTGTACACCCCGGCAGTACAAGTAACGAGATGGAATGCTTTCAGTAGCCTTAACAGGCCTGTGGCACAGGCCTTTGACAAGGAGATCATAAAAGTGGAGAAATTTGTTATTACCGGCGGTAAGCCTCTGCACGGAGAAGTGACTATTTCCGGCGCAAAAAATGCGGCTGTGGGCATTCTGCCTGCCACCATTCTGGCAGCGGATGTCTGCGTGATCGAAAATCTGCCTGATATCAGCGATGTGTCGGTCAGCCTCAAGATCCTGAGCACCCTTGGTGCACAGGTGAAGATGCTCAACCGCAACACCTACGAGATCGATACGCGGCATCTGGTCACCACCAATGTGCCGGACGACCTGTCCCGCCAGATGCGCGCCAGCTACTACTTCCTTGGCGCACTGCTCTCCCGCTTCGGCAAGGCACAGGTGGCCATGCCCGGCGGCTGCAATCTGGGCCCCCGCCCCATCGACCAGCACCTGAAGGTGTTCAGTGCACTGGGCGCAGAGGACAGCGTGGATTACGGCATGATCACCGTGCGCACCAAGCAGGAGCTGACCGGTGCCCATATCTTCTTTGATAAGGTCAGCGTGGGCGCTACCATGAACGGTATGCTCTCTGCGGTCATGGCTAAGGGGCAGACCATTCTGGAAAACTGCGCCAAGGAGCCCCATGTGGTGGATCTGGCAAACTTTTTGAATATGTGCGGCGCAGATGTGCGTGGTGCCGGTACGGATGTTATCAAGGTGCGCGGTGTGGAAAAGATGCACGGCTGCACTTACAGCATCATCCCGGATCAGATCGAAGCCGGCAGCTATATGGTGGCTGCGGCTGCCACCGGCGGCGATGTGCTCATCAAGAATGTTACCCCCAAGCATCTGGAGCCCATCACGGCCAAGCTGCGCCGTGCAGGGATCACTGTGGAAGAATTTGACGACGCTGTGCGGGTATCCCGTACCGGCGATATTCTGCCGCTGAAGATCAACACCATGCCGCACCCCGGCTTCCCCACCGATATGCAGCCCCTGATGGGTGTGTTGCTGAGCGTGGCCAAGGGCACCAGCACCATCACCGAGAGCGTGTGGGACAACCGCTTCCGCTATGTGGACGAGCTGCGCAAGATGGGTGCCAGCGTGCAGGTGGATGGTCAGGTGGCCGTGTTTGAGGGCGTAGAAAAGCTCAGCCCCGCACCGCTGCGCGCTTCCGACCTGCGTGCCGGTGCCGCTATGGTGGTGGCTGCTCTGATGGCCGATGGCACCAGCGAGATCGAGGAGATCGGTCATATCGAGCGCGGCTACGAGAATATCGTGGAAAAGCTGCGCGGTCTGGGCGCTGATATCAGCAAGGTGGAGCGGATGCCCGCTGCGCTGGAACAGGCCCTGTAACACAAACAACAAAACAAACAGCCTGCCGTAAGTTCTGTGCGGCGGGCTGTTTTCAGGTGGTAACATAAGAGGTTTTCATGGCAGAGTTCATTTCATTGTATTCCGGCTCCTCCGGCAACAGCAGCGTGGTGCGCTGCGGTGCGCAGTACCTCATCGTGGATATGGGCAAGGGTGTACGCACCACCACGGCAGCGCTCAAATCGCTGGGGCTAGCCGTCAGCGATTGCGCGGGCATCCTTGTCACCCACGAGCACAGCGACCACGTCAAGGGACTTTCCACCTTCCTGAAAAAGAACCCGCTGCCGGTGTACGGTGCAGCGGCTACGCTGGATTTTCTGGATGCCAACGATATCGTGCCCGCCAACTGTGAGCTGAACACGCTGGAGGGCAGGGAAGAGGACATCGGCTGCTTCGGGGTACAGTCCTTCCCCACCAGCCACGATGTACCCTGCGTAGGCTACCGCATTCATACCCCGGACGATAAGACCATGACCATCGCCACCGACCTTGGCACCCTGACCCCGCCGGTGCACGAGGCGCTTTCCGGCTGCGACCTTGTGGCGCTGGAAAGCAACTACGACCTGCACATGCTGCGCAGCGGGCCCTACCCCTACTATCTGCGCGCCCGCATCGAGAGCGTGCGGGGACACCTTTCCAACGACGAGTGCTCCGCAAAGCTTCTGGAACTGATCCAGAGCGGCTGTAAAAAGTTCGCCCTGTGCCATCTCTCGCAGGAGAATAACACGCCCAGCCTTGCCTTGCAGACCGTGTTCACCACCTTGGGTGCAGCCGGTGTCGTGCCGGAAAAAGACTGCATCGTGCAGGCACAGCGCCGCAACGAGGTAAGCCCTGCACTGGAGTTCTGATTTGTCACAAAATAAAGCCATCTGCAACAGCTGATTCCAAGGGTTTCACCCCCCCGGTCATGCTGCGGCAGATGGCTTTTTATTTACGCGGTGTTGCACATTTGTTTTGCAATTGTTTCTCTCGAAAGATGGACGGCTCCGGCAGAAATGAAACGACTTATTCGGCGGCTTTCTGTACCCGGATATCACTGCCTAAAAACTGGATCTGCACAAAGGCCGCAAGGCGGCTGGAGATCTTCTCTGTATACAACTTTTCCAGCAGCGCACCGTCCGTGATATTGGTGGTGACGATGGTAGGCAGCTTTGCGCCCAAGCGGTTATTCAGCAGGCTGTACAGATTCGTCAGGAAGAAGCTGGAATTGAACTCGGTGCCCAGATCGTCCAAAATCAGCAGGTCAGCGTTGCAGGCAGTCTGGAACAAGGTCTCCTCCTCGCCGCCGGGGTCGGTGCCGAAATGCAGCGCCTCCAGCTTGCCGAAAAAGTCCGGGCAGGAGACATAGATCACATCATAGTTCTGCCGCAGCACCTCCCCGGCAATGGCAAGGGCGGCATGGGTCTTGCCAAGCCCTGCGTTGCCCACCAGCAGCAGGCTTTCGCGGGTGGTGGGGGAAAAGTCTGCCGCGTAATCCCGCAGGTCGGCCAGAACTCCGGTCATGTAGCTGCGCACGCTCTCGCCCAGTGTCTTGTCCACCGTGTTGGGGTAGTAGTCTAGTTGCATGGTGTCAAAGCTGGAGATGGACAGGCTGGACAGCTCCTCGATCTCCTTCCGGCGCAGCTGCTGCATCACCCGGCGCACACAATCGCAGGTGCGGCCGTCCACCGCGCCGGTGTCCTCACACCGCTTGCAGGTGAACTTTGGCTCCAGTGCATCCGCAGGGCGTCCGCTTGCGGCCAACAGGGCAGTCAGCTTCTGCTTTGCCGCCGCAAGGGCGGCAGCAGTCTCGGTGCGGTCCTTGCCGGAGGCTCCGGCAATGGCGCAGCGGATGCCCCGCACACGCACTTCCTCCTCGGCGTGGCGCAGCCCGGGGATGGCGGCCTCGGCTTCGGCCTGCGCATCCTGCGCCAGGGCGCGGGCGGTCTGACGCCGCATGGCTACGGTGCGCAATGCCTGCTGATATAATTCGTTTTTGGTACGCATAAAGGCTCCTTACTCCGGTTTCTTGATAAGAGAACGGCGGCGGGTGGCGTTTTTCAGGATATCGTTTCCGCTGGGTGCAGCGCGGTCCACCCGGATATTCCGGCTTGCTCCGGCTGCAGCCACCGGCCCACGCACATCGTGGATGCTGCGCAGACCCTTGGCATTCCATGTTTTCAGGATGCTGTTCCAGTACCACAGATCCCGCTTGGGGCCGGCCTGTACGGCGGCTTCCTGCACCATGGCGTCGTCGTAGCCGTACACCTCGTACCAGCGCGCAATGGCCTTGCGCCCGCCCAGCGTCAGCTCCTCGGGGGTGATCTGCAGCAGGCTGCTGACGTATTCCTCGCGGCTTTGGCGCAGCGCCAGCAGCTTTAAGTGGGCATCGGCCTGCTCACCGGTCTCCACGCCCTCAGCGCGCCAGACCTTCAGCTCATGGGTCACAGCGGCCATGGTGCGCTTGCCCCGGCTGGCCACATAGGCTACGCAGAGCATCACAGTCTCAGGCGCAAAGCCCTCCTGCACATACAGGTTCACCAGCTTTTCCATCTCGGCATGGGTCAGCGGACGGGCAAAGCTGGTCTGCCCGCAGTCGATCAGGCTGGAGATCATAGGGTCGGTGCGGCTGGCGGCGGCAATCTCCGCCCAGCGCATGGGGGCGGGAGCGCTGGGCTCTGCGCCCGGCGCGGCGTTTTCTTCGTAGCGCTCCAAAAGCCCCGCACCTGCCCAGAACGCCAGAGCACTCTCGGCGCTGATGCGGCTGCGCAGCTTGAGGTCGGCGCAGATCTTGTCCGGGTCGGTCACGCCGGTGGCCAGTACATACAGCGCCACCCGCACATTGTATTCTTCGGCAATGCCCAGCTTGGAGAACACCAGCTGCGGCACGGCGATGGTATCGCCCTTCAGTTCTTTCAAACGGTAGATCATGGTTTCCTCGTTCGGTTTATTCGTTGGCAGTATCTGGCTCGGCAGGCGGCTCCCAGGGGTCGCAGTCCATCATGTCCGGGCAGTTGTTCCAGCGCTCCGGCTCGGCATCGTAGGCGTCTTTCAGATACTGCGCAGCAGCGGCACGCCCTTCATCCGTAAGCGGAAATACCTCCTGGCGGCGCAGGGCGGGGTCGGTCTTGTCAATCGTCCAGGGCGCGGGCCAGTAGTCCACTGTGAGGATCTTTTCCTCTTTGGTGGCATCCGCGCCGCCGTCCGGGTCCGGCACGGTGCGCTTGCCCGGGGTAAGCCGGTAGCGCAGCCCGGCTTCGTTGCCGCTGTAATCATTCTTGCACAAAAAGTAGTGCAGCAGGGGAACAAAGATCATGGTGCAGCTCGTCCTTTCCGGCAAAAGGCACGGCCTTTTGCGCAATCAATTCTATTATAAAGCCGCCGGGCTAAAATGCAATAACTTTTTGTGAAACGCCTTGCAAAAGCTTGCTCCGCTTACAGGAAATCCGGCCTTGACAGTGCCGCAGAAATATGGTAAAATATTGCCTGTTGCAGCAGATGTGCAATATGCTACTGTGGCTCAGCTGGTAGAGCAGCTCACTCGTAATGAGCAGGTCGCCTGTTCGAATCAGGTCAGTAGCTCCAAAAATCCCGCGAAACTACGTTTAAAACGTAAGATTTTGCGGGATTTTTTCTTTTCAAAAAATTGAGATTTCAGAAAAACCGCAACACAAACCGCAACATAGCACAGCGCACGACAAAACACGACACGCAATAAGACGCGACAAAACACGCAATTGTGATAATTTATACAGGTGCTTTACACAATAAAAAAGAGCCGCAGCTCCTTGTAACGGGAACTGCGGCTCTTGTCATGTACAGATCACTTGCCCTGCGCCTTCAGGCGGTCATAGGTCTTATCTGCCTCCAGTGCGGCGGTGGTGAAGGAGTTATTCTTCCACCACGCCACCAGCGCTGCAATGCTCGTGATGCCCGCCGTCACCAGCTGCTCCACCGTCTCGCTCTCAATGGGCAGCACGGGCTTGCCCAAGGCGCTGAGCAGCTGGTTGGTCAGCGCCAGCAGCAGGCAGGCGGTGCGTGCCACGGTGCCCGCAGAGATGGTCGGTTCGTTGTAAGTAGAGATATGTGCTTTCATGTTCAGTTTCCTTTCTGCTCTTCTTCCGAGCGCTGCTTTAAAATATCCACGGCTCTTGCCAGCACCTTCGGGATCGGTACGCCCATCAGCCCCGCGTTCTCGATGATGCTCAAGGTCTCGTTCGCAATAAATCCGATCACCACCGCGTCCCGCACAAAACTGGAGCCCATCACGGCATCCAGCCGGCACGCCACCAGTACGATCAGCAGGCTCATGCCCTTGCGGCACAGGCCCTTCCACCCGGCCCTGCTTTCCAGCGTGCCGGTTTTGGTTTTCGGCGAGGCATGGAACACCCCTGCCACGATCAGACCGGTGATGTAGTCCACCGCCATGCAGATGATCAGCGTCTGCAACGCCGCGTCCCAGCCGCCGTACAGGCTGGCAATGGCACCGCCAATCAGCCCCACGGCAGTGCAAAAATACTCCTTCATCTTCACTTCCTCCCTTATAACGTCCATCTGCTCTTGTTCGCCCGGGTATCCACGTGCACCCAGCCGGTGGCTCTGCCCGCCTTGACGGGGTAGCGTCCCACACCGCCCCAGTCCGGCATCAGGCTTTCGGCGTAGGCAGCTACGTCCTCCACGCTCACGCCCGGCACCCGGATGTCTGCCGCCCGGCCCAGCAGGTGCTGGCTGCTCTTTGCTCCGCCCACGACTGCGTTGTGCGCCGCCGTCCGGTAGCCGCTGGTGATCACCACCGGCTTGCCGAAGTGCTCCCGGATGCACTGGAGCACTACGGTCAGCGCCTCGTCCACCATAACGGTGTCGGTGCCGTCCCGGCAGCGGAACTCCCGCGCATTGAAGCTCGGTGCAAGCTTGCGGTTGCTATCCTTTGCAAGACTATATTGTCGGATCATCTCTCCACCTTCTTTCCTTACAGCCGCTTCAGCAGCGCTGCGATGGGCTCCATGTAAAACCGCTCGTAGCCCGCTGCGTTGGGGTGGGTGCCGTCGCTGGTATACTTATCGCCCAGCCCGCTGACGCCGTGGGCACCCATGGGCGGGGTGCTTGCCGCAATGTCAACGTAGGGCACACCCCATTTTTTCAGCGCCGCAAGGATGGCAGGCTTATAGGTCTTATACCAGTTTTCGCTGCTGCCGAACATCCCGCCGTGCGGGAACACATAGGCCACGCGCTTGTCGCTGTGATTCTTTGCCAGATCGTCCAACATCTTCTCCAGTGCGCCGGTCATGGTCGTTTCGTCGTAGGCAGCGGCAAAGCCATCGGTCAGGGTGCCCACAGGGGCGTTGTTCCACGCATCATTCACGCCGCCTTCCAGCAGGATGTAGTCTGCCTTTGCCAGCGCTGTGGAGTTTGTCACCACCGTGCTGATGCAGCCACGGGTGCCGCCGTATACATTATCGGTAATATTCGGGGTCAGCGTTGCGCCGTCCACCGCTTCATTGGTCAGGG
>OGFL01002177.1_pt1 | contig 11243 bp, 10 predicted proteins | sample 1570911 | NCBI WGS metagenome assembly OGFL01 (sample SAMEA2582050, study PRJEB24529) | metagenome | biome: Human gut stool | place: China | collected 2011 | reverse complement strand
GGAACAGAACTCCGTCTTGAAGCCAATATCTTTGATTTTGAAGGCGATATTTATGGAAAAACAATTGAAGTTTTTTGGCTGGATTATATCCGTGATATGATTAAGTTCAATAATATAGACGAACTATGCGCTCAACTGGAGGCTGATAAAAAAATCGCGGAAAAATTTTAAGAAAGCGTAGCCAAAACTAATCAAATAATGTATAATGATTAGGAATGTTAAAGTGAAAGGGGTGTTTGCATGGTAACTTTATTTTTATCACCTAGCTGCACCAGCTGTAGGAAAGCACGAGCCTGGTTGACCAATCATGAAGTTGCTTTTGACGAACACAATATTATCACGAGCCCATTAACTCACGATGAGTTGATGAAGATTTTGTCTTACACGGAAAATGGTACTGAAGATATCATTTCAACCCGTTCAAAAGTCTTTCAGAAGCTGAATATCGATGTGGATGATTTGACCATCAAGGAACTCATTCAATTGATTTCTGAATATCCAAATCTTCTTCGTCGACCTATCATTATGGACAACAAACGCATGCAAATCGGTTTCAACGAAGATGAAATTCGTGCCTTTTTGCCTCGTGATTATAGAAAGCAAGAATTGCGTCAAGCGACCATTCGAGCTGAAATTGAGGGTAACAATGACTAAAGGAAATTATTCCTACCCACTCGATCCATCATGGAGCACTGAGGAAATTACCACAGTGCTTCATTTTTTGAGTCAGGTAGAAAAAGCATACGAGAGCAAGGTTGACCGTGACCAACTCTTGCAAGCCTATAAGGCATTTAAAACCGTTGTTCCAGGTAAAGCGCCTGAAAAGCAACTAGACAAGGCCTTTGAAGAAGCTAGCGGTTTTTCAACCTATCAAGCTGTCAAAGCTGCTAAAGCAAAAGATAAAGGATTTGTATCACTTGGAAAATAAACTGATTTTTGCTAAAGAAATCATCAAAGAAGCTGGTGCTTTTATCAAAGAAAGTTTAAGTAAAACAATCACGGTCGAAGAAAAGACGGCTTTTGATGATTTAGTCACTAATATTGACAAACAAACACAAGATTTACTCGTGGCACGTATTAAATCTGCCTTCCCTTCAGACAATATTTTCGCTGAAGAAAATGGCTTGGTGCATAATATCAAGGATGGAAACGTCTGGGTCTTGGATCCTATTGATGGAACGGTCAATTTTATTGTCCAACAAGATAATTTTTGTGTAATGATTGCCTACTATGAAGAGGGGCAAGGAAAATTTGGTCTCATTTATAACGTCATGGCTGATCAACTTTTCTATGGTGGTGGCCAGTTTGATGTGTATTGTAATGACAAATTGCTTCCAGCCTATAAAAGTCGACCATTAGACCGTTGCCTAGTCGCTAGCAATGGAGCCATGTACGCTAAAAATTTTCATGGCTTAAAAGACCTTATTGATAAGACCTTGGGTGTTCGTGTCTACGGTGGTGCCGGTTTAAGCATGTCAAAAGTCCTATCTGGCCAAATTTTAGCTTACTTTTCAGTTATTTACCCATGGGACTATGCCGCAGCAAGTATTATGGGAGAAAAATTGGGTTATCACCTTGAGACCATTACCGGAGAACCACTGGATTATTCTAGTCGTCAAGCTGTGATGCTTGTGCCCAAAGACAGACTTGAAGAAATCAAGGATATTATGGGCTCAGAAAATTAATTTAAAACAAAAACCATACTGGACAAATCAGAACAGTAAGTTCTCTTGGTTAGTCCAGTTTTTTGATAGAAAGGAAACTATGCAATTTCCATCAGACTTTATAGAAAAATATAATAAGCTCCTTGGAGATGAAGCAGAGGAATTCTTTGCATCATTTGATCAAGAAGCCGTGTCCGCCTACCGTACCAACCCTCTAAAGAAGCAACAGAAGGACTTTCCTGATGCCATTCCTGAAACACCTTGGGGCCATTACGGTAAAATTTCTGGAAAATCCGCCGATCATGCAACTGGTTTGGTTTATTCTCAGGAACCAGCTGCTCAAATGGTAGCCCAAGTGGCAGCTCCGGCCAAGGGAAGTCGAGTCTTAGACTTGGCAGCTGCTCCAGGTGGAAAATCTACTCATCTTCTAAGCTACTTAGATAATACAGGTCTGCTCGTCAGTAATGAAATCAATCCAAAGCGTAGCAAAATTCTGGTTGAAAACATTGAACGTTTTGGAGCGAGAAATGTTGTTGTGACTAACACGTCAGCTGATAAACTAGCCAAAGTTTTCAAAAATTACTTTGATACGATTGTCTTTGATGGACCATGTTCTGGAGAAGGAATGTTCCGCAAGGATCCTGATGCCATCCAATATTGGCACAAGGATTACCCTAGTGAACTGGCACAATTGCAGAAGGATATCTTGTCAGACGGTTTGAAGATGCTCGCTCCTGGAGGACAATTGATCTACTCAACCTGTACCTGGTCTCCTGAGGAAAATGAAGGTGTTGTCGCTTGGATTTTAGAAAATTACCCTGATCTTGAATTGGTGGAAATCCCTAAATTGAACGGCATGAGCGATGGGATTGATTTTCCAGAAACAGCTCGAATGTATCCGCACCATTTCAAAGGTGAAGGCCAGTTTGTGGCAAAATTCCAGGATAAGCGCGTGTCTGAGCAGGCACGTATCAAAGAGGGAAAATCTAACCTAAACAAGGAGCAGAAGCAACTTTGGGAAGATTTTGCAAAGAAACACCTTAAGACTCGTCTAGATGGTTTACTCCAAGTTTTTGGGGACAATCTCTACCTGCTTCCTAAGGGACTTCCAGACCTTTCTAAAGTTAAAATCGCTCGTAATGGTTTGCATCTTGGTGTCTTCAAGAAAAAACGTTTCGAACCAAGTTTTGCGCTTGGAATTGCGTTAACCTCTGATGAAGTTGTTTCAAGTATAGAGCTAACTCAAGACCAGTTTGCCCAATATGTTTCTGGTAATGTGGTCACTCTAGATCAAGCGCAACCAAACGGTTGGTATCAGCTTTTAGTGGATGGCAATGGATTTGGATTTGCCAAAATCGTTGGAAACACGGTTAAAAACTACTATCCTAAAGGATTGAGATTCCATATATAAGGGCCTGTAATCAAACTTTAATATGACTTAATTATCTTATACTTGGTATAATTAGATAGATGTCTTTTTACAGCATATATATAAGACACTATCTTACTTAAGTTACAAAATGTCGGAGGACAAAAATGAAAAAAACAAAAGTCCTTGCAGTGATTATGTCACTGGCAATGGCCATGCTAGTCTTAACTGGCTGTGCCTCTTGGATTGACCGTGGCCAGTCCATTACAGCCGTTGGTTCTACGGCCCTTCAACCCTTAGTGGAGGCGGCAGCAGATGGGTTCGCTGAGAAGAACCCTGAGAATATCGTTAACGTCCAAGGTGGCGGTTCTGGTACTGGACTTTCTCAGGTACAATCCGGTGCTGTTCAAATTGGGAACAGTGACCTTTTTGCCGAGGAAAAATCTGGAATCGATGCCAGTAAGCTTGTTGACTATCAAGTTGCCGTTGCAGGAATTGCAGTGATTACAAACAAAGAAGTCTCTGTCGATAACCTGACAACTGAACAACTTCGCAAGATTTTCACTGGGGAAATCACAAACTGGAAACAGCTTGGTGGTAAAGACCTAGAGATCACTATTATTAACCGTGCAGCCAGCTCAGGATCACGCGCAACTTTCGATGCAGTGATTATGGACGGTAAATCACCAATCCGTACCCAAGAGCAAGATTCTAATGGTATGGTTAAGTCAATCGTTGCTCAGACACCAGGTGCTATTTCATACCTATCATTTGCCTACCTTGATGATTCTGTTAAAACATTGAAGTTAAATGGATTTGAACCAAAAGCTGAAAATGTTGCAACTAACGATTGGCCGATTTGGTCTTACGAGCATATGTATACCAAGGGAAAACCGGATAGCTATACCAAACAATTCTTAGATTACATGATGAGTGACGAAGTCCAAGAAAACGTCGTCGCAAAAATGGGTTACATTTCCATCCATAGCATGAAAGTTACCAAGGATGCTGATGGTAACGTCTCAAAGAAGAGTGAGGAGTAAGCATGAAAAATGAAGAATTGGTGAAACAATTAACATCACCCTCTAAAAATTCACGCCTCGAGAAGTTTGGTAAAACAATCACTTTCCTTTGCCTAGCTTTGATTGTTTTTATCGTAGCCATGATTTTACTTTTCGTTGCTCAAAAAGGACTGGCGACTTTCTTTGTTAATAAAGTTAGCTTAATCGAGTTCCTCTTTAGTGGTGATTGGTCGCCATCTGAAGGCAAGTTCGGAGCTCTGCCAATGATTTTGGGATCATTCGTAGTTACCTTGCTCTCAGCCTTGGTAGCAACGCCATTTGCCATTGGAGCAGCCATCTTTATGACTGAAATTTCTCCGAAAGGGGCTAAATTCCTACAACCAGCTATTGAACTTTTGGTTGGGATTCCATCTGTTGTTTATGGATTTATTGGTCTCCAAGTCGTGGTTCCATTTGTTCGCTTAATTTTTGGTGGAACAGGTTTTGGTATTCTTTCAGGTACCTTTGTCTTGTTCGTCATGATTCTACCAACCGTAACCTTTATGACAACAGATACGCTTCGTGCAGTGCCTCGTCACTATCGTGAAGCCAGTCTGGCGATGGGTGCTACACGCTGGCAAACGATTTGGCGTGTGACACTTAATGCGGCTAAACCAGGTATTTTCACGGCCGTTATCTTTGGTATGGCCCGTGCCTTTGGTGAGGCTCTTGCCATCCAAATGGTTGTCGGAAATTCCGCAGTGATTCCAACTTCTTTAACAACACCTGCAGCAACATTGACATCTGTCTTGACTATGGGAATCGGGAATACAGTCATGGGTACTGTTTCAAACAATGTCCTTTGGTCTCTCGCCTTGGTTCTCTTATTGATGAGTCTTGGTTTCAATATGTTGGTGAAATTCATTACCCGTGAGAGAAAGAGAAATTATGAACGCTAAAAAAATTGATAAAATTGCCATCAGCACACTCTATGTGATTGCTGGCATTATTGTAACAATCCTGGCAGCCTTGATTCTCTATATCTTGGTTCGCGGGATACCACATATCAGCTGGTCATTCTTGACTAGTCGATCATCATCTTACAAAGCTGGTGGAGGAATTGGGGTTCAACTCTACAATTCATTTTTCCTTTTGGTTATTACCCTGATTATTTCTGTGCCTCTTTCTATGGGAGCAGGAATCTTCTTATCAGAATATGCTAAAAAAGGACGACTTACCAACTTTGTTCGTACCTGTATTGAAATCCTTTCTTCACTACCTTCAGTGGTTGTCGGACTCTTTGGTTATTTGATTTTCGTTGTCCAATTCCAGTATGGATTTTCAATCCTATCTGGTGCCTTGGCTTTAACTGTCTTTAACCTTCCACAAATGACTCGTACGGTTGAAGATAGTTTACAAACAGTCCACCATACCCAACGTGAAGCTGGGCTAGCTCTAGGCTTGTCTCGATGGGAAACGATCTTACACGTTGTTGTTCCAGAGGCATTGCCTGGTATTGTTACTGGGATCGTTCTTGCTTCTGGCCGTATTTTCGGGGAAGCAGCAGCGCTTATCTATACAGCAGGTCAATCTGCACCAGCACTTAACTGGAGCGACTGGAATCCGCTTAGTATCTCTAGTCCAATCTCGATTTTCCGCCAAGCAGAAACACTTGCTGTTCACATCTGGAAGGTCAACTCAGAAGGTACGACACCTGACGCCACTGCAGTATCTGCTGGTTCAGCAGCAGTACTCTTGATTTTCATTTTGATTTTCAACTTTGGTGCACGTCGTTTGGGAGCATACCTCCATAAGAAATTAACATCCGCTTAAAGGAGTTATCATGACAAAATACAATTGGGACGAGCGTCATATTATCACCTTCCCAGAGAAGGAGCTCGCTCTTGAAACAAAGGACTTGCATGTCTATTATGGTCAAAAAGAAGCCATCAAAGGCATCGACATGCAATTCGAGAAAAATAAAATTACGGCTCTCATTGGGCCTTCAGGATGCGGAAAGTCAACCTTTCTTCGTAGCTTAAACCGTATGAATGATACTATTGATATTGCTAAGGTTACTGGACAAATCCTTTATCAAGGCGTCGATGTCAATGCAAGTAATATCAATGTTTATGAAATGCGTAAACATATTGGAATGGTTTTCCAACGTCCAAATCCATTTGCCAAGTCTATCTACAGAAACATTACCTTTGCTCACGAACGTAAAGGTGTAAGAGATAAGCAAACCTTGGACGAGATTGTTGAGACATCACTTAAGCAAGCAGGACTTTGGGATCAAGTTAAAGATGACCTTCATAAATCTGCCTTTACCCTCTCAGGTGGTCAGCAGCAACGTCTTTGTATTGCAAGAGCTATTGCCGTGAAACCACAGATTCTCCTCATGGACGAACCTGCAGCTTCATTGGACCCTGTAGCTACTATGCAGCTAGAAGAGACTATGTTTGAACTTAAGGAAGATTACTCTATTATCATCGTGACGCACAATATGCAGCAAGCAGCGCGTGCTAGTGATTATACAGCATTCTTCTACCTTGGTGATCTTATCGAATATGATGAAACCAAGAAAATCTTCCAAGATGCCGCCCTACAGTCAACCAATGACTATGTCTCAGGACGCTTTGGATAGAAAGGAGCACTTATGACTGAACCTATCATTTCAATCAATGATTTATCGGTGTATTTCAATAAGAAAAAAGCCCTCAATAACGTGACAATGGATTTCTATCCAAATGAAATCACGGCCCTTATCGGTCCTTCAGGATCCGGGAAATCAACCTTGCTCCGTTCTATCAACCGAATGGGAGATTTAAATCCCGAGTGGACACTTACTGGTGCTGTTTCCTACAATGGTCACAATGTCTACAGTCCCCGAACAGATACCGTTGAGCTCCGTAAAGAAATCGGAATGGTCTTCCAACAACCCAATCCTTTTCCAATGTCTATCTATGAAAACGTGGTTTATGGGCTTCGTATCAATGGTATCAAAGATAAGGCTGTCCTTGACAAAGCAGTAGAAGAGTCACTAAAAGGTGCTTCGATCTGGGAAGAGGTTAAAGACCGTCTCCATGACTCAGCACTCGGACTTTCAGGAGGGCAACAACAACGTGTTTGTATTGCACGGGTCCTTGCCACATCTCCAAAGGTTATCCTTCTAGACGAACCAACGTCTGCCCTCGACCCTATCTCCGCTGGTAAGATTGAGGAAACCCTATATAACCTTAAGGACCAATATACCTTGCTATTAGTCACACGTTCTATGCAACAGGCAAGTCGTATCTCACAACGAACAGCCTTTTTCCTCGATGGAGAACTCATTGAGTATTCATCAACAAAAGACATGTTCCTAAATCCACAACATAAAGAAACAGAAGATTATATTACCGGTAAATTCGGTTAAGAAAGGACAGATTACTAAAAAAATTATGATGTTACGAACACCCTTCGAAGAAGAATTAGAAAAACTCCACAACCAATTTTACGCTATGGGTACAGAGGTTGCAGCTCAGCTTAAGAAAGCCGTACGTGCCTTTATCAGCCATGATCGTGATTTGGCTAAGGAAGTCATTGAAAATGACGAAATCGTCAATAACTACGAAACCAAACTTGAGAAAAAATCGCTTGAAATTATCGCTCTTCAGCAACCTGTATCAAGTGATTTGCGAACAGTTATCACAGCGCTCAAAGCATCTAGTGACGTTGAACGTATGGGTGACCATGCCGTTGCTATTGCTCAAGCAACTATCCGCATTAAAGGTGAGGAACGCCTAACTGAAATTGAAGCTGAAATCAAGAAAATGGGGAAAGCAGTTCGCCACATGGTTGAAGATGCTCTAGATGTTTACTTGAACAGTGACGAACAACGCGCTTATGAAATCGCCGCTTCAGATGAAATCATTGATAACTATTTCCGTGATATTCAAGCCATGACAGTAGAAGGTGTTCGCAAGAATCCTGATGCTGCCTTCGCTGCTAAAGAATATTTCCAAGTCCTTATGTATTTGGAACGTATTGGTGACTATGCCCGCAATCTCTGCGAGTGGGTTGTCTACCTCAAATCTGGGAAAATCATAGAACTGTAGGCAAAGCTTCCAATCTATGTTATAATGGGTCTGTATTGAATAATTCAGACCCTTTTCTTTTGCAAAAGAGTCTGATATCGAAACATTTGTCAGTCTGTTTCGATACGAAAAGTTAGATTAGGAGTATATACGTATGACAGCATCTGTTGCTCGTTTTATCGAAAGTTTCATCCCTGAAAATTACAATCTTTTCTTGGACATTAATCGTTCTGAAAAGACTTTTACAGGGAATGTTGCCATCACAGGTGAAGCCCTTGATAACCATATCTCCCTTCACCAAAAAGACCTTACCATTAGTTCCGTTCTCTTGGATAATGAATCATTGAACTTCCAAATGGATGATGCTAACGAAGCCTTCCATATTGAACTTCCAGAGACCGGTGTTTTGACGCTTGTCATTGAATTCTCTGGTCGTATTACAGATAATATGACAGGGATTTACCCATCATATTACACCTACAATGGTGAGAAGAAAGAAATTATTTCAACGCAGTTTGAATCTCATTTTGCGCGTGAAGCCTTCCCATCAGTTGATGAACCAGAAGCCAAAGCCACTTTTGATTTCTCATTGAAATTTGATGCTGAAGAAGGCGATATCGCCTTGTCAAACATGCCTGAAATCAATAGCCATTTGCGTGAAGAAACTGGGGTTTGGACTTTTGAGACAACCCCTCGTATGTCAACATACCTCCTTGCCTTTGGTTTTGGAGCTCTTCAAGGTAAGACAGCGAAAACACAAAACGGAACTGAAGTTGGTGTCTTCGCTACAGTTGCACAAGCTGAAAACAGCGTTGATTTTGCCCTTGATATTGCGGTTCGTGTCATTGATTTCTACGAAGACTACTTCCAAGTTAAGTATCCTATCCCATTGTCATACCATCTCGCGCTTCCTGACTTCTCAGCAGGTGCCATGGAAAACTGGGGACTTGTTACCTATCGTGAAGTTTACCTACTAGTAGACGAAAATAGCTCAGCTGCAAGTCGTCAACAAGTAGCTCTTGTGGTTGCCCACGAATTGGCTCACCAATGGTTCGGTAACCTTGTAACGATGAAATGGTGGGATGATTTATGGCTTAACGAAAGCTTTGCCAATATGATGGAGTATGTTTCAGTAGATGCCATTGAGCCTAGCTGGAATATCTTTGAAGATTTCCAAACAACTGGTGTGCCTCATGCCCTCCAACGTGATGCTACAGATGGTGTTCAGTCTGTCCACATGGAAGTTAATCACCCAGATGAGATTAACACCCTCTTTGATAGTGCTATCGTTTACGCTAAAGGTAGCCGTCTCATGCATATGCTTCGCCGTTGGTTAGGTGACGAAGCCTTTGCTAAAGGACTTAAAGCTTACTTCGAGAAACACCAGTACAACAACACTATTGGACGTGACCTCTGGAATGCACTCTCTGATGCTTCTGGTAAAGATGTCTCTAGTTTCATGGATACTTGGTTGGAGCAACCAGGTTACCCTGTTGTTAGTGCAGAAGTTGTTGATGACACTCTTATTCTTAGTCAAAAACAATTCTTCATTGGTGAACATGAAGATAAAGGTCGTCTTTGGGAGATTCCATTGAACACAAACTGGAAGGGGCTCCCAGACACACTCTCAGAAGAGCGTATTGAGATTCCAAATTATAACAAGCTTGCTGCTGAAAATAAAGGAGCTCTTCGCCTTAATACAGCAAATACAGCACATTACATCACAGATTATCAAGGTGAACTCTTGGACCAACTCTTAGAGGAATTTGCTAACCTTGATACTGTAAGTAAACTTCAGATTTTGCAAGAACGCCGTCTTCTTGCTGAAAGTGGCCGTATCTCCTATGCAAGCCTAGTGTCTCTTCTTGATCTTGTCGAAAAAGAAGAAAGCTTCTTGATTGCGCAAGCTAAGTCTCAAATCCTCGCTGGTTTGAAACGCTTTATCGATGAGGATACAGAAGCAGAAGTGCACTACAAGGCTTTGGTACGTCGTCAATTCCAAAACGACTTTGAACGTCTTGGTTTCGATGCCAAAAATGGAGAGTCAGATGAAGATGAAATGGTTCGTCAAACGGCACTTAGCTACTTGATTCAAGCAGACTATCAACCAGCAGTCCTTGCAGCTGCAAGTGTTTTCCAAGCTCATAAAGAAAACATTGAAAGCATCCCTGCAAGTGTCCGTGGTCTTGTCCTCATTAACCAAATGAAACAAGAAGACAGTCTTACCCTTGTTGAAGACTATGTCAATGCTTACGTCACAACAAATGACAGTAACTTCCGTCGTCAATTGACTCAAGCAATTTCATACCTTAAAAATCAAGAAGGTCTCGACTACGTACTAGGTCAGCTTAAAGACAAACATGTCGTTAAACCTCAAGACTTGTACCTCTGGTATATGAATTTCCTCAGCAAATCATTTGCTCAAGAAACCGTTTGGAGCTGGGCAAAAGATAACTGGGATTGGATTAAAGCAGCCCTTGGTGGTGATATGAGCTTTGATAGCTTTGTTAATATCCCAGCATCAATCTTTAAAACGCAAGAACGTCTTGATCAATATATTGCTTTCTTCGAGCCACAAACAAGTGATAAAGCCTTGGAACGTAATATCTTAATGGGAATTAAGACAATTGCCGCACGAGTGAACTTGATTGAAAAAGAAAAAGCAGCCGTTGAATCTGCTCTTAAAGATTATTAATAAGAAAAACAAGCTTTCCGTGAAGGAGAGTTTGTTTTTTGTGTACGATAATTTACATAAATATAGTTATGTATCTAAAAGAATAACAAAACAACTTTAGCATAATTAAATTTATGTAAACCAAAAACAACCACTCCAAATAGGAATGGTTGGGATAGCTAATTATAAATTGTCTAGAGCATTTTTTTGTTCATCATTAACAATATGCGTATATAGATCGGTAACCTGAGTGGAAGCATGGCCAAGTTGGTGACTAACTAAAACTTGAGACTTGGTAGCATCATAAAGGCGTGTTGCCAGAGTATGTCGAAGCTTGTGGGGAGTCACACGAATTTTGAAATCCTGAGAATATTTGGCAACCATCTTTTCGATACTTGAAGCATCAATACGGTTTGGAACACCTCGATATTCCGTTAAAAAGAGGGCAACATCTTG
>OGFL01002169.1_pt1 | contig 11274 bp, 13 predicted proteins | sample 1570911 | NCBI WGS metagenome assembly OGFL01 (sample SAMEA2582050, study PRJEB24529) | metagenome | biome: Human gut stool | place: China | collected 2011 | reverse complement strand
TGATTAAGTCGAGTCTTCTTAAGCCCTTCAAATTCCCCGTAATATTCGGTTAGACCGAATATCTTGAGCAGTGGCCGAGGGTTTGACGATCAATTCGACATATCACAGTACGGCTTTCACGACCTTACTGGAGCAATGTTTATCTCTAGGATAGGGCCTAGAAAATTTGACCGTGATATGTATGAAAGTCATACATCCGGATCACTCGCTTGGACTTTCGATGCCTCGCGAAACTCTTCTCTCTTCGGAGCTTCGACAACCAACCAACCCGCCGCTTTACAGCTTTATTGCCTTATTCGCTATTGATACCGAATGAGGCAATGCATCCTAAGTGAGGCAGGCTGAACCGTTGTTACAGTGTCGGAATATACAGTAGAAACGAGATTCGCTAAAAACTTTACCGTCTCCCATGCGTAAGGGCGGCTCTCTCCGGCTTTCCTTACGATTTCGACGCCATAGTCGCATCCGTAACTTTGGAAAGCACCGTTAGGCTGAGGCTGGCCTTGTTCTCGCAGGTGCGAGATGTTTCCTGGAATATTCGGTTAGAAACACTTGAGCCCCGCAGCTTTCGCCTTGGGGCTCTTTACCTAAGTGCCTAGCATATTATCAGCAGAATCAACGCGATGACCAATTTAAGCAACCATCGATTGCCACGCTTTGCTATACTAGAGGCATGAGATTTAAACCTAAGCATGATCTCATCCTTTAAGGCGGCTCCGGAGTGCAATCCGAGAGCCGTTTTGCTTGGTTTCTGCACAGATCGGAGAGGTAACCAGCAACTCCCCAATTCCATTCTCGTCATGCTCTACCGAGTTTGGTTTTTTCATTCTAGCAAATCGCGGTTTCTGAGAATTCCCGAATATTACGGGTTTCTCAAACATTGCCGGCTACTTCGATCCATTGACCGCAGCTGGTGGCGCCCTGAGCGCGAGCACTCGGTGGACATTCACAATTATGCGGGAACCGGGGACGGCGTCGGGGATTGTTAACTTTAATGCTGCGGGCTCCAATCCGATTTATGGAGCGTCGACGACAAACCAGCCGGCAGCAGTCAGAGGCTACTGGTTAATACGCTTTAACTAGAGACAAAACTCTCACGGCTTCGGGCTGATTTGTGTCTGAAGCGCCGTACACAGAATTGATAGCGGTTGAATTCAATCTGTAGTCAACAAAATTCCCAGAAACCTCTCCGCTAGAGAAATTAATTTGTTGCTGATAATTGATGCTTATCCCTTCGGCCCAAACCTTAGAGCCCATCAGAAAAGTACCGGCGAGAAAGGAGATATTCGGGAATTGTCAGAAAACTGAATAAAGCCCCGTCAAAATTGAGCGGGGCGCGCACTTTTATCTGTGCCTAGCACTACCTAGTTTTTTTAGTTTTTTTGGTCTCAGGCTCCGTCGCGTCTGATTTCATGACGAAAACCTGAGCACATTGAGCACACTGCATTATGTAGCCGTGCCATTGAAGAAAAATTTTTTGTCTCGGTGCGAAATAGTCGCCTCGTTGGTACGCTCGAACAACCTGAGAACCGACAACGTGAGCTAGACACGCCTCAGCGACTTCAAACGGTACGTTATTGTCTGCGAACCATGATCTACCGATAGCTCGGAGACCATGCGGTACGAGACGATTTCTAAAAACGTCCTGATCGTGCATCCATTTTGCTAACGCCTGAGTACTAATGGGTTTGTTTTTATTTTTCGCAGGAAACAAAAACGGCGAACGCTGGTTTGAACGAGCGTTTTTAATGTCTGTGATTAAATTTATTAGGTACGGAGTTAACGGGACACGATGAACGCGTTTCATCTTCATGTGTTCGGCGGGTATCGTTATGGCTTCTTCGTTAATCCATTCGAGGCGAATAGAAACAACCTCTGCCGGACGTAATAGCGTAGCTAACGAAAAATAAAACAGTAGACGATATTTTTCATTTGCAAGTTTTTCAACCTGAGAAACGACGACAGGCAATTCTTTCCAGTCAACGGATGGCATGTGTGAAACGACTGGAACCGGAAAAACTTTAGTAATTTTTGCTAACGGATTCGAATGCAAATATCCTGCGTTGACAGCCATATCGAATATTTCTCGCGTGCGCATGAGTAAACGTTTGACTGTAGAACTCTTACCAGCCTGATCTATAGGCTCCATGAGGTTAATGAGGATAGGCGGAGTGATTGAATCGAGTTGTCGGCTGCCGATTTTGCTAATAACGTATTTTTCTAGGCGTATTTTTTCATCGCGATAGCTAATAATTCTGCCCTTTTTCTTAGAGCACCAAAAACGAAACGCGTCTCTGACCGTATATGAACCTGATGGTTCTAACTCCAAATCTTTCCGGCGCCGGCGTGCGATTGCACATGCATGCTGTAGTGTCATTTCGGGGTAATGACCTAACGTTATATCGACCATACGGCCATTTTGAGGAACACGCAAAATCCACGATTTAACACCTGAGCGCTGGACTCTTAGCGCTAGTCCAGCTTGAATAGTTATTTGATAGCGCTTGTCTTTTGGTTGTAATTCTTTAATTTCTTTTGAGGTTAACATGACGTCTTCTTCCTTAAAACAGGTTTTCACGTATGACGCCGACGGCTTTTATGCAGACGGCTCAATCGCTCAGCGTAACCCCCAAAATCCTGACGAATGGTTATTCCCGCAGGATTGCACGACCGTAGCTCCGGCAGACAAAAAAGGCGTTTTCTTTAAGGTCAGAAATCGCAATGACGTAAATAGCGGATGGGACGAAATCCCGTATCCGTCGAGCGCAGCCGAATTGGTAGGCGTGCATATTTCGCACACGTCTCGTACCGCGCACGACAACAAAATGCGTCAGATTATTCAGCAACTAGTAGCAGCCGAACCTGAGCTTTATAAAGAAGTTGCAGTAAATGACGAAAGCGGTAACAAAATTGCTACCACTGTCGAAGAAATTCCTCAGCCGACCGAAGAAGAAAAACGCGCCAAGAAAGAGGCCGAGGTTCGCGCTCAGCGTGATTCTTTAATCGCTAAAACAGATTATTTGCTGGCGCCGGATTATCCGATCAGCGCTAAAGACCTCGAAAAAGTAAAAGCATATCGTCAAGCATTACGAGACGTACCGTCTCAAGAAGGTTTTCCGGATAACGTCGTATGGCCTGACGAAGTGGTTTACACGGTAATTAGAGACTAATAAATAAAGGAGGCGGGACATGAAACCGGAACCCGCACGAATTGAAGATTTTATGACTGCGCTAACGTGTATCGCGGGCGCCTTAATTCTTGTTTGCTCTATATCCGGCGCCGCGATGCCGTACGTCAAAGGAGAGAAAATGTTTGTCTTTACTCGTTATTTAGTTGAGGTAATCTCGTCAGCGGCAGCAGGCGTAATCGTATTTTTAATTTTGCGAGTTACAGATATGCCGGAGGAATGGATAGCCGCCCTATCAGGTTTGTCGGCGTATTTTGGCACTCGCCTAATGAACGTTCTCTATTCGATTTTAGTAGGTCGCTTAAAAATAATTTTTCACGATAAACACGATGATGAAAACGGAGGTCAAAAATGACGCCGTTACCAAAACCCGAAAAATTTCCGCTTAGAACGTTTTTCAATGCAGTGATTAAAGCAATCGTAATGACTGCGTTTTACGTTGCCGGAATTCTAACTGCCTACCAAATTTTAGGTTTGACGATTGACTCACAGCGCGCTCGAATAAACGAGTTAGAACGAGAGACTGACGAACAACGAATCGAGATTGACGCTCTGACTAAAAAAGTCTCTGAAAACTCTGAGAGTTTGAAAACGATTCTAGTAATGAAAAACGACATCGAAACAATCAAACAGAGAATTAACGAATTTCATAGAGGTAATCAATGAATAACGAAAAATTGCCGTTTTCTCAGTGGAATCCGGCTGTAGCAGTCCCGTTTGTTAAAGAGAAAGAGGGGTTAAGACTCAAGTCATACAAATGCTCTGCCAATCGATGGACAATTGGTTACGGTCATACGCGTGGCGTACATGAGGGCATGACGATTGATTTAAAAACTGCCGAGCGTTTTTTACTTGATGACATTCAAAACGTCGTCGAAGAATTAACGCCTCACGTTAAAACGCCAGTTGCAGAAGGACAGTTTATTGCTCTAGTTTCTCTAGCGTTCAATGTCGGAGCGCCTGCCGTGGCTCGCTCTCATACACTCCAGCATCTAAACAATAAACAGCTTGAAAAAGCCAAAGCGGGCTGGTTAACCTTTAACAAAGTTAATGGCGTACCGAACGAAAAAATTACGAACCGGCGCCGGTCGGAGGTGGCCTTAATGTGAATCCGTTATCTATTTTGAAGTTTGGCGCCGGTGCTCTCGTAGTTATCGGCGCTTACTTTTTCGGCTTATCGCAGGGTCACAACTCTGAGCAACTGAAACAAGCACAGTCTCAAGTCACTCAATTAACCGACACGATTAAACGTTATGAAACTAAGCAGAAAGAACAATCGCTCGCGATGGCTGAATTACGCGTATCTGAGTCTAACGCTCGTACTGAGTCTGACCGGATGCGCGAACGAGTCGCCAGCCTTGAGAAACGAGCTAAGACCGGCGCCGCTAGAGACACAATTCAATGTCTACGATTGGAATCGGAGGCTAGACGATTACTTCTCGAGGCAAGATCAGCTATTGAATACTGTCGAAAAGCGCTACAGTGATAAATGACGCTTATTTAATATGGCAGCCGTAAGGCGTAAAAAGTTTAACGTAATCAATAAGTTGTTATTTAACGGAGAACGTATGAAAAACGAATTAGAGAATTTTGGCATTAGTGATAAAGAACGCACAAAATGCGAAATTTGGACTCGCGTAATGGGCTATCACCGTCCGATTGATTCTTTTAACGTAGGCAAAAAAGGCGAAGTCGCCGAACGTAAATACTTCGACGAACGTAAATGTATGTGCCGTAAATAAAGCGAAAGGGCGCTAACTGCGCCCCACGCCGACCGTCCAGCGACGACCCATTTATTAGAATTTTAACTCGTTCAATTCTTCGACAAATTCATCATACGTATCTGAATCTAATTCTCCGATAGCGAACGCAAAATCTAAGAATCGTTTAGCCTCAGATTTATCGTTGAAATAAATTCCGCGGTGCTCCGTTTGATTCGAGATTAGATCATCGAGCTGGTCAACGCTGATAATGTTTTCTCGTTTGTTGCCGTCATCTAATAAAATCGCGACAAATTCGCCGTCCTTTTCTTCAAAATCGATCATCGCGAAATCGCACATCGTTTTAACGTCGAAATAGTTAGGCTGTCCGTTATCGTGTACGTAAAGAGCGATACCGTCGTTTCTATAGTCTCGTATCTGTTTTTCAATCTGCCTATTCATTTATAGTTTCCTCAGTTTTTTTCTTTCCCATCGCCTTATACGCATGTTCGCGTATCCAACGTGCCCCGCCGTTTTCACGTATCCAGTGCGCAACTTCTTTAGGCAGATAGAACGTTACGCGCTGGCCGCCTTCCGGCGTTTTCCTCGGTGATCCGACCAGTTTCTTTTCCGTCATTACTGACCGTCCTTCGCGTTTTCGATGACTTTTGAATAATCGACGTTTGAAAATTCAGATTTGAAGCCTTGATTATCTAAATTCCAAGAATCGATTTTTTCTCCGTCGTTATCGACGATTTCGAGTTCAGGCGTAAACCACCAAACACCGTAAAGGGAATCGTCTTTCTGAGTTGTGAGTTCGTCTTTTTCCGCGTCGTACTTAAATCCTTCATTAAAATGGATTTCAAACGGGACGTTAGAGTTACGAGAGATAATTTCAGCAATGCCTTCGACTGTATTGTCGTATTCGTTGTTGATCGTGATGACCTGCTCATGCGTCCAGCCGTCTAAGCTCATTAAATTCTTTAATTCGGTCACTGTCATTTTGTTCGTCATTTTCAAGCTCCTTTGTGAGTATGTTTGTATTGTATTCCTAATTATGTATTGTGGCAATACATAATTATGTAATTAAATAGGCTTAGAAAGCGGCAACTTTCTAAGCCAGAGGAAGGCGCCGGAAGCAAATTCCTGCACCCCGTTTTTCAAAAACTGACCTCATTGTACTCTTTCGCCTTTCTGAAACATCGTGTAATATTTATCTCAGTCGGTACTCAAGTTCGGTCTTTAAAGCCTCATTCGTGAGCGCCGCACTCGGAGCTAACTCGTTACGATACTCCATTTTATGAACGCGACACCGGAGGCTTACGAGCCTCCGTTTTCACATCCGGCGCTGGTCAAAACACAGATTAGGAAAAACACCTAAAAACGATAAAAAATTAGCGTTTTTTGAAAAAACAACAGATATTTGACAGATCGGTAACGCTTATCTATATGAATATTAAATAAAAAACGGTGCTAGTATCGTGCACCAAACCATATTTCGAATAGTCGCAAAAAAACCTCTAATTCGGGTTCCGAGGCTATTTTTATATCTGACTACGTGACTAAAAATAGCTGATTTGTGCAGGAGTAGATGCAGGAGCGTAGCAAGCAAAAAATCAAAGCCGCGGCCACTCATTCCTTACCCTGCATGTTTTCTCTTTCCGTGTTTCAAAACAGCGGCAACATTCCATCTTTTCAGCTTGAATGCCTCTTCAGTTGCTCCAAGGCTCAGAGAGGCTGGTGCTTAATATTTGTTTCATCCGTAACGACAACTTCCGACAAGGTCGACGACCTTGTCAGAAGTTGTGACATAGCAGTTGAAAAGATTTTTAGAAGAAATACATACCAATCGTGAACACGACCAGAGCTACACAGACCGGTATAAATGTTCTCTTACAGATGTCGATCGGATTGACGCCTGCAATACTGGCGATAACAATGACGCCCCCGGCTACAGGAGAAATCGTTCTGCCGAGTCCTGCAGCGACTTGCGCAACGGCACCCAATTGAACCACTGTCATGCCGAAATCAGCGGCGTGGGGAGTGATGACTTCATTAAAAGCAAGTGCTGCAGCATTGCCGGATCCGCATACAATTGCCATCAGCCACGGACCGATAGCTGCCGAAACCATAGCAATGGATTGAGAGCCTTTCATTGCATCAACAAGAGCACCTGTAAGACCGATGGATTTCATGCCGGAGGCAAAAACCGCAGCGGCACCGATGAGCAGAGCAACGTCACAGAAGGCGTCTCCGCAGCCGCGGCAGAACTTTTTAGAGATATCGCCGGCTTTCAGTTTGTTCACAACTCCTACGATAAGACCGACACCCGTTCCAATCAGCATGCAGCAGGGTACGGTGAAAATTTTCGTGGGCAGCCAGCCGACTTGCTTAGAAGCAATAACCAGTAAGAAGAGTGGGAGTATAGGAATCAGTGCATAGAGATAATTCACTTCCAAAGAGCAATCAGCCTTCTTTGTAATGTCTTCTGAGAATTTACGACTTCCTACGCCTTCTTTCATTGCAACAGCAAGGAAGGCCAGGATAATGGCTGCAATTACAGCACCGCATAAAGCCGGGAAAAATTCAGACATGATGACGATCATTGCATCGGGGGAGCTAATTTCGCCGGCTTTGAATGCAAGGTCGGCGACCTGCGGATTAAACATTAAGCCGGGACTGGCAACCGATCCCCACGTACCGAGGAAAACGGCAGCTCCGGCCATGACCGGAGGAACGCCAAGAGCAATTAAAGCAGGAATAAGAAGAACGCCGACAGCTGCAGCGATACCGACAGCAGATGGGAGAACAATGTTCAAAAACCACGTGATGATGACGGCTCCAGGAATTACAAGCATGGGAACTTTGGCTAAAGGCCGTACCAGGGCATTGACTAAGTGGTCTGAGCACTTGGTGTAGCTCATAACGTACCCGAAGCCCATGACGGTCGTGTAAGTGGGGACTAAGCCAGGGTTGGTTAATTGTTTTACGAAAGCGTCAATAGCTTGGCCGAAACCGACCGAGGAGCCTGCTACAAAAACTCCTACGACGGTCATCAAAATGCCGGATAAGAAGAGAACCAAACGGGCTTCATAATTTTTATAAATGAGCCAAAAAGTTCCTATAACGATAGCGATGCCTATCCACAACATAATTAACTCCTTGGGTGATGGGATTTTTATTGATTTTTTGCAAATCTTTCAGTGCGATAAGAAAAAATATCTTTGATATCAATGAGGTATGGTTCGATTTCGTATTCTTTGCAAGCCGATAATCCTTCCTGCGTTGTGATGAATTTGCCTCCTTGCCCTTTAACGCAGCCATCGACGAGTACTTCTTTGCCTTCTACGAAAGAATGAATTGGCTTTTGACGCTCAAAGTCAATGATGGTGATGTCGGCATCGGCGCCGGGACTGAAGTGTCCTTTGTTTTTGAGACCGTAAAGCCTCGTAGCGGAATAACTGGACTTGAAGACAAACTCCTGCAGGCTGAGGGCGCCTAATTTCACAAGGCTGAAGCCGCTTGAAATGATGACGTTTCTAGGAATTCCGCCACCGTCAGTACAAAAGGCGTCAACTAGGAAGTGCTTACCGTCTTTTCGTTTCTGAGTAGCGAAAAAGAAACGAGGAAGTGCCGGATTGACTTCGAAACTCATAGGTACATCCGTCTGAGTTTCCGACCAGATCTTCAAACCTTTTTCTTTATTCGTCAGGACAACAACACCATCGGCTCTTTCGTGAACATGGGCAGCGCCTTCCTCTATGGCCGCTCTCAGCCCATCGATGGTTGGTGCATAGCCTTTGGCAATTAGACAGTTTCTTGTGACTCCGCTTTCAGGAACGCCGTCGATACACTTTCCTGAACAGCCGTTGATTGGGGAGAGATAGCTTTCGCAAAGGATTTCAGGATGTTCTTCGAGCAATTGTTCGGCTTTGCGAATCTCTTCTTCCACAGAAAGTACAGCACCACGGCAGTAGGCGTTTATGTGTGCGAGATGGAAACTCCTCCCGTTTGCTATTTTGATTATTTCTTCCATTCCGCGGATATTCGATCCTTGCTTCGTGGAGCCGGCGTGGACCGCCAAAAAGGTTCCGTTTTCGGAGCAAACTGAAAATAACGTATCCACGGATTCCGGCTCAAGCGGGTAATGGCCGCCCAATAGTTTTACTCCGAAGGCTCCTTTCTTAAGAGCGATTTGAACGGCCCGAAGAATTTCCTGCGATGAAGGATGGTTTGAGCTGAGATTGACGGCGGGTCTGAGCTGTTCCAGACAGCCAATATTTAATCCGGTCCCGTTTTCTTTTATGAATTTTTTAACGCTGTCCACAGGGCCTGCCATTTCTATGGCAGTTGTAACACCGGCTAAAGCCAGCATTTTCAGGCTGTCGGGGCCTCCTAACCAGGAGGATGCATGCATATGGCTGTCGACAATTCCCGGGATAACAAGGAGATTTTTTGCATCGAGATGGCTCTTAGCTTTTCCCAGTGCAGTACCGATAGAAGCGATTCGACCGTCTTTTACAGCGATGTCGGTAACTTGATCGAGATGGTTTTTGTAATCAACGACCCTTCCGTTGTGAATGATGAGATCAAACATGGTTTTTGAAGTTGAGGAAACAGGAATTTGTTGAGAAAAATTCTAGGTTTCGCTACCTCATTTGAAAAATATTATTTATGATTTGTCTAATTAACAAAAATGTTATAAACATGAGAAATCTGATTCTTCATCACTTGGAAGCCATCATTGAGAGCGGCTCTGTTATCGGTGCATGCAGAAGATTGTTCTTATCACAGCCTGCACTAAGTCAGTACATCAAGAGACTGGAAGCTGAGTACGGAATAGTGATTTTTGACAGGTCCGTAAGTCCTTGGAAGTTGACGGAAGAAGGGGAGCATCTTCTTGAGACCCAAAGAAAAATACAACAGCTTGATGAAGAATGCCGACAGTTTTTTAGAGATCGAAAAGGTTTAAAGAGCGGGACTGTCAGAATAGGTTCGACAGCATATCGCACGGCCATAATATTGAATCCGATACTCTCTGTGTATAAAAAACAGTATCCCAACGTGATTGTCAGAATAGAGGAAGGGACGACTCAGGAAGTTGCTGAATTTGCAGATAACGGGAAGGTGGATTGCTCATTTGTTATTTCTTCGATGGTTCCGTCCTCTCTCGAGTCTGTCGAGATTTACAGCGAAAAGGTATTAGTGGGCCTACCGCCGAATCATCCTTATACGAAACGAGCCTCCGGCGAAGCCTCTCTTGAAGAGAAGTTCCCGAAAGTGGATTTTAAGGAGCTCGATGGTACGCCTTTCATCATTATGAAGAGGGGACAGATTTTCAATCAGTACTACTACGACTTATGTCAGAAGCATAGGGTACCCCCGCAAGTTGTGTTAGAAACTCAATCCATTCTTACGGTTCCCGCGCTCATCTCGGCTAACGTCGGTGCTGCTTTGGTTCCATCCACGATCGCAGACGATTGTATGGCCAGAAATGTCCGGCTTTTTTCTCTTGGAGACGATGTTCCTCAAAACAATGTTTCTCTAGTTTGGAAGCAAGGGAAATATCAAAGTTACGCTCTGACAGAATTCATAAAAACGGCAAAGGAGATTTTCCTGCCAGCTTTCACTCATCAATAGCCTAACCTGTCCAAAATCATGAATCCGGCTTAAGTGAAAACGCCTGCAACTCTTCAAAAGTTTAAGGAAGCTCTGTAAAATGCTTGATTCTTCCCAATGGCCTTTAGAGACTTAATTTTCAAAGGATCTGGCCGAAATTTTCCATTCAGGAGGAGTTGATTGGGGCCTAATCCATCAATTTCCTCCCCAATAGATACAGTTATCCTAGACGAAGCTCACCTTAGTTCGATTTTCGAAGCAATTTCCGATGAACATGTTGGCAATCGAGGCCAGCATTGTTAAGCGCGCCGTATTTTTGGCCAGCCCTCTGTATCTGACTTTCTTATATCCGAACTGAACCTTAATTCGATGAAAGGCGTGTTCGACCTTGCATCTAATCGAACTCAGCAGCTTTTCGTCGGCAATTCTCTCTGCCGAGAGCTTCTTTCTCTGACTGTAACGTTTCGCAGCCGTATAAGTTACTCGTTCAGGATCTGCACTATCGCGCTTTTCCATACCGAGATATCCGGAATCGCCGATTACTTCCCAGTCATCGGGGCGGCGTAATTCGTCCGCTTTTGTCACATCGTGAACATTAGCGGGGGTCGTTACCACCGTGTGGATGATTCCGGTGGCTTTATCCACACCAATGTGCATCTTCATTCCGAAGTGCCAGTTGCTGCCTTTCTTTGCTGAACGCATTTCAGGATCTCGCTTTTTGTCGGCGTTTTTCGTCGAACTCGGCGCTTCAATAAAAGAGCCGTCAA
>OGFL01002154.1_pt1 | contig 11364 bp, 10 predicted proteins | sample 1570911 | NCBI WGS metagenome assembly OGFL01 (sample SAMEA2582050, study PRJEB24529) | metagenome | biome: Human gut stool | place: China | collected 2011 | reverse complement strand
TCTTGCTTGCGGATTATCATGATAATCTGCCAACTCTTTAAGTTCATCAAGATACTTTTTAAAATCAAATTCTTTTTTGGGAGATTCAGCTACAGTATCAACCGATTTCTCAGAAATTTTCTTTCCGATTAAGCGATACCCTATTTGAGAGCATTTCTGAAAGATTTCATTTTTCTCATCTGTCACAAGTTTTCTTGCCTGCATATATTGCATTAGTCCAAGTAACAATTTTCCAACAATAACATTATCATAATCATCCATAATTGCTCTTAAGATTTTTGCCTTGGATAAATTATGATACTTTTTATAAACATCTATATTAATAGTATCAGCAACGAATCTTTGATATGTATAATTTGTGAAATCTAATACATAACCCATTTCCATGTCAAATAATCTCTCGAAATAATCTTTCTCTATATACGTCATCTGTGCCATAGATTAATACCTCCGTTGTCAAAAAATACATATATATTATACAATATTTTCCTACTATTGACATCTAAAATATTAACTATGGATAGATAATATACAAAAAGAAGAAGCCTTTCTGCTTCCTTAGGCTTCCTCTTTTCAGATTCTTACAATATTTCTTCAAATTCTTCCCGATACTTCCAGACAATTTCTATCCGCTTGTCTTCATACACTACGATTTTCTCTACCATCTCACTCATAAATTCTTCTGTCAATGCTTCACTTGTTCTATACCTTTCTACAAGATCAGCAGCACACTGATAATTCTTTTGTCTTTTTTCCAGCATATCAATCTGTCCGGAGACTTTCTCTATTTCTTTCCGTACCACTTCTTCCTGTTTGCTCAATTGGTCCTTTTCTTTCAAGAACATATCCTGCTTTACCCTGCTGGAACAGAACTGTTCATACAAATTGATTTTTTCAGCCGGAAAACGCTCTAAACTCTGCTTTAGTATTTTTTCCTGCTTCCTCAGCTTCTCAATCTGCTGCTCATAGAGACTCGCAACAGGAATTGTCGCAAACAACCGACAATGTTCCTGCCAGATAGTCCATATTGTCCTCTCAATCTGCTCTTTCTCCACACGAAGTTCATTGCACGCCGCATCATCCAGCAAGTTTCTTCGTTTACATAGATAATATGGTGTTTTGGTTTTCCGCAGTTCTAGCCGATTTCCACAACATCCACAAAAGACAATCCCCCGGTGGACGGAAGAACGGTCATATTCTGCTGTTTTTCTTTTTCTGATACTGTCATTTGCTTTTTTGAAAAGTTCCCGGCTGACAATCGCCTCATGATGTTCCGGTATCACAAACCATTTTTCTTCCGGCTGAGTTACCTTCCGTTTACTTCCAACCCTTGTGCGGACAGCCTTTCGATACACCATATCTCCCTGATATACCCGATTATGGATAATGGAATGTATCTTGTTACGATTCCATATATCTGCTTTATAATGCCGATTAAGCTGCTCTCCCTTTGCCTGCTTATAAGTCAGTCTAGTCGGTACTCCCTCTGCGTTAAGTTCAATTGCCAAAGTTTTTGCACTTTTTCCATCTGCCAATTCCCGAAAAATACGCCGTATCGTGACTGCTGCACCTTCATCAATTTCCATTCTTTTACCATCAGACGATTTTTGGTAGCCATACACCATACAACCTGCGTAATACTCTCCCCTTTTCATACAGGTTGTAACCCCGCTTTTTACCTTTTCAGACAAATCTCTGCTGTACATTTCATAAATAAAATTTTTGAAAGCTACATCCATTCCACCTGTCTGTCCGAAAAAATTTTTACTGTCAAACCCATCATTGATACTAATAAAGCGGATACCCAAAAAAGGAAATATCTGTTCCAAATAATCTCCAACCTCCAGATAATTTCGTCCAAAACGTGATAAGTCCTTTACGATAATACAATTTATTTCTCCCTGCTTGCATAGCCGAAGCATCTCTTTCATCGCCGGTCTGTCAAAATTGGTACCGGAATATCCATCATCTACAAATTCCCTGACTTCTGCTCCTTTAAATTCTTCCTTTTGCTCCATAAAAACATTGATAAAATTCCTCTGATTACTGATACTTACACTCTCAGCCTTTTCTTCAGAATCGCATAAATCTAAATCTTCCATAGAAAGCCGGATATACTTAGCAATCGTATACTTTTTCATTCCCCGACCTCCATCTCTTCTTTCTTCTCTAATAACCTCCGGCAATCATCCTCGAATCGGAATATAACATGTATACGTCCTCCTGCAAATACTTCTATCCGTTCTATCAAAGAATCTATCATGTCCTGTGTAACCGTATCCTGCCCTGCATACTGCTCTGCAGCCTGAGACAGTTCCAGATTATCTCCATAAGTTTCCTGCATTTCATGCAAAAGCAATTCTTTCTCTTTACGGACTTCATCAGTCTGTGCCAATGCCCTCTGATATTCTTCCTTGAGCATAAAATATTCCTGAACCGTAAGTAATTTGTCTTTATAGTCAAGATAACTGCTGCTCAATTTCTGTTGAAGCTGTACCTCTTTTTGTCCTAAATCTCTTATCTCCTTTTCAAGTACCATCCGTTTCTTACTGATTTCAATATTTCCGTTTCTTGACCTGATTATATCTCTGCTCTCTAAGAACATTTTTAGATATATCTGAACTGCCTCTGCTACCGCCTTTTCTAATTTTCCTGCACTGATATGCTTTTTCACACATCCCATTGCACCATTCTCCCTGTAATTTGTGCAGTAGTAACTCTTAGAGTTATGTTTGCCGACACTACACCCCATGGTAATGCCACAATCTCCACAAAAGATTTTTCCTTTAAACACATTATCACGTTTCGGATTTTCTTTTGCTTTTTCCAATTTCTTTTTATGCTCCTGCGCTCTCTTTTCATTCACAGCCTGTACCGCATCAAAGAGTTCTTTAGATACAATAGGCTTATGCATTCCCGGAACAACAATCCATTCCTCCCTCGGAACAGGATGCCTCTTTTCTCCCTTGTGCATAGCAGAATGCGTTTTACCCCGTACCATATTTCCCAAATACACTTCATCACGAAGCATATCCTCTATGGCATAAGCTTTCCAAAGCACATCCCTCAGCTTCTCGTTCTTTACGATTCCTTTTTCATAACGGTATGCACTGGGTGACTTTATTTCCTTCTCATTCAAAATTTTTACTATACTGCAATATCCATAACCCTCAGAGCGCAGTCCAAAAATATAGCGCACTACCTTGGCTGCTTCCTCATCCACTTCATATTTTCCCTTAACAGTTTTCGATTTCCGATAACCATAGGGTGCAACTCCGCCGCCATATCTGCCTTCTTTTTTCTTGATTTCTATGGCAGAGCCTACTTTTCTGGAAATATCCTTTGCATACACCTCATTGATAATATTTTTCAGCGGTATTTCCAGCCCATTCGTCAATGGTCTGCCGCTTTCAGAAGAAGCTGCAGCAAAAGTATCAAAGTGGTCTGTTACAGAAATGAACCGTATATTTAAGAAGGGAAATATCTTTTCCAAGTAATTCCCTATTTCCAAATAACTGCGTCCAAAACGAGACAAATCTTTCACAATAATGCAATTAATCTTTCCGCTTTTCGCATCTTCCATCATTTTTTGAAAAGCGGGACGTTCAAAATTCGTCCCACTAAAGCCATTGTCAATATAAACATCGAATACTTTCATATCCGCTTTGCTTCTGACAAAGTCCTCTAACAACGCTTTTTGGTTTTCTACCGTATTTTGATTATGTTTTCCGCTGTCTTCTTTTGACAATCGAATATATAGTCCAACGGAGATTTCCTGTGTTTTAACCTCAGGTATTTGTTCCGCTCCCCGTTCTTCCTGCATCTTATCTCTCGGAACCGGGTGATTTCTGACTGTGCGTGCCATCAAATCACCTCCTCAAGCGCCACTTCCTGCTTAATTTCTTCTACTATCCCTAATAATTGCCTGATTTCATCCTGATAACGAAAGATAATTTCTATCCGATGATCCTCATATACATATATCCTGCTAATAAAGCGGACTAATATGGAACGCTTCAATTCTATCTCTTTACTTGTCAAAAATTTCTCTAGTAAACTTTCCTTTTCGTATCCGCCATCCAATAACATTCTTTTTTTCTTTCCTAATTCTGTAATAGCCCTTTGAATCTCTTCAATTCTATTATCCAATTCTTTTTTAAACAGCATATACTCGTCCTGCGTAATCAGTTCCTTTTTATAGTCCTCATAGCATTCCAATTTTAACCGGTTATATTTTTCGATATCTTCTTTCCGTTTTTCTGACTGCAGCACCAGTTTTTTTATCTTATCTGAATTACCGGATGTCTCCCGTATATACCGAATACTCTCCTGTAAATCGCCCAATTGTTTCAAATGAAGCTGCAATGTCTTTGTTATGGCCATGTTCAAGGTATTCTCACTGATTCTATGACTACTGCATATATCTTTGTCCTTCTTATTTCCAGAACAGACATAATATACATATTCTAAAGAACCACTGCGAACCTTTTTTCTTACCATGCTGCATCCGCAGTCCGCGCAGACAAGATAACCGGAATATACAGAAACTGCACTTTTTCCTGTACTTACCCTTGTGTCCTTCTGTAAAATATCTGAAATAAGTTCAAAATCAGTTCTGCTTATAATTGCCTCATGCGCATTTTCTACCCGAATCCATTCTTCCTTCGGTTTCTTTTCCCTCACCCTGACTTTATAATTGGGGGTACTCTCCTTTCCCTGTATCAGAGTTCCCATGTAAACTTCATTTGTCAAAACACGCAGAACTGCAACCGCAGTCCACTTCGCCCTGCTGTGTGTCTGGAATACCGTCTTATATCCGCTCCCCTGCTCTTTCTTGTATTCTGCCGGAGAGAGCACTCCCAAACGGTTCAGTTCATCGGCAATTGCCTGTTGGCTCATTCCCTCCATTTTCATGGCAAAAATTTCTTTTACAATCTCTGCCGCACACGGATCGACAATCAGTTTATTTTTATCCTCTCCCCGCATATATCCATAGACTGGAAAAGCACCAATAAATTCACCGCGTTTTCTCTTTACTTCCAAATGGCTTCTGATTTTGATTGATATGTCCCTGCAATATGCGTCATTGATTAAATTCTTAAAGGGAACAATTATATTATTCGATAATGCCGCATCATCAGCACTGTCGAAATTATCATTGATTGCTATAAAGCGTACTCCAAGAAAAGGAAAAAGCCTCTCAATATATTTTCCAACCTCGATATAGTTTCTTCCTAATCGTGACAGGTCTTTGACAATGACACAGTTTATCTTCTTGTCCTTAATGTCCTGCAGCATCCTCTGAAAATCAGGTCTGTCAAAATTTACACCACTGTAGCCGTCATCAATGTAAAAATCTACAACCCTAATTTCCGGTTTGCTTTGCAGATAATCTTCAATATATTCTTTCTGATTTTCAATACTGTTGCTTTGCAGAGTTTCACTTTTGGCAATATCATCATCCTCTTTGGATAAACGAAGATAGCCACCACATAGATATGTTTTAGATAAGTTATTTGACAGCATAAAAAACACTCCTTATTCATATTAGCCAGAACAATCTGCTATAAATAAGAAGTGATTTCTATTTCTTTAGTCCTATACACATATTAGCACAGAACTTCTCCTTTTTCCAGACCTTTATAGCAATTTTCATTCTATATTCCATCCGCCAGTTCCCGCAGTCTTTGTTTCAGACTAACTTCTTCTGTAAAAGAAGATTTTACTATTACATCCCCTACCATAAAACAATATGGGTTCTTTATATTTCTTAAAAAAGTTCTCATCTGCATTTCTTTATCTTCACAGTCTGAATCATCTTTTGGAATCCTTGTAATATCTATAAGCTCATCCCGCTTAACCGTTCGTATATCAGCAGACTTCAGCTTTTCCCAATTCTCCATTTTTCACTCCCAAAATCAGCAAACTGGCTTATCTTACTATATGACAGCCAGCTTGTTCGATATTCCTTTATAAACTTCACATTTCTTCCATCGCCTTCATACATTTCCCAGCCCTGACAACGGCAATGCAAGCCACCAGAAATATAAGAAGCAGGGTGCCTGTTACAGCACCCACTGCAATCCCTATGATTTTCATTCTTCGTTCCACTCCTTATCCATAAAATAACTGTCCGCTTTCTTCCTTATAATAAAATCTGCCACATCCATAAGCCTGTCCGTAACCGGCATGGTCGGGAGTGTGTTCAAAATCTCTGTACGGTATCTGCCACGCAGGGATGCTCTGCTATCTAAAATAGAAAATACCGCCGTGTCCTTTTCCCTGCGGATTCCCCTCCCGAACCACTGCCTGAGTTTAATCAGCATTTCCGGGATGATGATGTCCCTGCGGTATAAGTCGAAGTCCTCGTACTGGTTTCTCTGGTATTCCATAACCGGATCCGGCACGGGGAACGGCAGTTTTACCACAATCAGGCTGGAAAGAATATCCCCTGCAAGATCAATTCCCTCTCCGGCACTATCACTGGCAAACAATACTCCGTTTCCACTTCTTCGGAATCTGTTTATCACATCCAGTCTGCCTCTGCCCATAAGAAACAGCGGATAATCGGAAAGCTGCTCCTTCAAACCATAAAACACTTTCTCCATAAGCCAATAGGATGTAAAAAGAATCAGGGTATGCCCATGGGTGGCAGACACAATCTGCAATATTTCCGCCATCACCGCCTGTATGTACCTGTCATCACGGATATTTGGGAACGGCATACGCTCCGGTATATAGAGCAGACCGTTACTCTGAAAATCAAAAGGTGACGGCTTGCTGGTTTCCATGATTCTGGAAGAAGCAGCAAAAGACAACCCTGTCATCTTATTAAAATGTCTGAAATCGCCCCTGACTGACATTGTGCCGGACGTGACAATGACCGGTATCATTCTGCTCCAGATATCACGAAATAAAATCTGCTCCAATTCCATAGGAACCGCACACAGGGCAAGCCTGCTGTTCTCCCTCTTTTCCATCCAGCAAATGTAATTATCACTGTTTAGAAATACCGTCAGCTTGTCTGCCAGCTCCTGACAACGTCTTTTCAGGTTCTGCATCCGCATTTTCTGTCCGCTGTTTTCCTGATAGGATAAGGGAAGCTGCTCTAAAATCTTTATCATGTTCCTGACATAACTTTTTTCCATAACACCTATTGTTATTTCAGTCCTGCTTCCCTCTCTTGTGTGATTTCCTGTCAAATCACCTGACAGCCTGTCAAATATTTTCCTGTTATATTCCTCAAGCTGACTCCGTAATACACTAAGTTCATCTACTGCTGTACTTCTTCTGCTCACTTCACTCAAAGTCACAATAAGTTCTGCCTCCTGCTCATTCCAGACTGTGCTGTACATCTGTCTGGCAGCGTCTATCAGCTTGTGGGACTCGTCAAACACCATTGCACCATATCCCGGAAAAAGAGATTTTCTTCCCTGTTTCTGCCCAATCAGATCGGCAAGGATATAATTATGATTCGTAATCTGAAAATCAAAACTGCCTGTCATACACTTCTTTTTAAAATTCATAAATCTGCATAAAACAGAATACGGGCATGACCTATTACAGTGAAACACATTGATTCTTCCTTTTACATAAGGTGTCAGACTTGCATCATCCAAATCAATCCTGTCATCTCCATTCTCTCCCAGCCTTTCCAATTCCAGTATCAGATCAGCGTCCGCTTCTCTCTGCAAATTTATGATGGCTGTCTCATATATCTTCAATCTGGAGTCACAAACATAATGCTGTTTTCCTTTTCTCACCACAAAAGATAATGGTTTATCAATGATATGGTGTTCTAAAAGAATGCCGGATATCTGCGGTATGTATTCCTCTGTCAATGCTTTCTGTAAAGCTATGGTAGATGTGGATATGACCGCCGGAACCTTCCTGCCCAAATAAATGTTATATACCGTCAGTGCAAGGATATATGCGTGTGTTTTTCCTGTCCCCACTTCTGCCTCACATAATGCCAATTTGTTCTCCTGCAATGCCCGCAGCATCTCCAATGCCAGTTCTTTCTGCTTTACCCGCAGATTCATTCCGTGTTCCGGTAAAATCTCATCAAATAAATTAATTAATAATTCCTCTGCGTTCTTTGCCATCCGTTTCGCCTCCTAAAATTTCTTAGTGCCATAAGCAGCACAGGAACAGGCTGGAAGGTATTGATTTGGCTTTTTATTAACAAAAATGAACTTCCATCCAGCCCATGAACTCTACTGCTTAAAAAAGTACATCAGACATCCTGCCGGTAAACAGGCATCATAAAAGCCGCCCACATTCTTTCTCAAACGTGGGTGTGCATTTTCCCGTCACTTATGCGGGCCATCGCTGGAAGTATCATTATCTCCGACCGGTATCATCGCATCCTGCCCTACCACGGGCAGTAAAGCCACAGATAGTTCTCGCTTGGGTTATCCCCGCATGGCGTATCCTGACTTGTGCTTTCCGGCTTCCCGGCCGGTCGGATATGTGCCTGACGCACAGATATGAAATTGTCAAAGTGCTGTAAAGGGGAAATAATTTTGAACAAAAGAAAACCCCTTCACCTAATTCGCCGTTAGGTAAAGGGGCCTGCCGAAAGTTTTTTTGATATTTTTGTATTAAAAAAGACAGCATACCTTGTTAAAACAAATATACTGTCTTTACTTTTAAAATCAATTATTCTTTTCTACTTTATATGCCGTAATCTGCATTGGATATGTTTCTGCTATTTCGCCTGAAAACCATATCTTCACAATGTCCCCAGCAGAAAAATCTGTCAAAGCCCTCCCTTCATAGTCTTTTGAAAGGGAAACTTCAAATTCTCTGCCCGAATCATCCTGAAATGATAAACTATTTTCTTGGATTTCTGTAATCGTTCCCTCTATCGTTACTTGCGGCTTTTCATAGATACTCCTACGCTTCATATGTTGCATTGCTATTATAGCACCTAAAAATAATACCACAACAATAGAAATAACAATTATCTTTTTCTTTTTAACTTGCATATCCATTATCCTTTAACCAATTTACTAACGTGGTAGTAATCCTTCTACTATAATTTCCACCATGAGTATGAATTCCTACCGCCTGATTTCCATATGAGCCATTATAGAAATATGTCGGTGAACCACTTTCTCCGCCTGCCGTATCCGCCGTATGTTGAAATCTATTTGTAGTAATATTACTAACTGTTCCGCCACAAGTCCACATATAATATCCATCTAAATCTGCTGGATACCCTGTCACTTTTACATTGGTAGTCCCTATGCTGCTTCCACTGGTTCCATGAAGCCCAAACCATCCGGTTGTGTTACCAACATTACTATCCAGCACCATTATACCATAATCCCAATCAGCTTCGCTACCCGTATATTTAGTATCCACATAATATTTTGTCATCTTTGCTGTTATTGGTTTCGACGTTCCATTTCTTCCCGGGTACACCGTAACTGATTTTGCCTTACTGGTAGATGATTTAAGGCAATGTCCTGCGGTCAGCATTGTATTCGGAGAAATCATAAAGCCTGTTCCTCTATAAGTTTTTCCATCTTCCATGGTAATGCTCAAATATGCTATCCCATAGTAAGGTGAGGATGTTGTATTCGTAATCTTAGTCCTCTCATCGCTGCCCCCAATAATTGACCTTCCTAATGCAACATCTGATGATGCGGTATCGGCTATCATAGAATATGCCGCCATTTCAGGCAAATTAATAATTCGTTCCGTTCCATTGACTACATCCACTTCCAATAGCTGTTCCACCTGTGCCGCCCCTACATTACCGTGCGGTAATTCCTCTGCAAATACTGTAAAACTGCTACTCAGTAACAATGCCATTGTGCTGATAAGTACTATTAATTTTTTCATGCGCCTTCTCCTTTCAGGAAATTATGTTTTATGATATTTCCATTTTACAAAAAACTCTTTTTTTCTAGTCCCTTATGTAGAAATTACTACTTTATTTGTAATTTTTACTGTGCACTAACACTCTGATGTTAAAGCAGTGCTTCTGTCATGTAGGCAGAAGCACCATAATCCTTATAACATTTTTTTCAATTTCTCTAATATCTTATATTTTCTTGACTGCAAGGTTGTTCTGGCTATTCCTAATTTCTTTGCCAGCTCTGCCTCACTGATTTCCTGATAAAACAAGGCCTGGATGATAGATGTCTCCTCCTCTGTGAGCGTATGTAAAGCTTCATTCAGTTTTTCTAACACGACTGCCCGCACCGCCGTTTCCTCCACATTCTCTGCCTCCTCTGCAAACTGCTTTTCCGCTTCCAAAAGTCGCTCATAGGAATCTTCCCGGCTGGGAATCACAATTATCTCTCCCGTTTTCTTATCCACCTTTGTATGTTCCTGTTTCAGATCACAGGTAAAATATTTTTCCTTGCGATGCCCTTTGTAATAAGCCTCATAAAGCTCTCTGCTGACTTCAAAGGTCTGTCCGTTCAGACCAATATAATATTTTTCTCTTTCTGCCATCTGTGGCTGTCTCCTTTCCGATTTTTGAATTTTTCAAAATCGGAAAAGAGGCGGTGCCCGGATAGGACAGGCAAACTCCTTAATATTCAAGAATTTTGCATATAAAAAAAGCCGGACAGTAAAAAAACCATCCAGCCATATTATTTCTATCCGCCAAAAAACCGTTCATGCTTTCTCCTTTCAGCCTGAACGGTTCTTTATAATATTGTTAAATCCATATTTATGTTTCTTCTTTTGCTCGTACTCTTTCCAGTAGCTTTGAAGCCGCTACTAAAGCATTCGTGCAGGCTAACAAAAACATTTTTGAAGAAGAATGTAATGCAGTAAATACAATGCCTGTAATTAGAATCAACAAAATAATTACACAAATCTTGGGATAAAAATATCTTCCTTCTGCATCCTTCATTTTTTCTTTTTTAGCCTCAAAAAATATCATAACTATCGAGATGCCTAAAATCAGCCACGAGATATAATACTTAGGGGCAAAAGGACTTAATCCTAATACGGCAATTAACGTCACAAGTGAACAAATAAAACAAGCCCAATAGCTTTTCATATGAAAACCGCCTAAATATGATCTCAATGGGATAAATATCACAAAGAAAAGTATCCCCTCAATCACTTTCCCCCATATACAACATACTATAATGCTTGTGATGAAAGAACAGCCTATCTCCAACGTCATCTGTAAACCATACTGATATATATTGTACATTGATTCTTCTATATGATGTTTTCTCAATAAAAGGTCTGCTATTCTAATTGATATTTTTTTCATTTTGTACCTCAAGCCTTAGCAAACTACAGTTAATTTATAATGTTTTTGTCATGTATTTTGTAACCATGTAGAAATTAGGAATAATCGTGTAAGTTTTCCCGTGGATACAGAAGGAC
>OGFL01002145.1_pt1 | contig 11401 bp, 10 predicted proteins | sample 1570911 | NCBI WGS metagenome assembly OGFL01 (sample SAMEA2582050, study PRJEB24529) | metagenome | biome: Human gut stool | place: China | collected 2011 | reverse complement strand
TTTGATTATTCGATGATCTAGATTTTGCAATAAGTGCAATGACGATGACGGCAATGGCTAAATACAACATAGGGCTCTCCCTCTTGACCTCTAGCTAAAAGCTAGCTTTCTAATCGTGGCATGAAAAAAGGCCCGACTGTGAAGTCAGACCGTTTCTTCAACATTAAATTCTAGAAGCGAAGTCTGGCGTCCAAACCATTTATGCCTCACTTTGATATAAATTATATCATATCTAAACACGGAAGGGAATTGAACAATTTCCTTCCGTGTTTTGTTTACAAACCTTCATGCATTCTTCGTTCATAGGTATCATCTTTAGGAAACAGATGGGCCTTCACATATTGATTCCAATAATTGCCTTTTATAATTTCCTTACCATTATATCGTATAGCAGCCCGCCCCTCATGATCAGGCGATTTACTATAAGTGGTAACAAAATATTGAATATGCCCTCGCAAGCTGATAGCAAGATATTCTGTTTCTAACTTATGCCGTATTCCAGACCACGTAGCCATAGGATTCACACCTCAACACACGAAACAAATATACACATTACTTAAAAGAATAATCCTGCTCATAGTCCTCTTGATAATCTAGTTTATGACGAACCGCATCAACTTCATTGGGACTTAGTACATTTCATATTACTATTATTGTATCATAGCAAATCTACTTCACCCTTATAGGTATCTCCTAAGTTTGCAATCTTAACATCTGAAATAATACTATGCAATAATCCCTCGTTCACCATCTTCTCTAACCAATAACGTAATTACATATTGTGTATTAGGCTCATTCGGCAAAGCATAAGAAATATCATTGGCCACAAAACTTGGTTTCTCCTTTGTTTTCATAGTGCTCCAACGACCATTTATAATATTCTCTCTTTTGAAAGCTGTAAATGGCAATGTATAAGACAGCCCACCGTCTGGAGTATGCATATGTATCTCTGTTACAGCATTATATTGGGCTCTAGATATAGAATAGTTTAAATTTCTACGTTTGACATCGCTATATTGAACTTAAGGACTATAAATGGGTCCAGTCTTAGCTAATCTTATAGAGATTGACGGTGAGGTTTCCATAAACTGAATCATTAGTATGATATAATATTATTTTGTATACTAAGTTATGTATTTGAAAGGAGGAAAATATAATGCAACAATCATGGAAAATTGCATTTGCCTACATAGGTGTTATTGTAGGTGCAGGACTCTCGAGTGGACAAGATCTTCTACAATATTTTATAAGTTTTGGCCAAATAGGTCTTATTGGTGTTCTATTACTAGGTCTATTAAATGCCGCATTTGGTAAAATCATGCTTTCTTTGGGGAGCTACTATCGTGCAGACAATCATGAAGAAGTTTTTACACAGATTTCCCATCCTATTATTACAAGAATACTTGATTTTGTACTAATCTCTGGTAGCTTTATTATGGGATTTGTTATGATTGCTGGCGCAGGCTCAAACTTAGAACAACAATTTGGATTCCCTTTTTGGCTTGGTGGATTAATTTGCTCACTTTTAATCATAACCGTATCATTTATGAACTTTGACAAAATAACCAGTGTTCTAGGTGTTTTTACTCCTATCATGATTGTTATGATATTCATCATTACAGGCTACTCTTTTATTGGTAAAAATCATGATTGGACTACATTAGAGGCTATAGCCCACACAATCAAACCAGCCACAAGCAATGTATGGTTTTCTGTCATTAATTATTATTCTCTATGTGCTATGACAGCTGTTTCTATGGCCTTTATTTTAGGTGGTTCTGTTGTTCGTATTGGTATTGCAGAAAAAGGTGGCACTCGTGGTGGCCTATTAGTCGGATTAGTTGTTTTTATAGCTGCTATCTCTATTTTTGCAAATCTAGATACAGTAAAAGATGCAGATTTGCCGATTCTTGCTATTGCCAATCAAATTCATCCTTGGCTAGCATATATATATGCAATCACAGTCTTTTCACTTATTTTTAATACAGCATTCTCTCTTTTTTATTCTATTGCTAGACGTTTTGCCAACGGCAGCACAAAAAGAATGAGAATTGTTATTATTTCTGTAGTAATCATAGGATATATATGTAGTTTCTTTGGTTTTAAAGATTTGATTAGTATCCTCTACCCAATTCTCGGTTATATGGGACTATTACTCCTAATTATTCTTATTTATGGCTGGCTCCGTGATCGTAAAGATATCATTATGGAAAAACTCTTCCGAAGAAAGATGCTCCATTTATCATTAAAAAAACATAGTCCTCACAAAAATCTTTCAGAAAAAGAACGCGAACTATTCCATACATTAGGTGATATTAGTCAAGCAGATACAAAATCTCTTAAAGAAGATATTCATAATGAAGCAAAAGAAATACTTTCAAATACGGAAACAGTTCAAGAGCTAAAAGACTATGTAGAAGAGCATCTCTCAATAGACGAAGAAGTTATACATCAAAATATCAATATTCTACAAGAACAACAGGAAGAATCAAAATCAACTGAATCTTCTAAAGATAGACCTATCAAAAAGTCCAATATAAATAACAATGAAGTAAAATGAACAACGAGGAAATAATGACAGGTGTGGAATTAGAAATTATACTAAAAGCTGGAAAAATACTACTTAGCAGTGGCGCCGAAATCAGTCGTACAGAGGATACTATGAACTACATAGCACGAGCTATGAATTTTAAAGATTTAGAAGCCTACGTATCCAATAGAGGTATTTTTGCAACTGCTAAGAAAGCTGATGGAACTGAAATTACTCGTATTTGTAACGTTCCTGAAGTCGATATTAACCTCAGCAAAATTGAATCTGTTAATGCTCTCTCCCGACGTATCACACAAAAAAATATTACTATTGAGGAGATTGAAAGTGAACTTAATCAAATTGATACCATGTCAGACTATTCTTTTTTTTGGAGATTAGTAGCTTATACGTTAGGAGCTTCGGGCTTTAGCTATGCAATTGGTAGTTCTATAACAGACTCTATAATTGCAGGTATTATAGGCTTAATATTAGGCGTCTATATGTGTACGATTAAACGCATACTTAGCTCTGATGTATTGATTACCATTTTAGGTAGTATTCTAATAGCCTTATTGGGTAATCTCTTTATCCACTTTGAATTAGGCTCCAACCTATCAGTTATATTACTAGGAGCCATGATTGACATTGTTCCCGGAGTTCCTTTCGTCAATGCTATTAGAGAGTATAGCCAGAATAACTATAATACAGGAATAACCCTTATGATGGGCGCGTTACTTACCTGTATTTCAATGGCTGTAGGGGTCGCAGTAGTACAATCACTACTCTTCAACACACAAATGATTCCTCTTTATACCTCTAATTTAGATACTAATTCCTTAACCTCTATGTTTATGCGTAGTATAATGGCTGGTATTGGTACTACAGCATTTGCAATCTTATTCCGTGTAGCTAAACAACATTTTATCGATTGTACAATATTAGGATTCATCTCATGGTTCTTGTTCTTAACATTATCTTCACTACAGTCTAATGTTATGCTCTCCATATTCATCAGTGGTTTTATCATCGCCATAGCATCAAGAATATTGGCTGTTAAACGGAAATGCCCTGCTATAGTTTTCCTAATGACTAGCTTATTCCCTTTACTACCAGGGCTCAGCTTTTATCGATCCATTTATTATATGCTAATGGGACAAGAAACTATTGCCATTAGCTTCGCAAAAGAATCCTTTTTGATAGCTTTTACAATTGCTATATCTATCGTAATTGTAAAACATATAAAACCACCACGAATCCCAAAAAACACTTATAAATAATATAACCTTATAACAAATTCATGTAAATGAAAGCATTTACAACGTAATTTCCAAATCTATTACCTGTAAAAATATGATATATGTCACGTTTATGAAGCGGTACTTTCACGTAGATGCGCCATCAAAACTGTATTTCCTTTGGGTAAAAGCATTCTGTAATAGTTTACTAACTATATAATTTACTTGCACAATAAAAGAGGTTCCTATAAGTCACTACTGTGACCATTAGGAACCTCTAATCTATTTACTTTTATAATTGACGGCATTATATTGAACTTGAGGCCTCTAAATGGGTCCAGCCTTTGCTATTCGTGGCGTGAAAAACGGCCCGACTGTGAAGTCAGACCGTTTCTTCAAATTTTTACTTTAGAAGCGAAGTCTGGCGTCGAAACCATTTATGCCTCACTTTGATATAAATTATATCATATCTAAATAGGGAAAGGAGTCTCATACGATTTCTTTTTTGTTTTTAAGCATAATGAACCTAAGCAAAAAATAATATGCAAACTAATCTTCACTGTCGTCAATATAAATATGTACAGAATTTGCTGGCCCCGCTAAACTACGGCCGATTTCTATCGTCATAGGTCCATACTTTATAAAGGATTTATTATTCTTATCACGAATTATATGTGGCATAGTATAGAAAAATAAATTCATCATCTTATCAAAGTCATTTATAATTTCTTCCTTACCTAACAACAAAATAGGTTCTTGATTTTTTCTTTGAAAATGTACACAGCACTCATCAGCAAGTGAATCATAAAAAGAATGCTCATCTACATATCCAGTTTCTAACCAAATACTAATGGCTGTAAGCCAATCCAAAAAATCAACAGGCTTCTTATAAAAAATGTAATCTATAGGAGGAGAATTATTTTCAGCACGATGTTTATCAAGTCTAAAACTCGGAATATTATTACTAACAATAATTTTGTTAATAAAATTATTTGAATCTAACTCAATAAACATACCTATAGCATAATTGTCTATTTCATTGTATGCAATAGCGAGCCCTCTTTCACCTTCATAAAAAAACTCTTTTTCGTTGGTTCCCTCACTAAGTGTCATCATATGTGCATACACAGCTAAATTATCATCTCTGGTCCTTTTTGCCATTGAATTTAGAAAATCATATACTTCTATCTTTCCATTTTTTAATATATTCCTCTCAACATTAATATACTGACAATTATCTGCCAACAAATTATTAATCCCCTTAAAATCAGCATATTCTAATGCAGATTTAAATATTAATAACACATGATTTACATTCATCTAGGACACCGCTTTCAATAAAAGAAAAACTGATTATTAGCGCCTTAATTACTGAATTGGATACAATAAAATAAATCATACCACTTGCATCTCATAATAATTTCATTATATAGTAAGAATTTATTAAAATAAATCTATAAAATCCAAAATTCAGAAAGATAGATAGGGCTTTTTTACTATAAGATAAAAATAAGGATTAGATAAACCAAACATCCTCTTGATACATATTACCAGTATCAGATAATGTTGCATCTGTAATTAATTTTCGTAACTGCACCTTGGTATATGCACCATTATCTAAGGGATAGTGGATTGAATTTTGGTACTTAAAACTGTCATCATAAGTAATAAACATCAATATACCCTGTCGATTATCTAATTCAAGATCTAGTAATAAACCTGGCATACCATCATTCCAAACAAAGGAATGGCTACCTTTGGTAATCTTTGGGGATCCAGGAAATCCAAAGAACTCAGCAGTCTTATTATCTAGTTTATGTAACAGATCAATTTCGTCAAATGAACTAAATATACCCTTTTCCAAATTATTCGCAAGGTCAATCAAAATTTGTTGCCTTATATCTTTATCAACTGTGAAAGTCACACCATCTATTTTAACATTAGGGTTATTTTCTTTAACGGCTGTTTTAGGAACTCTAAAAGAATATTTCTTATAGTTTTCTACTCGGCTATAGTCATCTAAATCTTGAAGAGAATGAATTGAAGGCAATACATAATTAGCCATTATTTTATTAATATCATTTGATGTGACACTCTCCGTTACACGAGGATACAGAATAACATTATATGCTTGCTTAGGATGCTTACTCAACTCAAAATTTAAAGCAATAATGTCCATATCTACAGCACCAGTAAGAGTTATTTTTCTCCAGTAACTTTTACTAAGACCATCATATTTAAAAACCATATCTGTTTTATCAGGAGAATATGGCATTTTATTTTCAATAATAGCAGTAACAATCATTGGGGACTGAAATAAATAACCAGCCGCTGCATCTGGAAAATCACTTAATGCCTCTTTTTGTACTACACTAAATGGTAATGTTACTGATAGGCCGCCCTTTTTATTATGTAAATTCACTACTGTGTTACCATCATACTTACGGCGCTCAATAGTATAAATCTCATTCTTTAAGGCTTCTACTGCATCGTCATCTACAACAACACCAAACTCTTGATTAAAGCGCTCTTTAGAATAAGCGGAAAATGAATCTGCCTTCTTTTTTAATCTCTCATCATATGTAGACTCAATTTTATCAGTCGTATATACCGCTTGTACATATGCATCACGCGAAATACTTGGATCCGCACCAGGAAGTTTCACATCAACAGCATAACTAGAACCACTAATAGCGCTCAATACAATAGCACTTAATAATAATCGTTTTAACATATACATCTCTCCACAAAATAGTAATTTTAACAGTATTGTAACATAATAAAAAGATATTGATAAAATTAATTACAAAACGAAAGAGGTTCCTATTGGTCACCTAGGTGACTATTAGGAACCTCTAATCTATTTACTTTTATTATTTACAACATTATATTGAACTTGAGGCCTCTAAATGGGTCCAGCCTTTGCTATTCGTGGCATGAAAAAAGGCCCGACATTGAGAGTCAGACCGTTTCTTCAAATTCATTATCGAGAAGCGAGAGCTGGCGACCAAACCATTTATGCCTCACTTTGATATAAATTATATCATATCTAAGCACGGAAGGGAATTGAACAATTTCCTTCCGTGTTTTGTTTACAAACCTTCATGGTGCACACGAATAGCATAAAACTCTTGAAATACAGGTGGTTGATCCTCCATAAAATTTCTCATAGAAATGAGTCTACGTTTTCCCAAACGTCTATCTAAAACTGCAAAGATACGTACAATTAGATTATCACTAACCAAGCTCTTATCTATGTTTTGATTCTCAAATTCATCAAAAGCCTGATAAAAGCACCGCTGATCAAATACGCCTAATTCTAGTGCTGTATTGTCTATGAACGGAAAACCTTCATGCATTCTTCGTTCATAGGTATCATCTTTGGGAAACAGATGGGCCTTCACATATTAATTCCAATAATTGCCTTTTATAATTTCCTTACCATTATATCGTATAGCAGCCCGCCCCTCATGATCAGGAGATTTACTATAAGTGGTAACAAAATATTGAATATGGCCACGCAAACTAGGTGCTAAATATTCTGTTTCTAATTTGTGTCGTATTCCGGACCATGCAGGCATGTTTACTCCTTTAAATTACTGGTATGAAAAAAGGCCCGACAGTAGAGTCAGACCGTTTCTTCAATTTCAATTATTAGAAGCGAAGTCTGGCGTCGAAACCATTTATGACTCACTTTGATATCAATTATATCATAAAAAATCTACTTCGCCCTTATAGGTATCACCTAAATTTGAAATCTTCGCATCAGAGGCGATTTCTGCTAGTGGTGGCAAACTCTTTCGATTCGCATCATATTTATAATAGATTGTATGTATATAAAGATTATGTGCATCTTGCGTGCTAAATCGCCACTCACTAATACCATCTTCATATTCAAATGTTACCAGCACGCCAGGAACACCATCATTCCATATATACGTATGGCTACCACTACGCATATTCTTTCTAGTTTTTAACTGTGCTTCAGAGATTGTGACAATGTCAACAAGATTAGCCCAGATTCCTCCCTTATGCTCAACAGGATATACTTCTATCATCTGCGAAATACCTGTAGGATCCTTATATATTTTAATATGCTCATTACCGGATGCTTCTTCAACGGCATCATTTAATACCCGATAATTATAGTTATTAAAGCTTTCAAAATGACTATCCTTATTTAACCCTTCTAATGAAGTAATATTAGGCACAATATAATTAGCGATAATGTCCTCGATGCCTCGTTTACCAATACCTCGCTCGCCATCTTCTCTAACCATCAAGGTAAGTACATATTGCGTATCAGGCTCATTATTTAAGGCAAAAGAAATATCATTTGCCACAAAGGTAAGATCGCCTTTAGTTTTCATGGTACTCCAACGGCCATTGATAATCCTTTCCCCTTTGAAAGTACTACCATCAATACTGGATATATCAAACTGATCTTGATTCATATGTGATCATTTTTCCTGCAATGCAGAACGCACATAGCCTTGCTTTAATTCATTATAGGGTTTGCCCAAATACTGAGCACTTTGCTCATACGGATGATTATCCACAAATAAACTAGTATAAATAAAAGGATGGTTAAATGTATACACCAGTGTATTAGTATCTTTCACATTTGGAATAGGGGCAGATTGTGTGCCACCTTTGAAAGCTGGGAACGGCAGTGTATAGGAAAGCCCGCCCTTATCAGTATGCATATGGACTTCGGTTACAGCATTATATTGGGCACGCCACATAGAATAGTTTAAATTTCTACGCTGCTCAGCATTCATCTCATCAACACGATATAGCAATCTAGTTGCATCACTAATATCCGCAGCACTAGTAGCATTATATATTTTTTCACTAAGAATACTATCCATCAAATCATTCTTATACATATCAGCACTAGAATACCTAGCTTTTTCATTATACCCAGGCAACTCATTAGCATTACTGCAACCACTCAAACACAGCACAGCAATCAAGCCAGCAAATAACAAAGATTTTCTAAACATAAGCTCTCCTCAATACACACTAACTATATTTTGTATATTGTAATGTACTTATGTAGTAATAAAATGATAACAAAAGAGGTTCCTATTGGTCACGGGAGTGACTATTAGGAACCTCTAATCTATTTACTTTTGTTATTAACATGACCATATTGAACATGAGACCTCTAAATGGGTCCAGCCTTTGCTAATCTTCTAGAGATTGGCGGTGAGAGAATGCATGAAAAAAGGCCCGACATTGAGAGTCAGACCGTTTCTTCAAATTTTTACTTTAGAAGCGAAGTCTGGCGTCGAAACCATTTATGCCTCATTTTGATATAAATTATATCATATCTAAACAGGGAAAGGAATCCAAGGATTCCTTTCCCTGTTTTCATTTACACAATTGCATTTCACAAATGAATACTAATACTTATTCAATAATACTTATAACTTCAATACTTAAAAGGAATAACTAGTTTAATAGTGATTTTTTATAATCATTTATTATATCCCTAAGGTTTATATACTCTTCGCGAATATAAAGACCATCAATGTGTTGTCTATCAACATGTACAATAGTCTTCCTTTCTCCTGATGTAGGTAGAATTAAAGCATTTCTAATAATAGCATTTTTATATTTACCCCTCAAATAATAATAATAAAATGCTTGCTTATAATTAAATGAATTCACATCATTAGAAAAATATTTAGAGTCAAATAATAAGATTAATTGCTGACTTCTACTAGTTATAAGATTTAAATAATGATCGAACTGTATCGAAAATCGACCATGATTACTCGTTTTTCGTTGTTCTATATCAATGCTATCAGGTTTTCTTATGTTTAGCTTACTAGATTGCGCCTCTTTTGTAATTTCATAGTCATGACCAACGATTCGTATATGACTAGATAAATACGAATTAACCATACGTTCCCAGAACCGCTCAAAATATAGAGTAAGATATTTAGATGACGTACTAGAATTACTCTTCCATTGAAAATATCTTATCAACGACTTCAGTAACAATCGTTCATGATCCTTAAAAAATCGCCCAACTAATGTCTGTAACTTAGCAATGCAAAAAGTATATTCATCAAAAATAGGATTATGTAATTGGCGCTTATACGGATGTATATCATCTACAAAAAATTGAAATGAGTTATAAAAATCAAATAACACATAATCCATACACTCCGTAATAAAAATTGACTCATCATGTTCACAATTTACTATAAATGGAGTATATATATAATTTCCGTCACTTAATAATGGACGAATTGAATTTATTGTTTGATGCCAATTAATGTGACCTTTATACCCCTTAGATGTATCTCTTATTTGAAGATGATATAATCCAAACTCTAAATAATACCTAAGGATATAGTAATAAGAATCTATAGGAATTGTGTCAGATAGTTGTCCTGGTTCAACACCATATAATTGTCTATCTTGCTCTATAATATGCAATATATCTTTCATCTCTTGTAATACTCGTAATTTCTCATCTCGTGAAGTTACTTTCTTAACATTATAATGCTTAGGAAATGACAGTAAAATATTATCTTTTTTTACTACCATTCCCACAAAAGAGCAATTTAACTTCTCATTATATCGATCACAATATGAATAAATATCCCATTCTTGACAAAAGCTTTCAGTCAATACATCTCCATCATTGATTATTTTAATTTGATAGTCCAATACATCGTTGATCATATTATAAGTTTTCATATTCTTTAATTACGGATTCACTGAAAATATTCTTTTCATTTTTAAATTCCGAATATAATTGACCAAAAGATTTTATTCCATTAGCAAAAAGACTACCATTTTTATACGAAACGCGCTCAACATCGTGCCATAAATAATGTAATAATTTATCAGCTACTTGTTCTCGATTTAATTTGTCATCTTTTTTATTCTTTAAAAAGAAAGGACCTAATTGCTTATCCTCAGTTAATCCTAAATCATTAATAATGACATGATTAATCGCTTGATATAATTTTACCCATTTATATTTATATGTATCTGTACCAGTAAAATCAATATCAAAATCATTAATATACTTATCAGATTCACCTTCAACTTTGATAGGATCTACACCAACATATTTAAAATCGAATCTTCGTTTAAATGCAGTATCAATAACATTAACATTTTGATCACTTGTATTAACTGTCCCGATAATATGTAAATTTGATGGAATAATAATTTTATGACCTGCTTTTATAACTCCATTCGATATAAGGTAGTCATAAATGGATTTATTATTAATAGCATACATACTTTTCCCATCATCATTACGGTCTAGTAGTTGAAATACATCCCCAAAAATACTAGCAATATCACCGCGAGACATTTCCTCTAAAATAAGATAAACATCTAAATTTCTATCTTGGGTTCTCAACGCTGTGCATAATGCAGTTGTAAATATCCCTGGAACAAATTCATAACTAACTTTCCCTGCTTTTGTTACAGGCATAATATTACCTACAAAATCAAAGTAGGAATAATCACGATAAATAGTAGTACGGAAAACATACGGATTATCATCATACTCAGTATACCCTGGATAACTCCTCTTTATTAGTGAGCCTATGCTGTAACTTTTACCAGTCCCTGGTGCACCATAAAATATAACTTGTAGTGG
>OGFL01002114.1_pt1 | contig 11582 bp, 10 predicted proteins | sample 1570911 | NCBI WGS metagenome assembly OGFL01 (sample SAMEA2582050, study PRJEB24529) | metagenome | biome: Human gut stool | place: China | collected 2011 | reverse complement strand
TTCTCGGAAATCACCTTGAACTGCTCGCGGAACTGCTGCTCCATCAAAATCGAAAGCTCCTCAATGATCTGCTGCAGCTTTTCCTCCGCCGCAAGAATATCCTCTCTCTGCGCCGTCAGAAATTCAAACCGCTCCTTTACTTCCTTATACTGCTCAATCGCGCCGACATTCACATCTCCCAGTGCGCGGATTTTCCCTTTCCATTCCCTCACGGAAAGCTGCTCCTGCTCCTGTGGCAGTCCTGCCGTATATTCCTGCGCCATCCGCAGCGTCATTTCGTATTCCTCCCACATCTGGGCGGTAATGCGCTGCTTTTCTTCTTCCAGCTTTTCCTTTTTCGCCAAAATGCGCAGCTGTTCATTCTCCAGCTTGTTTGCCGTTTCCTTCCATTCTGCCGCCGTTTCCTCGGCTTTTGCGGCTTTTTCCGCAGTTTCCTGCTTCTCTGCCGCCGTTTCATTCAGGCAACTTTGTGCGGTCTGCGCCTGCTGCTCCAGCTCTGCCGCCCTCTGCTGTAGGGCTTCCTGCTGCTCCAGCCGCAGACCCGTATTTTTTTCATACAGTGCCGCCTGCTCCTCTGCTTTTTTCTGCTCGGTCCGGAGGGCTTTCTGCTCCTCCTGCAAACGCAGCAGCTTTTCCTCCATGCTGTATACATTCTGCCCGATGGAAGAAAGCGCAATTTTCCTCTGCGTAATCTCCTCCATCAGCATGTCCTTTTCTTCCTTGCCGCCCGTCAGGCTGTCCTGAAAGGCAGTCAGCTGTGCATTTGCCGCTTCCATTGCCGTTTCCGAGGAAGCCGCCCTTTCGCGCAGTGCGGCATTTTCCGTCTGCTCCGCCAGCTGCTTTTCCTCCAGCTCCAGAAGGGAAAGCCTTTCGGCAGCCTCCTGCTTCTCCGCCAGTGTTTTTTCCTTTTCGCCGCTGTCACTGCTTTGCGTCACCATGACCCTTTGCAGCTCCATTTTTTTCTCAACGGTTTCCTGCTCAATCTCCTGCAAATCCTCATTTGCAAGCGCAAGCCTGTCACGCATCTCTGTGATGGTTCGGTTTGCCGTCTGCAAGGCCTCCTGCACGCTACGGATTTCTCTGCTCCTGCCGAAAACATGCAGTGCCTTTTTCTGCTGTGAGCCACCCGTCATTGCGCCGCCGGGGTTCAGAATATCCCCTTCCAGCGTAACCAGCTTATACTGATGGCAATATTTTTTCGCCAGCTGTACCGCTTTGTCCAGATTTTCCACAACCAGAATTCGCCCTAAGAGATACATTGCAAGCTGTCTGAATTTCTCCTCAAACGAAACCAGCTCATACGCCGTACCAATCACGCCAACCTCCGCCAGAATCGCCTGTCTGCCCTCAAGCGGTCTGCCCTTGATGGCGGTCACAGGCAAAAAGGTTGCCCTGCCGAGGTTCCGCCTTTTCAGATAGCCAATGGCATCCCTTGCGTCCTCTTCTGTTTCGGTAACAATGTTCTGTAATGCGCCGCCTAACGCCGCTTCAATGGCAGTTTCGTAGGTCTCCTCCACCTTCAAAAGCTGTCCGACTGCGCCGCAGATGCCTCTTTCCTTCGCATCCGGCAAGTTCAGCAGGCTTTTTACGCTGTTGTAATAGCCCTCATGCTCCCGTTCCATTTCAGAAAGCAGTGCTAATCGCGATTGCAGCTCAGAGCCGCGTCTTTCCTGTACGGAAAGGCTTGTCTCCGCCTTCTGCTTTTCCTGCAGCGCATGCCTTTTGTCCTGCTCCAAGGCAGTCAGCTCCTGCTCCAGATAGCGAATCTGCTCCTTTCGGTCATTTTCCTGCTTTTCCAATGCCTGCAAATGCACCGTAAATTGATGCAGTCTGCTTTCCGTATGCTCCTTTTCGCCCAGAAGCTGCGCCCTTCTGGCAAGAAACTGCTCCTGCATGGCCTCTCGCTTGGAGATTTCCCCCTTCGCCTCTGTGCCAATCCGAATCTGCTCAAAAATTTCATCCTTAAAGGACTCTACCTTCGTTTCATCCTGACTCAGCACAGTGCTCAGGGATGCATATTCTTCCTGCAGCGCATCCAGTTCCTCCTGTCTTGCGTCCATTTCCAGTTTCAGTCCTGCCATTTTGCTGCGGCAAAGCTCCTGCTCCGCTTCATTTTCCGTCTGCTTTTTCGCCTTTTCCGCCATTTCTCCGGCAATACGGGTGCGGTTTGCCTCGTCATTGGCACGCTGCTCCTCGCGCAGGCGAATCTCGCCCTCTGTCTTTTCCAATTCGGCACGCAGCTCTGTCATTTTGTCATTCTGCTGCTGCAAAAGGGCATCCAGCTCCTCGTTTTTCTCTCGGAAGGAAGCCGCCTGCGTCTTTTCCCGGTCGCTTTCGGCAAGGCTTTGTGCAAGCTGCTCCGCCGCAGTCTGCTCCGCCTGCAAAAGCATTTCCGTTTCTTTTGCAATCCGCGCCGCATCCCTGCAAAAGGCAGTCATTTCCGCCTGCTTCAGCCGCTCCTTCAGACGAAGGTATTCCCTCGCCTTCTCACTCTGCTTCTCCAGCGGCTCCACCTGCACCTCTAATTCGCTGATGATATCATCCACACGCAGCAGATTCTGCTGTTCCTTTTCCAGCTTATTGACCGCTTCGTTTTTCCTTGTTTTATATTTTACAATACCTGCCGCTTCCTCAAAAATCCGGCGGCGTTCCTCTCCCTTTGCACTCAGAATTTCATCAATACGTCCCTGTCCGATGATGGAATAGCCCTCTCGACCCACGCCCGTATCCATGAATAATTCCTGAATATCCTTCAAGCGGCACGCCGTTCCGTTAATGCGGTATTCGCTCTCACCCGAGCGAAATACACGCCGCGTCACCTGCACCTCGCTGTATGCCAAAGGCAGCCTGCCATCCTGATTGTCAAGCAGAATGGAAACCTCAGCAAAGCCAAGGGGCTTTCTGTTCTCCGTTCCGGCGAATATAATATCCTCCATCTTATCGCCGCGCAGGCTTCTGGCTCTCTGCTCCCCAAGCACCCAACGCACCGCATCGGAAACATTGCTCTTGCCGCTCCCGTTCGGGCCGACAACCGCCGTCACCCCCGGGTTAAATTCCAGCTTCACTTTTTCGGGAAAGGATTTGAAACCCTGTAAATCCAATCGTTTCAAATACATTCATTTACACCTCATTTATTCATTTAGGTCAGCAGTCTGCCGCCAACCATGGTATAAAGCACCTTGCCTCGCACCTCCTCCGCCGCAAAGGGAGAAAATTTTGCCTTGGATGCAAAATGCTCCGGGTCAATGCGGTGGGTTTCCAGAAAATCTACCACAATAATATCGGCATCCTTTCCCTCTGCCAGGCTTCCCTTATTATATAATTTCAAAATCTCCGCCGGCTTCGCGGACATCAGCCGAATCAGATGCTCCACCGTAATATATCCCGTCTCCACCAGATGCGTATAGCTCAGAGAAAGTGCCGTTTCCAGCGCAGAAATACCATACGCCGCAACATCAAATTCCCGTTCCTTTTCTGTCATATTTGTGACCCGATGCAATCACATCAATCGTCCCATCCATAATTCCCTCAATAATGGCGTAGACATCCTCCTTTGCCCTGAGCGGCGGATTCACCTTCGCAAATGTATCATAATCCCCGATGGCATCCTCCGTCAGAATAAAATAATGCGGGCACGTTTCGCAGGTCACAGGAACCCCTCTGCCCTTCGCCTCACGAATCAGCTGCACAGAGCCCTTCGTGCTGATGTGCGATAAATGCAGATGCACGCCCGTCCGCTCCGCAAGGTTCAGATTTCTTGCAACAATCACTTCCTCCGCCTCTCGCGGCATCCCCGTCAGGCCAAGGCATGCCGCCGTATAGCCCTCATTCATGACACCCACGCCCGAAAGCGACCGATCCTCGCAATGTGTCAGCACAGGCAAATCAAACATTTTCGTATAAATCATTACATTTCTCAGAAATGCGGCAGAATCCGTAAATTCATCCCCATCGGAAATGCCGACAATCCCTGCATCGTACATTTCCCCGATTTCCGCGACCTCCTGCCCCCTGCAGCCGATAGACATGCTGCCGTAGGGATAAATATTTATCAGAGATTTTTCCTTCGATTTGGAAACAATATATTCCACAACCGTTTTATTATCAATAACAGGGTCTGTATTCGGTTCGCAGGTAATCGTTGTAAAGCCGCCGCGCAGTGCCGCACGGGAAGCCGTTGCAATATCCTCGATATATTCATGTCCGGGGTCGCAGATGTTGCAGTGCATGTCAATCAATCCGGACATCACCGTATGTCCGCCTACGTCAATCTGCTTCGCCCCCTCAACCTCAAGATTCAGACCGATTTTTTCAATAATCCCATTCTCCACATAAATATCATGGAGCATATCCTTATCGTGGGTTGTTCCAAGCACTCTGCAATTTTTCAGGACTGTCTTCATCTGAACGCACCTCCCACCTGAGAAAGGATATAGAACATTGCCATACGCACCGCAACAGAGTTCCCGATTTGGTCATTGATGATACACTGCTTGCTGTAAAACTCTTATTAGGAAATAACAAAAATTCGCTATATCGGGCCGGGATGCATCACAATGGCATCCTTCTTTGCATAGCGCAAAAGGTTTTCATCAATACGGAACAGGCGTTTATATTCATCCAAAGAGGGCAGTGACTTCTTATCCTGCTTTTCCATCCGCATGCGTGTTGTCAGAATAACATCCGCATTATTGACCGCCTCTCTGGCATCATAATATACCTCCACCCCGAAATTCTCGATGGCAGGCAGCATCAGCGTCGGCGGTCCCGAAACGCAGACCTCCGCGCCCAGCTTCGTCAGACCCCAGATGTTGCTTTTGGAAACGCGGCTATGCAGCAAATCCCCAATGATGGCAACCTTCAGCCCCTCAAAGCCGCCCTTTTGCTCCCGAATCGTCAGAAGGTCAAGCAGAGACTGTCCGGGGTTTTCATTAAAGCCATCCCCCGCATTGATGACAGAAGCCTCCACACAGCTTGCCAGCAGTCTCGGCGCACCCGCCATGGAATGACGCAGAATAATAAAATCCGCCCCCATCTGATCCATCAGCTGCCCGATATCCTGCAAGCTTTCCTTCTCAATGGAATGTACCGTATTTGTCATATCAATCACATTTGCGCTGAGGTACTGCGCCGCAAGCTCATACGCCAGCTTCGCTCTGGCACTCTGCTCATAAAAAAGCATGATAACAGATTTTCCCTGCAAATGCGGTGTTTTCTTATCCTTCTGATTCAAAATGTATTTCATCGTTTCGGCAGTCCCAAGAATATAGCGGATATCATCCGCAGACATTCCCCGTAAGCCGAAAAAATCCTTCTTATGCAGCGGCATGTTATTCCCTCCTACTTATTTCCGCAGTCGTTCCAGCAATGCTTTAAAATAAGGCGGCAAAGGTGCCTCAAATTCCAGATATTCCCCTGTGCGCGGGTGAATAAAGCCCAGCACACGGGCATGCAGTGCCTGCCCCTCTAAGTGAATCGGCTGCTTCTTCGGGCCATATACCATGTCACCCAGAAGCGGATGCCCGATATAGGTCATGTGTACGCGAATCTGGTGTGTCCGCCCTGTTTCCAGCTGCGCCTCAATCAGTGTAAATTTCTCCATTCTTTCAATCACGCGGTAATGCGTCACCGCATGACGGCTGTGCTTCTGCGTCACCGCCATTTTCTTTCTGTCCTGCGGATTTCTGCCAATCGGCTCGTCCACCGTCCCCTCGTCCTCCGTAAAGCCGTTGTAGACCACCGCATTATATTTTCTCGTAATGCTGTGCTCCGCAAGCTGCGCCGCCAGAAACTGATGCGCCATATCGTTTTTCGCAACCATCAGCACCCCGGAGGTATCCTTATCAATGCGATGCACAATTCCCGGGCGTTTCTCCCCGTTAATGCCGCTCAGCTCGTCTCCGCAGTGAAACATCAGCGCATTGACCAATGTGCCGCTCGTATGTCCGGGAGCCGGATGCACCACCATTCCCTGCGGCTTATTCACCACGATGACATCCGCATCCTCATATAAAATATCCAGCGGGATATCCTCCGGCAGAATTTCAACCTCCTTCACCTCAGGCACCTCTACATCAATGATGTCCCTCTCCCGCAGCTTATAATTTGCTTTTGTCCTTCCGCCGTTCAGCGTGATATGCCCTTCCTCAATCAGCTTCTGCACACCGCTGCGCGAAAGATTTTCCATGGCATCCGCAAGAAAAACGTCAATTCTTGTCCCAACGTCCTCCTGCTCCGCCCCAAAGGTAAAATATTCCATTTCATTCATCCTTTTTCTTCTTCAAATCCAAATCCTCATCCTTCAGCACAAATACAATCAGAAGCACCATCAGGATGACCCCTGCGACAACATAAATATCTGCCACATTAAACACAGGCCAGTCAAAGAAGGTGAATTCAAAAAAATCCACCACATAGCCGCGGCATACGCGGTCAATAATATTGCCGACCGCGCCCGAAAGCACCAGTAAAAGTGCCGCGCGCAGGGGAAGATATGCCTTCTTTTTCGGCAGTGTGCGGTAAAAATAAATCAGCACACCGGCAATTACGCCTGTCAGCACCAGAATCAGCCACCTCTGCCCGGAGAGCATCCCGAAGGCAACCCCTCTGTTTTCCACAAACGTCAGGTCAAGAAAGCCGTCCACCACCGTCATGCTGTGAATCGGCTTCAGGCTTCCCAATGCCCAGAACTTTGTCCCCTGGTCTAATAAAATCAGCAGTATCGTTATCAAAATCGGTATCATATTCAATCACCCTTTCGGAAGATTTTTGCATTATACAAAACGAGCCACGGCAAGAAGACCCCGCCGCAGCTTGTCTGTTTTTTATTTTGTTTCCTGTGCCTTTGCTTCTTTTTCTGCCAGAACCTCGCCCTTGTCCAGCAGCTCGATTTCTGCATAAAGCAGCAGCTTGATTCTTGTTTTCATCAGTTCGTAACGGCTTTCCAATCCGGAAATCTTCTGTTCCAGCTCATACGCCTTTGTTCTTGCGGATGCCAGAATATCCTCTGCCTGCTGCTTCGCACTGTTGATGATGGCATCGGCATCTGCTTTTGCCGCCGCCTTTGTTTCCTCCGCAGCCGCCTCCGCAAGGCTTAATGTACGTTCAATGGATTTTTCGAGATGCTTCAACCGGTCGGTATCCTCAGCCACAGCCTCTGTCTTTGATTTTTCCTTCTGGCTTTCCTTATACAGCTTCTCATAGTCCTCATAGATGTCATCCAAAAAGGTATCTACTTCTTCGGGGGAATAGCCTACAGCTACCTTCTTAAAGTCCTTGGTTGCGATATCGTTCGGTGTGATCACGAAAAAACCTCCTTATACATATTTTTCAATTTCCAATCCGATTCTGTCTTTTTTGGTTCTGCCGCCGATTTCCTTCACGCGAAACCGCCCGAAGCCGCGCAGACTCACCAAATCCCCTTCCTTTAACAGATGGGATGTGCTTGTTACAATATTCCAATTCACCTGTGCCTTTTCCGCATGGATGAGCGTCTGCGTTTTCCCTCTTGCCAGATGAAACGCCTCACTTGCCACCGCATCCAGCCGCATGGATGCCACCGTTAAGCGTCTTGCCTCCGTCTGCCTTTGGGGAATGTCCTCCGCCTGCTCCGTTTCCTCTGCCACTACCGCGGTTCTGGAAACCTGCTCCAGCACAGCCGTTATGTATGGCGAAATCTCCTCCGCCACAAAGCAGACCGCCGTATCCTCCGCCACCAGAATATCGCCCACCTTGCCGCGGTCAATGCCCAGCCCAAGGAGGGAGCCGAGATAATCTCTGTGGCTCAAATCCGTCTGTCCGAATTTTTTACTTTTTCTTCTGATTTTTACAATTTTAATCGGGAATTCCTCTGCCGCAAGCGGTTCTGTAAAAAAGCCCATCATCTGCCGCTCGCAGTCCTCCGTTCCGCCGAAAAGCGTAATCTCCAGCTCCCGAAGTCCCTGCAGCCGTTCCCGAAATCTTGCACATTTTGCCCGATCCATAAAATCCGTGAACGCAGGCTCTCTGCGCTTCATCGCAAAAATCGCCTGATCCAGTGCCTTTGCAAACAGCAGCCGTTCCTCGCCCTCCGGTACGCTTTTCAATAATGCCTGTCTGTCCATAGCATCAGAACATCCGAATGGCTGCAACCAGAAGGGTCTGCACCAATCTCATCAGGATTAACGCAAAAATAGGGGAAAAATCAAGCCCCATGCCGCCGCCGAGCGGGGATTTATCTACCATATTTCTCACAGGCCCCAGAATCGGCTCTGTCAGCTGATACAGCAAACGCCCAATGCTGCTGTTGTAGCCAATGCCGAAGAGCAGCCAGGAAAACAGGATACGCACGAAGATGAGAATTTCCAATACATAGAAAAATACACCAATCGCACTAATCAGCAATGTCTGTATACTATTCAATCCACAAAACCACCTTTATCTGGCATTTGTCCCGTTCATCCAAGGGAGCAGAACGCCTTTTGTTTTTAATTCTTCTTTAAAATCACCGGAAATATCCACATTTTCGGGTGCAATAATAAAAATATTATTGGCTACGCGCTGAATGGAGCCCTCCAGAGAATAGCAGGTGCCGCTCAAAAAGTCCATAATGCGCTGCGCAATGGGGTATTCCACCTTCTCCAGATTGACTACAACAGGACGTTTGGTTTTAATCTGGTCACAGATTTCCTGTGCATCCTCGTAACATTCAGGCTTGATGATAACTACCTGCATCTGTACGCTTGTGTTCACGCTGTAAATCTGGGGATTTGCCGCATTCTTCGAAGCCACCTTACGGGGCGCAGGTGCGCTGTATTCCGTCTCTCTTGCGTCACGCAGACCATAATTCTCTCTTACGGGTGCAGGGGCAGGTGCCGCTGTATCGTAATCATCCTCATAGTAATCATCATCGTCTTCATATTCGCCAAACATTAAGTCTTTCATTCTGTCAAAAATCTTCGCCACAATACGTTCCTCCTAAGCTGTTTCTATTGCTCATCCTTTGTTGGGATAATATCTTTCGCCGAAAATACCTGTGCCCACGCGGACAATGGTCGCACCCTCTTCGATGGCAACCTCATAATCGCCCGTCATCCCCATGGATAAGGTATCCATCTTTATATTATCAATTTTTTTCCCGTTCATGTCAACCAGTAATTCTCTCATTTGACGAAAAACTTCTCTGTTTTCCTCCTGATTTTCAACAAAAGGCGCAACCGTCATCAGCCCACGCACGCGAATATGCTGCATTTTCGCAATCTCTCTGAGCAGTGCTTCGGTATCCTCCGGCTTCACGCCGAATTTGCTTTCCTCCGCTGCCATGTTCACCTCAATCAGAATATCCATCACAATATCCTTCTGTGCCGCGCGCTTTTCAATTTCCTCCGCCAGCTTCAGGCTTTCCACGGAATGAATCATATCCACCTTATCAATGATATATTTCACCTTGTTTGTCTGCAAATGCCCGATTAAGTGCCAGTGGATTCTCTCTCCCTCAGGCGCATATTCCATCATAGGCTCATATTTCTCCATGATTTCCTGCCCCTTGTTTTCGCCCAGAGAAAGGCCCCCCGCCTGCACCGCCTCGCCAATCAGCTCCACAGGCTTTGTCTTGCTGACTGCCAACAGAAGTACGTCCTCCGCCGTTCTGCCGCTTTTTTCTGCGGCTGCCGCAATTTTTGCTCTCACATTCTGAATATTTTCAACTACGCTCATATTTCTGCCTTCTTTCTATCTCTTTATCCATCCGGACGCTTAAAAAACGCTGTCGCCCTCCTTGATATTTTTTGCATCGGAAACAATCGTATCGTATGGCTGCAGTCCCGTTGTGCTGCCTGCCTGCACGATGGCGTATTCCTGATTCTGTTCCACAACATCAATTACAACAAACTTCGCGATGGAGCTGTTTGCCACATAAACCCCCGCGTGCGGCAGCAGCTCGGAAAGCGTTACCTGTGCGGCATCCTCGCCTGTACCCTGCAGCACAACATCGCCTGTTTTCAGTCCGCTGTTCTCCGGTTCAATGTAAACCGCATCCTTATCGCTCGTCACAGCGGTAATATCGGTAAATTTCGTGCTGCTTCCCTTCACAAGCAAAACACCCGTATTGCCCATGCTTTCCGTCAGACAGCTTCTGGGAATTTTCAGCAGAGATTTTTCCACAATCGCATCATTGGGAATCTTCAGTCCCTCCGTCACAGTCCCCTCTAAGCTGAAGGAAACCGTGCGGCTTTCCATGAAGTCCTCCATGTGTTCATAGCTTGAGAAAACAACCTTCGTCTGCTTGTCTCCTACGGTGAGGCTTTCCACATCTGCGCTGATTTTGTAGGTTTCTTCCTCCGTCATTATATTCAGGGTACAGCTTGTTTTCCCTGCCTCCCAGCCTGCTGCGGCATTGTTCGGCAGATATGCAACCACATACCACTTGTTATCCGTAATAATCTTAAAGAGCGGATCGCCCTTGGCAACGCTTTTCGCCTTGGAGATATACTGTGTCTTTGCATCCCCGATCTGCTTTTCCGTTACCTGCTCCGCCTTGTCGGGTGTCAGCTTTTTCTCCATCCCGTCATAGCTTAGACAAAGTACACCTGCCTCCGCTGCCGTCAGCGCACTCTGGTTCTGCGCCAGCTGCTGCTCGTACACATTTCTTTCCTCTGTCAGCTTTGAAAGGCTGTCCACATTCTCTGTCAGCCAGATTTCGTTTCTCTGATCCATAAAGGCGGTCACCTGGCTTTTCAGCGTATACATATAGGAAAGGCTCGACCGCATGGAACGCCCTGCATAGGCATCCACCGTCCGGCTCACGTTATCCTCCAAACGGGAAATATCCTCCGAAAAAGCAGATAAATCCGTCCTTGCCTTCTGGCTTTTCAGAATATCCTTATCAATCTGGTTCAGCTTGCTTTCCAGCGCATCCGTTGAATCCGTATCCTTTACCGTGCAGACCACTGCGCCCTTCGGCACATAGTCCCCCTGCGAATACTGATAATACGGCTGTCCGTCTCTGGTGCTGTCCACCACATATTCCTCCCGAAGGATCAGCCCCGTATAAACCTCAGGCGTATCAATCGTGCCGTATGCCACCGTTTCCACATCAATATCAGAGCCCTTTATCGCAAGGCTGCCAATCTGCCCCACCAGATACAGCGCAATGATTGCAAATACAAGCAAAGGCATCATCATGTGGCTGCCTCTTCTTCTCTGCCGGTGCTTCTTCCTCTTTGCAGGATGCGGTGTCTGCGCATAGCCCATCTGTGCCTGCTGCCATTCGCGTGCCTGTCTCTCCTCCTGCGCCTGCCGTCTCTGCCGCTCTCTTTGCAGATTGTAGACATTGTCCCTTGTGGGATAACGGCTCACAGGTGCCTCCGGTCTGGGCGGTCTTCTTTTTTTTCTATTCCCTGAGGAACCTTTTTTCATGGGAATCCCCCTGTTCCTTTTCTTCACTCGCCCCATATTGCGGGCATAATACCATAAGTAATTTTGATTATAATACAAAAAAAAGAAAAGGTAAACCTCCCTAATCGAACTCTAAGAAAAATCTTTTCAAAAGACAGCTGGCAAATGCGTTCCTTCTTTGTTATAATGTATAAACAGAAAAACAAATA
>OGFL01002107.1_pt1 | contig 11602 bp, 5 predicted proteins | sample 1570911 | NCBI WGS metagenome assembly OGFL01 (sample SAMEA2582050, study PRJEB24529) | metagenome | biome: Human gut stool | place: China | collected 2011 | reverse complement strand
GCACCAAGAAAGACCCATACACAATGTGTATGGGTCTTTCTTTATTGCAGACGCCGTTTTCTGCCAGCCGGCAGCGTTCATTTTCAGAAGCTGAGAAGCCTCAAATCATATTGCAAAAAGCAAAAACATCTTTATAATAGAGCTTGTACCCCGGTGTGCGCGGGTACTGTTTTGGGATAAGAAAAGGAAAAAAGAAGCTATGAGTTCATCCGCAAAGTCTCTGACCGAAGGGCCTCTGGCCAAACAGATCCTCCTGGTCAGCCTGCCGCTGGCCCTGTCCAATCTGCTGCAGGTGCTCTTTAATATGTCGGACGTGGCTGTGGTGGGCCGGTTCGCAGGCTCCACGGCCCTCGGCTCGGTAGGCTCCACCAGCATCTTCGTCACCCTGTTCACCGGTTTCCTCATCGGTCTGAGCAACGGCATCAACGTGCTGGTGGCCCGGTTCTACGGTGCGCGCCATGCCGACGATGTGGAGAAGACCGTCCACTCGGCTCTGCTGGTCAGTCTGGCAGCGGGCGTACTGCTCCTGCTCATCGGCCTGCTGGGCTCACCGGCCCTGCTCCATCTGCTCAACACCAAAGAAGACCTCTACCCCGGCGCTGTGCTCTACCTGCGGGTGTACTTCCTCGGTATGCCGGCGCTGGCTCTTTATAACTACGGCAACGCCATCTTCAGCGCCATTGGCGAGACGAAAAAGCCGCTGTACTACCTGTGCATCGCGGGCGTGCTGAACATCCTGCTCAACCTCTTCTTCGTCATCGTCTGCCATCTGGACGTGGCGGGCGTGGCGCTGGCAAGTGCCATCTCCCAGTGCGTCTCAGCCTTCCTCGTTCTGCGGGCGCTGACCCGCGTGCAGGACTGCTACGCCCTGGACTTCCACAAGATTGCTTTCGACCCTGCCACCACCCAGCGCATCCTCGCGCTGGGCCTGCCCGCCGGGTTCCAGAACGCCATCTTCGCCATCGCAAACCTCTTCATTCAGGCCGGTGTCAACTCCTTTGACTCCCTCATGGTCAAGGGCAACTCCGCCGCCGCCAACGCCGACAACATGATATACGACGCAATGGCCGCGTTCTATATGGCCTGCGCCAGCTTCATGAGTCAGAACTACGGCGCGGGCAAGCCCGACCGCGTGAAGAAGAGCTACTTCATCGCCCTCGCCTACTCCTTCGGCGTCGGCCTCGTGCTGGGCGGTTCGCTGTTCATCTTCGGGCGGCAGTTCCTCGCCCTCTTCACCACCGAGGGCGCCGTCATCGACGCCGGCATGAAGCGTGTGGGCGTCATGGGCTTTGCCTACTGCATCTCGGCCTTCATGGACTGCACCATCGCCGCCTCCCGCGGTCTGGGCAAGACGGTAGTGCCGACCGTCATCGTCGTTCTCGGCTCCTGCGTGTTCCGGGTCATCTGGGTCTACACCATCTTCGCCCACTTCCATACCATCCCCTCGCTCTACCTGCTCTACCCCTGCTCCTGGACGCTGACCGCCATCGCAGAGATCGTCTACTTCATCCACGCCTACAAGAACAGCATGAAGATATTCACTCAGCCCCAGCCCGCAGAAGCCTGATAAGACACAAAAATGCCATCGCCCCGCGGCGATGGCATTTTTTCGTTACTGATAATCGTGGTTGAGGAACATGGCCTTGATCTGGACGATCTCGTCGTACTCTTCCTGCTCCACCTGAACGTCGGCGTTGACCTCTTTGAGGCGGTTCTTCACAGCCTCGAGAGCTTCGGGCAGGGTGACGGCCCGGCCCTCCTGAAGAGCGTCGGCCATCTGCTTGAGCACCACAGGGTGAGCGTAGATGTCCGGCACCGGGAAGTTCCCGCCGGGATAGGCTTTGATGTACTCGGCCATGGCCGCTTCGGCCCTGTCGGCACGCTTCATGATGGCGTTATGGTTGTTGTGGGCCGTCGGCATCATGTTGTAGCTGGAGAAGAGGAAGATGGCCGCAAAGCCGAACAGCGCAAAGTAGATGCCGTAGTTTCCGGTGTGGTTGATGATGCTCTGGATGCCATAGGCCGCAGACACCACGCCGAACAGACTGATGATGAGGGCCACATATTTATACACCGGCTTGCTCTGCAGCTGGGCGCGCTTGCGGCGCTCGGCGGCGCTGAGCTCTTTGGCAAGCTCCGGTTTCCTGGCGAGGTAGTCCGATGCGCGCTTGAGCTGGCCCACGCTCTGCTCTGCCTCCTTCGAGAGCTGGGGCAGCCTCCGGGCGGCTTTCTCGGCCTTCTGGCGGGCAATTTCCGCCTCGCCCGCGGCGCTCAGACGCGGGATGTTGGGCTGTTCTTTCGCCAGCACTTCCAGCAGGGCGTCCACGTCCCGCTCGTCCTTGAAGTTGCACTGCTTCTGCTTGCCGCCGTCGTACTCCACCACGAGGTAAGCCATCGAGGCAAACATCCCCTTACCGGAGAAGCCTCCCTGACTCATGGCCACCCGCTTGAACACGCGGCTGATGCTGCCATAGGGCAGATAATACCGGCGGTCGATGTAGAAGCTGTTGAGGTAGAGGGCCTTTTTGCCCACGCCGCAGGGGCCGATCTTTTTGCAGGCTTTCTTATCGGCTTCCAGCGTTGCTTTGTCCAGATGGGCGAGGCCCAGTTGTGCAGGATGAAACAGCATAGAGAATCCCCTTCTTCCATTTCTTTTTCTCATTCTGCCACTCTGAGCCGAAAAAAGCAAGAGGAAGTTTCAGATGACCTTCTGCTCGAGCCATTTTCCCCGGACAAAACGCACCGTAAAGCAGATGGAGCGGAACGCCCAGTCGAGATACATCCCCATCCAGATGCTGAGCAGTCCGCCGCCCATCTTCAGGACCCACAGGTAGCAGAAGCCCACGCGGAACACCCACATGGACACGATGCTGACGGTCATGGTGAAGCTGGCGTCGCCGGCGGAACGGAGGATGTTGGGCAGGGTGAAGCTGGAGGGCCAGAAGAAGAGGGAGACGATGTTGAACCACATCATGACCTCCAGCGCCATGGCCGAAGCCTCCGGCGAGAGGCTGAACCAGGACAGCGCCCAGCGGTCGGCGAAGAAGAAGGCCGACAGATTCATGACCCAGGCACCGCAGTAGGCCACCAGCAGCAGGCGGCGGGCATACCAGACAGCCTGCTCTTTCTCGCCTGCACCGAGGCACTGGCCCACCACCGTGAGCACCGCCATGCCGACGGCGATGGCCGGGATGTTCAGGAAGGTGCTGGTGGTGTTGGCCACGGCATTGGCCGCGATGGCGGCGGTGCCGAGGGTGCTGGTGAGGCTGGCCACCGACAGTTTGCCGATTTGGAACATCCCGTTCTCGATGCCCGCCGGGATGCCCACCCGCAGGATGCGCCGGATGAGCTTTCCGTCCGGCTTCAGGGCCGACAGGCCGGTGACGCGGAGCATACAACCCGGCTTCTGGAGCAGGAAGAGGACGGCACAGCAGGCCACCGCGCGGGAGACGAGGCTGGCCAGCGCCGCGCCCATGACGCCCATCTTGAAGCCAAAGATGAGGATGGCATTGCCGCCGATGTTGACGACATTCATCACAAGGCTGGACATCATGCTGATCTTGCTGTTGCCCTGCGACCGGAAGAGGGCCGCGCCTGCGTTATACAGGCCGATGAAAGGGTAACTCAGGGCCGACAGCAGGAAATATGTCTCGGCGTACTTCATCACATCGGCGTCGATGGAGCCGAAAATGCCCCGCAGGATGGCGTGGCGTCCCACCACGACCACCGCTGCCACAAGAATGCTGAAGCTGGACATGATGAGCATGATCTGTGCGGCGGCAGCCCGGGCGCTCTTCTCCTCCCGATGGCCGATGTACTGGCTGGCGACCACCGCGCCGCCGGTGGCCAGCGCTGTCATGATCTGTATCATCAGGGTGTTGAAGGTGTCCACAAGGCTCACGCCCGACACCGCCGCCTCGCCCACCGACGACACCATGAGGGTATCGGCCAGGCCGATGGTCACGCTCAGGGCCTGCTCCGCAATGAGCGGCAGCAGCAGGGCCGTCAGCTGCTGGCGGGTAAACAAAGGCTTCGTTTCAAATTTTATGCTCGTCATTCGCTCCTCCGCGCCGCCCCCGAAGGGGCTTTTTCAAAGTATACAGACTTATCCCTATGATACAGCGTCTTTCCCCAAAAGGCAAGAAGATGTATACAAGAATCTCTCAAAATTTTAAGGCTCCTGCTCCTCTGCGCCACTTTACCCCCATTCCATCTTGTGTTACAATGAAAGCTGCCAGAGGGCTTCCCTTTTCCGCGCCGTGCAGGGACGCGGACAAACCGGCGCTCCGGTATCATGATAAGAAGGTCAACCCAAGACCCACAAGGGGGAAGGAATCTATGCCAAAGACAGCTCATAAAGTCGTGGTCATCGGACATCGCAACCCGGACACCGACTCTATCTGCTCTGCCATTGCGTACGCAGAGCTGAAAAATAAGACAAGCTCCCTCGTCTGCGAGGCCCGCCGGGCCGGACGGATGAACCAGGAGACGGAATTCGTGCTCAAGCGGTTCGGCGTCGCGCCGCCCCGGATGTGTACCGACGTCAACCCGAAGATCCGTGATGTGGACTACCGCGAGATGCCCGGCATCCCCGGCTCCACCAGTCTGCGCAAGGCATGGGAGATCATGCGCGACCAGCAGATCGACACCCTGCCCATCACGAGCGCCGACAACGAGCTGGAAGGCATCATCACCGTGAAGGACATCGCCACGGCCAACATGGACGTGTTCGACACCGGTGTGCTTGCCACCAGCCGCACCACCTATAAGAATATCCTCGAGACCCTCGGCGGCACCATGGTCGTCGGCAACGAGAACGCCGTCTGCACCACCGGTCATATCAGAATCGGCACTGCCACCCCTGAGATGCTGGAAAACAACGTCGAAAAGGGCGACATCGTCATCCTGACCAACCGCTATGAGAGCCAGCTGTGCGCCATCGAGAAGGAAGCATCCCTCATCATCATCTGCAACGGCGCCAAGGTGGGCCGCACCATCCAGCGCATCGCCGAGGAGACCGGCGTCGCCATCATGACCGCCCCCTGCGACACCTACGCCGCCGGCAAGCTCATGAGCCAGTGCGCCCCTATCTCCTATTATATGACCCGCGACGACATCATGAAATTCACCCTCGTCACCCCGGTGGCCGACGTCACCCGCGTGATGGCCAAGGTGCGCCACCGCTACTTCCCCATCCTCGACGAGGACGGCAAGTACTGCGGCATGGTCAGCCGCCGCAACATCATCGCCCTGCGCAAGCGCCGCATCATCCTGGTGGACCACAACGAGGCCACCCAGGCCGTGGAGGGCTTCGACCAGGCTGAGATCCTGGAGATCATCGACCACCACCGCATCGGCAGCCTCGAGACCAGCGGCCCGGTCTATTTCCGCAACCAGCCTGTAGGCTGCACCGCCACCATCATCACCCAGATGTACGATGAGAACGGCGTCGAGATACGGCCTCAGATCGCCGGTCTGCTGCTGGCGGCCATCCTCTCGGATACGCTGGTCTTCCGCAGCCCCACCTGCACTCCCGTCGATGTCTCCGCCGCCCACCGCCTCGCCAAGATCGCGGGCGTCGAGATCGACGCCTTTGCCTCCGAGATGTTCGAGGCCGGCGAGAAGCTGGACGGCAAGACCCCGGAGGAAGTCTTCCTGCAGGATTTCAAGGTGTTCATGTGCGGCGACGTCCGCTTCGGCGTGGCGCAGGGCAGCTACATGACCCGCAAGAACCTGAAAGCGGCCCAGCAGCTGCTCGCCCCCTATCTGCCCGAAGCCTGCGGCAAGCAGAACGTGGAGGACCTCTATATGCTGCTGACCGATGTGCCGAAGGAAGAGAGCGTCGTCATCTGCACCGGCCGTCATGCCGGCGAGATGCTGCGCAGCGGCTTCGAGAAGGAGCCGGAGGAAGATGGCAGCTGGGTGCTGCCCGGCGTCATCAGCCGCAAAAAGCAGTTCATCCCCGCCCTGATGAGCGCCTATCAGGAGCTGTAAACAAACACGAAGCCCCCCGGAGTCCTGCAATTCCGGGGGGCTGTTGTGCATCTATCAGGAGTAGTTCCGCCTTGTATTTCAAACGAGTACATTATCGGGGAGTTCTTCTGTATTTAAAGCTATCACAAATTCGTGGAAAATGTGTGTAATTTCAGGAAAAGATTGGAGAAATCCTTTCACACTTTCTTCTTTTTTCAGCAATCTGGTTGACAGAATGCCAAAGTCGTGCTATCATCGAGTTAATCATTGTCAGGCTTTTGTGCGGCATTGCCGCCGGGTCTGGGAATAAGGGAGCGCCGCACGGGCCGGCAAAGGGGTTTCATACCGCTTTGCCGGCCCGTGTTTTTATTTCCCGGCGGGGTGCAAAACCGTGCCATCTGTGGTACAATAGAAGTCGAACTTTACCGATTGAAAGGGGCATACGGATGCAGTTGTTTGAACTGGTCAGCCCGCGGCTGTTCCGGCCGCTGGCGGGGCCGAACCGGGCATTTTATGCAGAGCTGCTGCTCTTGCTGTGGGAGGAGTGCCGCCACACGGCAGATTACAGCATCCTGCGGGCCGAGGCCGTATCCCGGGCCGAGGATTACTTCGCCGCGCTGGCAAAGCCTCTGGCACTGGACGCCGACGACGCGGGCGATGAGGCCGAGCAGCCCACCCGCGACCCCCACACGCTGGCGCTGGGCTTTCTGCTGCGGCTGCGGCGCACCGGCTGGCTGGCCGAACAGCCCGGCAGCTACGAAGAAGAGCCTGCGCTGGCCTTTGTGCCGGAGGTGACGCCGCTTCTCGAGGCGCTGGAAGAGATCCTGAACCCCCGGGTCGTCACCTACACCGGCAAGCTCTACAAGGCGTGGCAGCTTTTGCAGAACGTGGGCGAAGAGAAGAGCCCCTACGAGAACGTCCTGCGGGAGGTAGCCGGCGACCTTGAGGCGCTGAACAAATCCCTCCGCGCCCTCAACGCCTCCATCGGCCACTACATCGACCGCCTCACCCGCAACCGCACCCCGCAGGAAGTCTTGGAGCTCTTCGACCAGTACGAAGAAAAGGTGGTGGCGGCCGCCTACCACCGCTTCAAGACCAGCGACAACCTGTTCAACTACCGCGCCTTCCTCGAAGAGGGACTGGACGACTGCGAGACGAACTGCCTGCCCCAGCTGGCGCTGGATTACGCTCGGGTGGAGCGCTGCGCCCCGAGCGAGGCCGCTCCCGCCGTCCGCGCCCTCATCCAGAAACAGCGGGACGCCCTCGAAGAGATGAGCACCCTCATCCGGGAGATCGACGCCAGCCACGTCCGCTACCGCAAGCGGGCCGTCCAGCGGGCGCAGTTCCTGCTGCTGAGCGACCGCTCGGCCCAAGGCAGCGTCACCGCCCTGCTGCGGCGGTACGCCGAGAACATCAAAACGCCCGACCAGCTCTTTGAGCCGGACGACGGCCCGCTGGCCGCGCGGCTCAGGCTCTGGCCGGTGCAGGTCTTCGGCGAAAAGCCGCTCTATCCTCCGGCCGCACCCCGCACCGACGCGCCGCTGGCCCCGGTGCAGGCCGGACAGCTGGACGAGGAGCAGCTCCGCCGGGAGCAGAAGCTCCTGCTGGACTACGCCCGGATGGCCGTCACCGAGGAGAACGTGGACATCCTCGCCCGGCAGGCGCTGGCCGCACGGCCTTCTGTCTCGGCGTCCACCCTCGCCGACGAATACCCGAACGACTTCGCACGCATCATCGGACTGCACACCTACTCCCAGTCGCCGCGCCGCTGTTATGACATCCGGCTCACCGGCGAGTGGGCCACGCGGGGCGGCTTCCGGTTTGAAGAATTTACTCTGACACCCCGCAAGGAGGACGCCGAAGATGACCGAAACGAATAAAATGCTGGAAGAGTGCGCAAATTATCTGCTCAACCACTGCTTTGTGCTGGGCGGCGTGGAGGACCAGCGCGCCAAATATCTCTATGTTCAGGACCACCTCAACGAAGTGCGGGCCGTGTTTGCGCCGCTGGGCTGCTCGGTGGTGCTCTACCCCGCCCCGCTGCAGGCGGCGGCCCTCGTCAACGAGCATGAGGGCAGTCAGGCCCGGCTTCTGAAGTACGAGAGCATCCTGCTCTTAGTCCTGCGCCTGCTCTATCTCCAAAAGCGGGAGAGCCTCTCGGCCAGCGCAGACCAGGTTCTGGTGACGGTGGAAGAGGTGCAGGCCGAACTCCAAAAGATGAACCTGCCCCGCCGCCTCGACCAGCCCACGCTGGAAAAGCTGCTGCGCACCCTGCGCCGGTACAATCTGGCCCGGCCGGTGGGGCGGCTTTCCGGGCTGGACAGCCGCATCGAAGTATTCCCCACTGTATTGCTCGCTCTGCCGGATTCCGACCTTGCGGACGCTGCCGCCGAGGTGACCCGCACCCGCAGTGAGCTTTCGCTTTATGAGCGGCCGGAGGACGGCACCGCTGCCGTGGAGGTGGAAGAATGATAGAACTGAAACGCCTGAAGCTCATCAACTGGCACAACTTTGAGAACGTCACCTTCGACTGCGCCCGGCTGACCTACATGATCGGCGTCAACGCCGTGGGCAAGACCACCATCCTCGACGCCATCCGCTACTGCCTGACCACCAACCGCAACTTCAACGCTCTCGGCAACAAAAAGAGCGGCCGCACCCTGCAAGGCTCTGTCCACGCCAAGCAGCGCGGCGAGAACGCCTACCGCCGCCCGGGCCGCACCGTGGCCTACATCGGCGCGGAGTTCTGGGACAGCGTCAAGCGCACCCACTTTGTCATCGCCGTCCGGGTCGAGTCGGAAGGCCCCATGCAGGAGCTCCACCCCGGCGACCAGACCTGGTATATCTCCGAGGACGGCTGCACCCTCGAGCAGCTGCCCTTCATCGACCCCCGCACCGGCGCGCCCAGCTCGAAGGAGAACTTCAAGCCCGCTGTGGGCCGTCTCTCCTACACCCGCAGCCCCGGCGAAGCCCGCGACCGCATCTGCCGGGCGCTGGGCATCGGCCGCGCCGCAAGCCCGCTGGGCAAGAAGTTCAACGAAGTCTTCCAGATGGGTACCAGTATGGACGAGATCCCCAACTTCCGGGAGTTTTTATATCAGTACATCCTGCCTCAGCCCGAGCTTGATCTGGAGGCTTTGCAGGGCGACCGGGTGGAGCTGGAAAATCTCCACGCCGTGCTGGCCGAAGCCCAGACCCGCGCCGCCGCGCTGGAACAGATCGTGGACTATGGCCGCGAAGCTGCCCAGAAGGAAACGGAAGCCCTCGTCAACCGAGGCGCTGCCCTGCTGGCCCGTGCTGAGGAAGCCGCCGCCGGGACGAACACCTGGCAGGAGCATCTTGCCGCCGGAAAGCGCCAGCACGAAGAGCTGACAGCCCGCTACGCCGCCGCAAAAGACGCCGAAGCCGAGGCCCGCCGGGCCTACCTCTCGGCCCACAGTGCCGCCGCCAGCGGCGAGGGCCGGGCGCTGGACGCCCTGAGCGAAGAGCTGGCCCGCAAAAAGACCGCGCTGGACAAGGCCGGCCGGGACGCTTCCAGAAGCGAAGCCGCCGCAGGCAACGTACAGAGCCTCTTGCAGAGCTTGCAGCGCAGCGGCTTTGCCGTCGAAAAATCGCTCTGGCCCGCCTCGCTGACGGCGGAGACTCTGCCCCAGCTCCAAAGCGCCCTCGCCGGGCTGGAAAAGCCGCTGGAAGAGCAGTATTTCGCCGCACGGCAGAGCGCCGACACCCTCACCGCCGAGGTACAGGAAAAGCAGGCGGAGCTGGCCTCCGTCTCGGGAGGCCGGTGGGTCTACCCCCATGGCGACGCCGCCACCAGAGTGCGGGACGCCGTGAACGCTGAGCTCAAGAGCCGCGGCATGACGCCGGACGCCAAAATCTTCTGCGAACTGCTGAGCGTCGAGGACGAGAGCTGGCAGGACTGCGTGGAGGCCTGCCTCGGCGACCGCCGGTTCGACATCCTCGTGCCGCCTGCCCACTACGCCGCCGCCAAGAGCGCCTTTGTGGCCCTGCGGGACAAGGTCGGCCCCATCAGCCTGCTGGACACCCCCAGCATCCGCACGGCCAACCGCAAGGCCGACGCCGCCCCTGCCGACAGCCTCGCCGCGCAGGTCCGAAGCGAGAACCCGCTGGCCGCACAGTATGCCGACACCATCCTGCGGCGCATCGTCTGCTGTGACACCCCCGACACACTGGAAAACTATCCCGACAGCGCTACCCGCGACCTGCTGCGCCACCACCCCTTCCGCCTCGAGCGTCTCCGCACGCCCCAGCGGTATATCGGCCTTGACGCCCGCCGCGCCCGGGCCGAAGCGCTGACGAAAGCTCTGGATGAGCTGACCGCCCGCAGCAGGGAAGCGGCGCAGTCTGCCGCCGCCCTCAAAGCCGCACGGGACAGCTATCAGGATGTGCTGCACAGCAGCGTCATGGATGAGCTGGCCGCGCTGTGGGACGCCCGCGCCGCGCTGGAAGCGGCCCGCGCCGACTGCACCGCACAGGAGCAGAAGCTGGCCGAGTGCCGCGAGAACCCGATGCTGCAGCAGCTTTACAAAGAGGACGAGGCCCGCGAGGCCGCGTGGGACACCGCCCGCGCCGCTGTGGAGACAGCCGGCGGCGACATCCGTGTCTGCGAAAAGCAGCTGGCCTCCTGCGAGGCCGAGCAGGCCAAGGCAGAAGAGACCGCCAGGCAGGCAAAGGACGCCGCCGACCGGTTCTTCGCCCAGTACCCGCTTTTGGAGCCGCTGGCACGGGAGCGCTTCGCGGCCCTGAGCAAGGACAAAGGCCCGCGCTATGCGGCCCAGTCCGCCGAAAAGGCACAGGCCCGGCTGGACGACGCACTGGCCGTCTACCTCACCGGCACCCTCGAGCCTGCCCAGAAAGAGTACAACACCCGCTACGTCTGCGATCATCCGCTGGGCCTTACAGGCATCGAGCAGTACCGCGCCCAGCACGAGAGCCTCGTGCGCATTGATCTGGAGCGGTACGCCGCCCGCCTCGAGCAGGCGCAGCGCGACTGCAAGGACCGCTTCCGCAAGGACATCCTCTTCCGGATGAAGGACGACATCTTCAACGCACGGCGGCAGTTCCGGGAGCTGAACAAGGTGATGGAACAGCTGACCTACGGCGAAGAGGTCTACCGCTTTGAGCTTGGCCCCAGCCGCGACCCCCAGCTGGCCGCATTCTATCAGGTCATCGTGGACAAGGGAAACCAGCAGATGACCGACGGCGACTCGCTGGACAACCTCGCCGCCACCGCCGACCCCGTCTATGAGCGTCAGGTGGACGAGCTGATGGAAAAGATCATGGCCGATGTGGACGAGAACACCCGCGCCCGGCAGGAGGGCCGCCGCCCCGAGAATGTCACCCTTTCGGATTATGTAGACTACCGCACCTACCTCGACTACGACATCAAAGTGACCAACACCGTCTCCGGCCAGCAGGCTTCCCTTTCCCGCGTCAGCCGCGATTCCTCCGGCGGCGAGAATCAGGCCCCCTTCTATGTAGCCATCTGCGCGTCGCTGCTCCAGATCTACCAGAAGAGCGAGAACAGCATCCGTCTGGTGCTGCTGGACGAAGCGTTCAGCAAGATGACCAGCGACCGCATCCGCCCCATGATGGAGCTGTTCCGCCG
>OGFL01002105.1_pt1 | contig 11612 bp, 15 predicted proteins | sample 1570911 | NCBI WGS metagenome assembly OGFL01 (sample SAMEA2582050, study PRJEB24529) | metagenome | biome: Human gut stool | place: China | collected 2011 | reverse complement strand
AAAGGAAAATCACCCTAAACTTCGCATACTTGCGCCCGACAACAATTATCCGTCATCATATTATGACAAGGATACTGGCGAATATAACGGTATATACGAAGATATTATCAAAAAAGTTGCCGACAATGCCGGTTTTGAAATTGAATTTATCTCGTACGATCAATCCGAAATGTCAATGAACGGGATTGTTATGGGTAAAGCCGACATAATTCTTACGGTTTCAGGTTCAAAACAAGGTCTTACCACCGCAACACTGCCTTATACAAAGGTTTCATACTTACCGTTAGTGAAAAAAGACACGAACATTTTTGAGGACAGTAAAATTCATGTAGGCATATTGGCAGACGATTCGTGGATTACAGATTATCTTGACAACAAATACAAACAATGGTCTGTCGAAAAATATTCTTCCATTGACTCACTTTTAACGGCAGTCGAAAACAACACTGTTTCAGCTGTACTTGTTTCGTCGACAGATTTACAGACTAAAACGAGTTTGATTGCACATCCTAAGCTTTCAATATTGCAAGACTTTGACGTTGAAGTTCCCGCAAGTCTTGGTGTTTCCAACCTTACCTGCAATCAGCATATCGTAAGCCTTTTGAACAAGACAATCCAAAATGTAACACTTACAAATTCGGAACTTGAAAGGAAAGTCTACACATTAAATCATATATATGTTCCGACAGTAAAAGATATGTTGAAAACAAACAAGCAATGGATATTTATAATATTGCTTGTTATAATCGCGATAATCGTATTCATAAAATGGCGTGAATATTATTACAAAAAACTTCTGCATACGGACACACTTACGCAAATTCCGAATAAGCAGTATTTTATGAAAACGGCTGAAAAAATATTGGATAACAACAGCGATAAATCATACTTACTCACATCGCTTGACGCAAGGAACTTCAAACTTATAAACGAACGTTTCGGTCACATAGTCGGCGACCAGACGCTTATGAACATTGCCAAGAATATAAAATCAAAATTCCACAAAAACGGACTTTACGCACGTTCGCAAAGTGACAGTTTCTTAATTCTCGTTGAGGACACTTCACAAAACCGCGAACTTTTAAAGAGCCTTGTGGACTTGGATATTTCAATACATAACACAACAAATTATAAAGTACCGCTAAAAATCGGTGTTTGCCCTATTCCGCGTTACAATCCCGCTTTGAGCCTGTCACTTTACATTGACAGAGCAAATATTGCCAAAAAGTACACATCGGTGCGAAATACAAATTATATCTGCTATTTCACGGACGATATGAACAAAAAACTTAATATGAAAAATATGATTGAAAGTGAAATGGTCCGTGCATTGAGCAAGGGTGAATTTGTCGTTTACTATCAGCCGAAATACGAGATTGCAAATGATACAATCATCGGTGCGGAGGCGCTTGTGCGTTGGAATCACAAGGAAAAGGGCATTATTTCACCAGGCGTATTTATCCCTGTTTTTGAGCGCAACGGCTTTATTGTTGACCTTGATTTCTATGTATATGAACAGGTTTTGAAAATGCAAAAGCATCGCCTTGATATGGGTAAAAAGGTTATTCCTATTTCAATGAACGTTTCAAGATGTCACCTTTCGGATACGAATTTTGTTGACAAGCTTGAGGCGGTTGTCGCAAAGTACAAAGTGCCTAAGCAGTATATTGAAATGGAAATTACAGAAAGTATATTCAGTCAAGAGGACAGCTCTGCAATCGCACTTATATACAATTTGAAAGAACACGGTTTTACAATATCAATGGACGACTTCGGAAGCGGTTACTCATCGCTTAACCTGCTTAGAAAAGTGCCGATTGATACGCTTAAAATCGACAAGGTATTTATCGACAGTACTGAAGATGTTCAGCGAAGTCAAGTTATTGTTGAGGAAATTATTAATATGGCATCGAAAATTTACGTTAAAACAATCTGCGAGGGTGTCGAAACACAAAGTCAACGTGATTTCTTAAAAATTGCAGGCTGTAATATGGTTCAGGGTTATTTCTACTCTAAACCTTTGCCGTATGAGGATTTTTCAGATTTACTTAATTCGTCAAAATGAACATTGACATAATTAAATATATATGCTAAGATAATAAACAGCAAGGGGGGCTTTTTACAGTCCCTTTTTATCTATAATAAAAAGGAGTATAAGAAAATGGCAAAAATTCAGATGAAAACACCGCTTGTCGAAATGGACGGCGACGAAATGACAAGAATCATATGGAAGATGATTAAGGATATTCTTCTTACACCTTACATAGACTTAAAGACTGAATACTATGATTTGGGTCTTGAACACAGAAACGAAACTAACGACCAAGTTACAGTTGACAGTGCGAATGCAACAAAGAAATACGGTGTTGCGGTTAAGTGTGCGACAATCACACCTAACGCTGCAAGAATGACAGAATATGACCTAAAGGAAATGTGGAAATCTCCTAACGGCACTATCCGTGCCATGCTTGACGGTACAGTTTTCAGAACACCTATTCTTGTTAAGGGTATCACTCCTTACATTCCGACTTGGACAAAGCCTATAACAATCGCACGTCACGCATACGGCGATATTTATAAGAACGTCGAAATGCAGGTTAAAGCCGGCAGTAAGGCTGAGCTTGTTTGCACAGACAAGGACGGAAAAGAAACTCGTGAGTTGATTTACGATTTCAGCAACGAGGACGGTATTATTCAAGGTGTTCATAACAGAGATGAATCTATTGCCAGCTTTGCAAAAGCATGTTTCAACTATGCTCTTGATATGAAGAAAGATATTTGGTTTGCAACAAAGGACACAATTTCAAAGAAATATGACCATCGTTTCAAGGATATATTCCAAGAAATCTATGATAACGAATATAAAGAAAAGTTTGAGGCAGCCGGTATCGAATACTTCTATACATTGATTGATGACGCGGTTGCAAGAGTTATCCGTTCAAACGGCGGATATATTTGGGCTTGTAAGAACTATGACGGTGACGTTATGTCGGATATGGTTGCGACCGCTTACGGCTCACTTGCTATGATGACATCAGTACTTGTATCACCTGACGGTGTTTATGAGTATGAAGCTGCTCACGGTACTGTTCAAAGACATTACTACAAGCACTTAAAGGGCGAAAAAACTTCAACAAACTCTGTTGCAACATTGTTTGCTTGGACAGGTGCACTTCGTAAGAGAGGCGAAATGGACTGTCTTGACGATCTAATCTTGAAAAAGCTACAATCCAAACAATCGAAGAAGGCGTTATGACAGGCTACCTTGCCGCTCTTTCAACTCTTGAAAATAAGCAAAAGGTTGATACAGAAGAATTCTTGCTTGCAGTAAACGAAAGATTGCAAAAGTTAATGTAATTTAAGACAAACAAAAACGACTGTTTTGAAACAGTCGTTTTTTTATATCTTTATGTAACCTAACTTTACTAACATATTCATACAATCAACTACAGCGGCAAAATATACGGTACGTAATCTTACATTATCAATACCCTGTATGTTTCCAAAAAAATACTGTATACGCTCCTCATATCCCTCAGGTATACCTTCTCCACCGTTACAATAATGGTGAAACATATCCGAAAGAGTTGCACTGAGTTTGTTGAATACCTTGTTATATTTACTGTCGTTGCCCTCAAGATGTAACATTGCCACTTCAATACGCTCATCAAAAAATTGGTCATTAAATCCAAAAATCTCTTCCATAATACAAACCTCCATAAAAAAAGTGCGTGGCAAAACCACGCACTAAAAACGCAGCTTTGCTTGTATTCTTGCGACAGAAATTACACCAAATCAGTATATATCAAAGAAAGCTTACGTTTTTTACTAACGTAAACTGATTTGGTATTAAATATTCATTTCTATCGCAAAATTATTATATCACACTTTTCTATTTTTGTAAACATAAAAAAGACGGTTCATACGAACCGTCTTAATATACAATTAATTAGTCTACAAGCTCAAGAATTGCCATAGGTGCACTGTCACCGCGACGAGGACCTGTTTGGTAAATTCTTGTGTAACCGCCGTTTCTGTCAGCGTACTTAGGAGCTATTTCAGAGAAAACCTTTGTTACAACGTCTTCTTTTGTGATAAACTCCAATGCCTGACGACGAGAATGTAGTGTATTTGTCTTACCAAGAGTAATCATTTTCTCTGCCATGCTCTGAGTTTCTTTCGCTCTTGTTAAAGTAGTTTCAATTCTGCCATTTTCCAAGAAGCTTGTTACAAGGTTACGCAACATAGCTTTTCTTTGGTCTGTTGGGCGATTTAACTTTCTTGTTCCCGGCATTACTGTTACCTCCTATTAATCTTCTTCTTTTTTAAGGTAAAGACCTAAACCATTCAATTTGTTTATGACTTCTTCAAGCGACTTTCTACCAAGGTTTCTAACCTTCATCATATCTTCTTCAGATTTGTTTGTAAGGTCTTCAACCGTGTTAATACCAGCACGCTTTAAGCAGTTATATGAACGAACTGATAAATCAAGTTCCTCGATAGTCATTTCAAGAACCTTTTCCTTCTTGTTCTCTTCCTTTTCAACGATGATTTCAGTATTCTTAGCGTCATCTGAAAGGTCTACGAACAATGAAAGTAGGTCGTTCATTATCTTAGCAGCCAAAGACACAGCCTCATCAGGCTTAATTGTTCCGTTTGTCCATAGCTCAACTGCCAACTGTTCTCTATCTGTATATTGACCTACACGAGTGTTTTCTACTGTATAATTAACCTTTGTTACAGGAGTATAGATAGAATCCACAGGGATTACTCCGATTACCGGCTGCATTGCTTGCTTGTTCTTATCAGCACTTACATAGCCTCTGCCCTTTGATAGAGTAATCTCAATATAAAGATTTGCATCATCATTAAGTGTTGCGATATGAAGATCCGGATTAAAAATCTCAACATCATCGTCACGCTTTATGTCACCTGCTGTAATTTCCTGTGCGCCCTTTGCCTCGATGTAAACAGTCTTTGGAAGATCACCGTGAATCTTCAAAGCAAGCTTTTTAATGTTAAGTATAAGCTCTGTAACATCTTCTGTAACACCGGGTACAGTTGAAAATTCGTGCTGCACACCTTCAATTTTAATTGAAGTAGCAGCCGCACCAGGCAATGATGAAAGTAAAATTCTGCGTAGTGAGTTACCAAGAGTTGTGCCGTAACCGCGCTCAAGAGGAGATACAACGAATTTGCCGTATCTGCCGTCGTCACTCATTTCAACGCATTCTATATTAGGCTTTTCCATTTCTATCATTTCAGAACCCTCCTTCATAATTAGAGATGACTTCGGAGCAGTCTAAGCTCCGAAATCTCTCGAAAAAACATATATATATATCCACGTACCGAGGGTAACATATAATTATTTAGAATAAAGTTCGACGATAAGGTGTTCCTCAACTTCGTAGTCGATGTCATCTCTTGCAGCCAATGTGATAACCTTACCTGTAAGTGTATTCTTATCCATTGAAAGCCACTTTGGAACAACCCTGTTTGCATTTGTTTCAACGATTTCCTTAATTCTAACAGAGTTCTTACTCTTTTCTCTAACTGCTATTACATCACCCGGCTTAACAAGGTATGACGGAATATCAACCTTTTGACCGTTTACTGTGATATGACCGTGATTAACAATTTGTCTTGCTTCACGTCTTGTATTAGCCAAACCTAATCTGAAAACAACATTGTCAAGTCTTGACTCAAGGATTTGAAGTAGCATTTCACCTGTGATGCCCTGTTTCTTTGTAGCCATTACATAGTACTTTCTGAATTGCTTCTCAAGTACACCGTATATAAACTTAACCTTTTGCTTTTCATTAAGCTGCAAGCCATATTCAGACTGCTTTTTTCTGCCTTGCTTTGGGTTTCTGTTTGATGACTTATCAATACCCATTGTTGCAGGGTTAATGCCCAAAGTCTTGCATCTCTTTAACACTGGTTGTCTGTTTATTGCCATGTTAATTTTTCCTCCTTTACAATAATATACAAATCAGACTCTTCTTCTCTTTGGTGGTCTACAACCGTTATGAGGAATAGGAGTTACGTCCTTAATCATTGTAACATCAAGACCTGTTGCTTGAAGTGCTCTGATTGCAGCTTCTCTACCTGCACCAGGGCCCTTAACGTAAACTTCTACTGTCTTCATTCCATGTTCCATAGCTGCCTTAGCTGCTGTTTCTGCAGCTGTTTGAGCAGCGAAAGGTGTGCTCTTTCTTGAGCCGCGGAAGCCTAAACCGCCGGCACTTGCCCAAGATATAGCATTACCAGCTGTATCTGTAATTGTAACTATTGTATTGTTGAAAGTTGAACGGATATGAGCCGCGCCTTTTTCAATATTCTTTCTATCACGACGTCTTGTACGTGTAGTCTTCTTTGCTACCTTAGCCATTTAGCTTAGTCCCTCCTTTATTTCTTCTTACCTGCAATCGCTCTTGCAGGACCCTTACGGGTTCTTGCATTGTTCTTTGTGTTTTGTCCTCTTACAGGAAGACCTCTTCTGTGACGGATACCTCTGTAACATCCGATTTCCATAAGTCTCTTGATGTCAAGAGCCAACTGTCTTCTAAGGTCACCTTCAACTGTGTATTCAGCGTCGATAACTTCTCTTAGCTTACTTACATCTGCTTCTGTAAGATCCTTTACTCTTGTGTCTGGGTTTATACCTGTTTGAGATAGAATCTTTTGAGAACTCTTTAGTCCAATGCCGTATATATAGGTAAGACCAATCTCTACTCTCTTTTCTCTAGGTAAGTCAACACCTGCTATTCTTGCCATACTTTTCTACACCTCCATTAAAAGATATCATCAAAAAATTTTTATAGTGTTGTATTAAAACTCATTCAGGCTGTTCGCCTGAACAAGTCATAAACAAATTTTAATGCAGTGCTTTTCACTGCGTTTTGCAAAATAATATATAAATTAGTATCCTGTGATATAACCTCTCGGCTATTTTAATCAGTTCAGATTTGAGTGCAGTCCAAAGCTTCTTTCAAACTGCCGTGTACTCAGTGTACACAAAGTTTGAAAAAGGTTCGGAATGTGCCAAATATGGACTGATTAACCCTGCTTTTGCTTATGCTTTGGATTCTCACAAATAACCATTACTTTGCCTTTTCTCTTTATGATTTTGCACTTTTCGCAAATTGGTTTTACTGACGGACGTACTTTCATATCTATTACCTCCTTGTCGTCACTTATCTGACCGAAGTAAATTATTTACTTCTCCATGTAATTCTGCCCTTATCAAGATCATAAGGACTCATTTCAAGAGTTACCTTATCTCCCGGTAGAATTTTTATGAAATTCATTCTCAGTTTGCCTGAAATATGTGCTGTAACCTGGTGCCCATTTTCAAGCTCAACTCTAAACTGTGCGTTAGGCAAGTTTTCAACAACTTTACCTTCAACTTCTATAGCATCTTGCTTAGACATATGTTATAAACCTCCTTTAGATACGCTTTCAGGTTTAATTAAACTCCGCTAATGCTTTTCGCACCTCTGAATTTGTAACCTTACCCGCAGTTGCAAGTTTGTTACTTACAAAATCCGAAACAGAGTTTGTACCCTGAAGGTGCTTGAGCTTTTTCTTTTTCGGGTGATCCACTTTTCGCAATTCACCGTTTGCAAGATAAACAAAATCGCCTTCTCTTGAAAGGACGATGAACAAATCACCCTTGTCACGTCCCGCAATGGAACGCACGATTGAACCCTCTATAATTTCCATATAATACTCCTAAAGTGTTAATATTTCACACCCGTCTTTTGTAATCAATACGGTGTTTTCATAGTGGGCTGACAAACTTCCGTCATCAGTTACAACTGTCCAGTCATCATCAAGTACCGCAACATGATAATCACCTGCATTAACCATAGGTTCAATAGCAATTGTCATACCTGCGGCAAGCTTTACGCCATGACCGGCTTTGCCAAAATTCGGTACGCTCGGATCTTCATGAAGATTACGACCAATTCCATGACCGACAAGGTCACGCACTACGCTGTAACCATGCGATTCAACATACTGCTGAATTGCTGACGAAACATCGCCTAATTTGGCACCGTGCTTTACATATTTAATTCCCTCAAAGAAACTTTGACGTGTAACGTCTATAAGATTTTGTGCCTCGTCCGAAATCTTTCCGACTCCGAATGTTCTTGCGGCATCACTGTGCCATCCGTCAAGTATAGCGCCCATATCAATGCTGATTATGTCGCCCTCTTTCAAAATGGCTCTCTTACTTGGAATTCCGTGAACAACCTCGTCATTGATTGACGCACAAATTGTTCCCGGGAAACCGTTATAATTAAGGAAATTAGGTTTTGCACCTTGTGATATAATAAAATCATATGCGATTTTATCAAGCTGCGCCGTTGTTACACCCGGTTTGATGTGCTTCTCAAGAAGCTCAAGCGCACCTTTTGTAACCTTTGCTGACGCACGCATTTTTTCGACTTGTTTTGCTGATTTAATAGTTATCATAACTCACACCTCAAGTCCCAAAGCCTTAGCAACATTGCTTGTTGTATCTTCAAGCTTATCCTCGCCCTTTGCAGTAACAAGAAGTCCAAGCTTTTCATAATACGCTTTTATCGGCTCTGTCTGTTCGTGATAAACATTAAGTCTGTTCTTGATTGTTTCAGGAACATCATCGGCACGCTGAATAAGTTCGCCTTTACATTTATCACATATTCCTTCAGTTTCAGGCTTGTTTGATATGATATTGTACGGTGCTCCGCACTTTGAGCATTCACGTCTTGATGACAAACGCTCGATTATTGCCTCATCGGCAACTTCAAGAGAAAGCACTTTATCAATTTTTACGCCCGATTCTGTCAATGCCTCAGCCTGAGCTGTTGTGCGAGGGAATCCGTCAAGGATAAATCCCTTTGCACAATCAGGCTTTTGCAATCTTTCTTTTACTATAGAAACAATTACGTCATCCGGAACAAGTTTTCCATCATTGATATACTTTTCAGCAATCTTTCCGATTTCTGACTGTTCCTTGATGGCGGTTCTCAGCATAACACCCGTTGAAATTGTGTTTATATCCAATCTCTTAGATAAAATTTCGCCTTGAGTGCCTTTTCCTGCCCCCGGAGGGCCCATTAATACCAAATTCATACTAAATACCGCCTTTCCTGAAATTATTCAAGGAAACCTTTATAATGACGCATTGTCATTTGTGATTCAATTTGTCTGACAGTTTCAAGAGCAACACCTTCCATAATTAGAAGTGATGTACCGCCGATTTGAAGTGCCGTTACATTGAATATCGCACCGACAATTACAGGTAGGATTGCGATAATTGCAAGGAAGAATGCACCTACAAGATTTAATCTTGAAGAAATCTTTCCTATATAATCGCTTGTCGGCTTACCAGGTCTGATACCCGGAATGTATCCTCCACTCTTCTTCATATTATTTGCAAGTTCAATCGGATTGAACTGAATTGAAGAATAGAAATATGTGAAGAATAGTATAAGCAACGCATAAAGAATTGCGTATACAAGACTGGTCCACCATGCTGACGCATAGCCGGCTGATAAACAACCAAGGATATAATATCCAAGACCGGCTGTTGGCATATTACCGCCTGAAACCAATCTTACGATTGTTGCAGGGAATGCCATGATTGAAGATGCAAAGATGATCGGCATAACGCCGCCTGCTGCAACTTTAATCGGAATGTTTGTGCTTTGTCCGCCGTACATTTTTCTTCCTACAACACGCTTAGCGTACTGAACCGGAATTCTTCTTTCAGCCTCTGAGAAGAATACAACGAACGTGATAGCAGCTATTGCCACAACAATGATGGCAACTACGAATATAAGACCCTTTGCATTTACGCCTGCTCCCAAGAATTGATTATAAATTCCGTATGCAGCTGATGGTATTCTTGATACGATACCTGCAAAGATAATTAGTGATACGCCGTTTCCAAGTCCCTTTTCTGTAATAAGTTCACCCAACCAGATAATAAATGCTGTACCGGCTGTGAATGTAAGAACTATTACGAAAAATGTTAAAACGCTTGGATTTTTGATTGCGTCAAGACCGTTTGTAACGCTCATATTGTAAAGTGTTACATAAAGTCCGGCACCTTGTATGAATGCCAACGCAATACCAAGGTATCTTGTAATCTTGTTAATTTTCTTTCTGCCCTCAAGACCTTCTTTAGCCAGACGCTCAAGAGAAGGTATTGCGACAGTAAGAAGTTGAACGATAATAGATGCGTTGATGTATGGTGAAACACCCATTGCCATAACTGTTGCGTTTGAGAACGCACCACCTGTGAATACATCGAACAAGCTGAACAAGTCAGTTCCGCCGTTTCCAAGGAACGCTTGCATAGCGTCAGCTGTCAGATACGGTACAGGAATATGTGCACCGAATCTGAAAACTATAAGCATCATTAATGTAAATAGAATTCTGCGACGTAGGTCCGGAATTTTCCAAGCATTCTTTAGTGTCTGTAACACGATTACATCACCTCAGCCTTTCCGCCTGCCTTTTCTATTTTTTCCTTTGCAGAAGCGCTCATCTTAGCCACCTTTACAGTAAGCTTTTTATTAAGCTCACCTCTGCCAAGTATTTTAACACCGTCAAGTGTTTTGCTGATTATACCGTTTGCCTTTAGTGTTTCTGCTGTAACTTCTGCTCCGTCCTCAAGCTTATTAAGCTCCTCAACGTTAACAGCAACATACTGCTTTGCAAATATATTCTTAAATCCACGCTTAGGAAGTCTTCTGTATAATGGCATTTGACCACCTTCAAATCCCGGTCTAACGCCACCGCCACTTCTTGCGTTTTGTCCTTTATGACCTTTTCCCGAAGTTTTACCTGTGCCGCTTCCGATACCTCTGCCCACTCTCTTAGGAGCGAACTTTGAACCTTCAGCAGGTTGCAATTCGTTTAAGTTCATTTGCTACACCTCCTTACTAATTAGTTTTCTTCAACTGTTACAAGGTGAGATACCTTGTTAATCATTCCTCTGATTTGAGGTGTGTCATTGTGTTCAACAACACTTCTTATTTTCTTTAGTCCAAGAGCTTCAACAGTAGCGATTTGGTCTTTCTTTCTGCCGATCGTACTCTTAACTAATGTAATTTTTAGCTTAGCCATATTACTGTGTGCCTCCTTATTAACCTCTGATTTGGTCTACAGTCTTGCCTCTTAGCTTAGCAACTTCTTCAGGCTGCTTTAACTCTGACAATCCCTGTATAGTAGCACTAACTACGTTTCTCTTGTTATTTGATCTCAAGCTCTTTGCTCTGATGTCTTTAACACCTGCAAGTTCAAGAACCGCACGAGCAGCACCACCTGCAAGCACACCAGTACCTTGTGCAGCCGGCTTAAGAAGAACCTTACCTGCACCTGAAATACCAACAACTTCATGAGTAATTGTTGAACCTACAAGAGGAACAGAAATCAAATTCTTCTTTGCGCTTTCAATACCTTTTCTGATTGCGTCAGGTATTTCAGCAGACTTACCTTGACCGAAGCCAACGTGACCATTTCTGTCACCAACAACGACCAAAGCGCTGAATCTCATTGTTCTACCGCCTTTAACAGTCTTAGCAACACGGTTGATTGCTACGACATTTTCCTCA
>OGFL01002104.1_pt1 | contig 11613 bp, 12 predicted proteins | sample 1570911 | NCBI WGS metagenome assembly OGFL01 (sample SAMEA2582050, study PRJEB24529) | metagenome | biome: Human gut stool | place: China | collected 2011 | reverse complement strand
CCTGGGATAGGGATGTTCCGGGAACTCTGTTAAGCGATTCATTGGAAGCTGAACCACCTGTTCATTCTTCATTTCCATTTCGCCTCCTTCTGAACGCACGTCTTCAGAAGTGCCTTTGACACATTCTGAGATTGTACTGCGGTCGCCAAGATTCCGAGCAAGCTCGGACTTTGGCTCGTCGCAAATACAAAAAAGCGCTCAACTTCATTGAAAAAAGTTGAACGCTCTTGTATAACTGATGATTAAAAGCATCGTTTTTGTTCAAATTGAGACAAACGAGTCATTTTATCGACGGACATGAAAACTGCTATATTTCGGGAAAAATTTAAGGAAACAAAACACTGTCAAATTTGTACAGGTGGGTTTAGCCGTTTTCGAAACGTTGAAAAAAATAAAGCCCCGAAAACCGTGAGTTTGCGGGGCTTTGTAATAATTTTCTCCGAAAAATAAGAGCGATTATCTCTTAGAGAACTGCGGTGCTCTACGAGCGGATTTGAGACCGTATTTCTTACGCTCTTTCATTCTCGGATCACGAGTCAGGTATCCTGCTTTCTTCAGGATCGGTCTGTACTCCGGATCTGCCTGCAGAAGAGCTCTTGCGATTCCGTGACGGATCGCTCCTGCCTGTCCTGTGTATCCACCACCGTGAACATTTACAAGAACATCGAACTTATCCAATGTCTCTGTTGCAACGAGCGGCTGGCGAACAACAACTTTCAGTGTCTCCAGTCCAAGATACTCGTCGATATCTCTTTTATTAATTGTGATCTTTCCGGTTCCCGGTACAAGATATACTCTTGCGATAGATTTTTTTCTTCTTCCTGTTCCGTAATACTTTGCGTTAGCCACTGTAATGTCCTCCTTTCAACTTCCCCTTAAAATGTCAGTACTTCTGGTTTCTGAGCCTGGTTAGCGTGCTCCGGTCCAGCGTATACATGGAGTTTCTGGATCATCTGTCTTCCCAGAGGTCCTTTCGGAAGCATTCCTTTAACTGCAAGTTCTACAACTTTCTCAGGCTTCTTAGCCATCATCTCTGCAAGTGTAGTCTCTCTCATTCCGCCTACGAAATCAGAGTGGTTATAGTAAACTTTCTGCTGAAGTTTCTTACCTGATACTTTGATCTTCTCTGCGTTTACAACGATTACATAATCGCCTGTATCTACATGTGGTGTAAATTCCGGTTTGTTCTTACCTCTTAATACTTTGGCAATCTCGGAAGCCATACGTCCTAATGTCTGACCTTCAGCGTCAACCACATACCATTTTCTTTCAATCTTGTCTGGGTTAGCCATATAAGTTTTCATGGGTGTTCCTCCTGTTAATTTCTACGTGATCTTCATTCATAAATTACTGTTTTTATATGAAATCAGTACACTCCGGGGCTTTGGTGTATACTGTTTCTCCTTTTGTCATGCCATGACATTATAGACCTTATAGCCTTTACTGTCAAGTTTTTTTCTGCATTTCTTCATATTTTCTAATTGTCAAGAGTTAGTTTCAATATTTTTCTATTTTTTAGCAATCCGTACACTCTCCCCTCTTTTATATACACATCCACTTTTAGTCCCCTCTTTCCATTTTTTATTTATTGTATGACAAATAGGCTGTCATGGTGGATGGCAGCCTATTTGTCAGTATTCCGTTGTATACGTTTATGCAGCGTACCCTCCTACATTCATTTGGGGAACAGGGGATCTCCCCCTTTCCTGTTCTCTCGCCTGAAACTCTTCATAAAGCTGTTGAGCTGATTTTCCCTCAAATAGTTTTCTTGGATATGTGTTGATCCAACGCTCAATCTCTTTCACTTCTTTGTTAGTCAGATCATCAAAATTCATTCCTTTAGGAATAAATCTTCTAATGAAAAGATTCTGGTTTTCATTCAGACCTCTCTCATAAAAAGAATAAGGATGGCAATAGTAGACCTTAGTTCGGTTCTTCCTGTTTCGTCTGGATCTTTCGATTCCCTCAAAATCATTAAATTCTGGTCCATTATCTACGGTGATACTTTTAAACAATTCCCGAAACTTCTTTTCTCCCAGCCGTCTCTCGATCCGATCCAGCGCCCGGATCACCTCTGCCGATGTCTTACTGTCTAATATCTCAATAATCTCATACCGCAGCTTCCGTTCAGACAAAACCAATAAGCATTTATGTGATTTCCCCTGTGGACCAACTACCGTATCCATTTCCCAATGTCCTACGGTATTTCTTTCATTCACTTCTTCTGGTCGTTTTTCAATACTAGTTCCCCTGCTCACACGCTTTTGTTTTGATGCCCCTAATACTTTCTTCTTTCTCTTATGCCGCGGGACAGGACATTCTTTTAAGTCTATACGTAAGAAGACACCCTGACGGATATAATTGTATAACGTCGATAAACAGATCTTAGTATCAAACTGCAAATTTTCCTGTTCGATCTTCATCAAAACAGCCGCAGGAGAATATTTATGGTTGAGGATCATGTCTTCCACAAAATTTACAAACTTCATATCATTTCCGATCTTTAATCCGCGACCTTTCTCTCTCTTTAGTCTCCGGTATCGTTCTTCTGCTCCGTCTGGATTATATCGTTCTTCTTCTGTCAGGTCACTGTTTCGATGCATATATCGCCCACGTTTCAACTCATTGTAAATTGTATTCAATGAACAGCCAATCTCTGCTGCAATCTCTCCTACCGAATGCCCATGACGGATCATCAGATCTATTTTCAGTCTGTCATTATATGTAAGATGTTTATATCCCTTTGGCATATCCCCACCTGCTTTCATCAAAAAGTATTTTAAAACAAACATGGCAAGTGCACAAAGCTGTACACCTGCCACAATTGTTTATTATTTTCTGACTTAATTCTATGATGAATCTCCTGTGATTGCAAGTATCATTTCTGTATTTCCATGTTACTTCCAATACCCCTCTGATACCAACACTTTTTCCCAATGTCCCTCTTCCGGATGATCAACGATTTCATAATCAATTATATATGGATATGTTGTACTAGAAGAACGGAAACCATGATGTCCATCTACACCTGTTACATGTGTATAAATAAAGTCAACATACTCTGTATAATCTTTATCTCCCCAATGTCCAACAAATACATCCTCTCCATACTTATCTAAAAATGCCTGTGTAATATCAAATCCACAATAACAAATTTCATGCACATCATATACTACCACCGGTTTTCTTTCCGTCCATGCTTCTTTATCTACCACCCACTTATCATCATATACCGCATCGTGCCATTGTGGCGTCCAGACTCCGCTCTCATTTACCCAGTACCCATCCGGTGTCCATGTATTTGCCAGCATCGCACCGGAACCATTAACATAGTAGCTGCCTATCCACTGATTCGCCGCCATAACACCGTTTCCGTGCAAATAGTACCAAGTGCCGCCCACATTCTGCCAGCCGGTCAGCATATAACCCGATCCGTCAAACAAATACCACTGACCATCAATCTGCTCCCATCCATTTCTGGTATATCCTCCGTCACTGTGCCGATACCACCAGCCATGATTATCTGCGATCCACTGTGCCGCTCCATATCCCGGAATCCAGCAGCCATCCCCGCCAACGTAGTAATTTCCAATCCAAGTATTTGCTGCCATTCGTCCGGATCCATCCACATAGTAGTTGCCAATCCACTGGTTTGCTGCCATCGAGCCATTACCATTTAAGTAATACCAAGAGCTGTCAATCACCTGCCAACCAGTAAGCATCGCACCGGAGCCATCCATATAATACCATGCCCCATCGATCCACTGCCAGCCAGTCTGCATATATCCTGTTCCATCAAAATGATACCAAGATCCGTTCACCCATTCCCAGCTGTTTGTTGTATAACTTCCATCCTGATGGGTATACCACCATCCTGCTCCATCCACGTTCCATGCTGCTTCTATGGAAAGTGCCGGTGTCATTGCACAGCCAATTGCTGCAGCCGTCAGTAACATTGCTAATTTTTTCTTCATCATCTTATTCTTCCTTTCTTTTTAATCCTCCAAGAAGTGCTTGTTATCTTTTTCACTGTTTTCTTCTGGTTTTTCTTTTTTCTGGTTTATCAGATGTACCTTATGGATCGCCCATATAAAAAACACTATATATGCCAGGATCAGGATCTGTATCGTCCCCTGAAAGCCTAAGCAAAAGAGCATCCCAAGTCCCACAATTCCGCATAGGATCACTCGCAGAAAAGTAAAAATGCGTTTACACCTATTCTCCATTTACTTCACCCTCTTCGTCAATGCATCTTCTCCTAAAACCTCTTTTGCCATAATCGCACAATAGATCATCAATGCCTGAAAGACGACCGTTGTCCATCCACAATTATATGCATTAGAAATCTCTTTCAGTTGTTCTGCAAGTTCGACCTCAATATACATCTGTTCAGAATCGTTTTTATTCACATAGTTCAGATCGTCCCGGTCTTTGATCAGAAGCCATGGATGCACTGGAATATTATGTTCCAGAAAATATTTGATTGCCCTCTGATGGAACACCGTTTTAGGGATATCCATATGTTTTAAGATCTCATCCTGCAAGATCTTCGTGGAGTGAGTGATTGCGACGGTTGTTTTTATCTTCATCTGTCCTCCTCCCCTAAAATCTTTTTCAAGTTTTTAATACATTTACAATACTCCTTGTAACGTCGTTCTGTTAATTCTTTCACATCAAACGAAAGATTCCGTTCCATCTCCAATAACACCTCTGACACTTCTTTTTTTGTTACAGGATGTACTTCTTCCGGTTCGCCTTTTAGCCGCTCCACTTGTTTCTCTTTCGGCAGAGATGCAACCCTCTCTGCCTCGCTTAAAGAGATCTCATTTTTCATCAACTGATCCATCACTTCCGGAGCTGCATATTTTTCTACCCTTTCCATTTTAGCAATCTGTCCATTTGAAAGATCCATTTGCTGTGCGATCAAGTCTCTCGTCTTCGTCCCTTTCATTAAAATCGCTTCTTCTCCGAGCGAGAACTGCTCTACCCCATTCTTTCTCAATTCCAGAAAAATGCTTTTCCATTTCTGCATTTCCATAAACAAATCGGCATCTGTTTTGTCCCGGTATTTATTCGTCACCAAGATCATAAAATTCTCTTTGTTTTCCTCTCCCAATTGTAAGGGGAGATCACTGGTATCTTTGATCTGGCATGGAACTTTCCCCTGATACTTTTCAGGATATTCCCCACGGTCACGGAGCAGAAAAGCCGCTCTCCATCGCCGTTCCCCTGTCGTCAGCACATAATATCCATCTTCATTTTGGGGTTTCACAATCAGATCCTGCCAGATCCCTCCTGCCATTTTGATTGCTGCCGCAAGATCTTCCAGGTCCTCGGTACTGTATTCATTTTTACTGTTTGGCTGGATCAAATCCATGTCAATATAAATCCGTTCTTCTTTGATCCGTTCCTGCCCTGTTACAGCCAGTGTTTCAGATGCTTCTTGTCCCATATCCGTAGATTTTCCATTGATCTGGTTTTCTCGCTTTACGCTTTCCGGTTGGAACCGTCTTTCCGGTAAAGGGCCGCCCATTTCTTCCGGTCTTTTAAATTTCATCTTCTTTCACTCCTAATCATTTTCTTTTCATCCACTATCATTCTATTTGTAATATATAACTATATTTATCATTTGTCAATCCAAAATTGACATGCCAAATCTGACACTTGCTCTTACCCCAGCTCTTCCTGCATTTCCTCCTGCTCCAATTCATATTGCCGCATGATCTGAAGATTCTTCCAATGTTCTTCTTCCAACGCCCGTTGTAAATACCGCAATGCCCGATCCAGTTCCCCTGCCCCGCTTTTTCCACCCATTCTCTGATAGATTCCCTGTGTGTGCAGATCATTTAAAATTTTCTCCGCAAGTTCATTTCCCTGCTCTGCAGCCTTTCCAAGCCAGAATCTGGATTCTGATAAATCGCGGCCTACATTCTCATTTTTCAAATATTCCAGCCCTAACTTCACTTGTGCATATTGATTTCCTTGTTCTGCCGCTTCTTTCAAAAATGAAATTCCTTTTTTAGGGTCATGGAAAGGTGTGGACGCATCCAGATACAGTTTTCCAAGCTGATATTGTGCATACTGGTTTCCATTTGTAGCAAGTGGAAGTAGATACTTCTCCCCTTTTGCCGGGTCATAAATTTCCAACTGGGGATCCAAATAGCTTTTTCCCAATAGATACACTGCATTCTCGTTTCCCCGCTCTGCCGCACATTCCAAATAAAAGATTCCAGTTTCCAGATCAAATGCCAGAGAGTCTGGTTTCAAATAGAATTTTCCTAGTTGATACTGTGCATATTGGTTTCCCTGCTCCGCGGACTGCCGCAGATAGTCCACTCCTTTTTGAAGATCAAAGATAGGGGATTCTGGATCCAGATGTAAAACAGCTAACCGGTATTGTGCATACTGGTTTCCCTGTTCTGCTGATTGCAGTAAATATTGGATTCCTTTCTCTGGGTCATAAATTTCCAACTCCGGATTCATATAGAGCACACCTAAACGGTACTGCGCATACTCATGCTCCTGCTCTGCCGCCAGTTCCAGATACCCAATTCCCTTTTCCAGATCATAAAACCCGGATTCCAGATTTGTATACAGGCTTCCCAAACTATATTCTGCTTTTTTATAATTGCTCTTTTCAATGATCTCTTCCATCCGTCGGATCGCATCCGGGATCTTTTCTTCCATATGCTCTTGGATATAGATTTTACATACCAGATATTCCGCATCCATATTCTGCTTCTTTGCTGATTTTTCCAGCCATTGGATCGCTTCTTCCGTATTCTGTTCCACGCCTTTTCCCATATAAAGCATTTGCCCGATCCGGTATTCCATCAGGTCATCCGGCTGTCTATCTTCTGCCTGCCGGAACAGCTCATAGGCTCTTTTCTCATGCTTTTCTGCGTTTTCCGTAGAGGGTGCAATTCCATATCCATTCTCATACATTTCCGCACATTTCAAATTGGCAAACGGGTTATCCTTGACACTTTGAAATAAACCGAACGCTTTTGCATAATTCTGCTCCACGCCTTTTCCCTCAAAATAAAGATTTCCAAGTGCATATCTGGCATATCCGGTGTCCGATTCCCGAAACCATTCTGCCGCTTCTACATGGTCCTGTTCCGTTCCCCACCCACGGTCATATTGCTTTCCGATCCGGTATTGGACATACTCCTGCATATAAAATTTTTTCCGTTTTGAATTTTTGGGTTCATCCAACTCATACACATCTTTTAGGAAGCGATCCAGTGAACGTTCAAAATACTTCTGTGCTATCTCCTGATCTCCATCCAGATACTGTCCCCGCTCATACCATTCCCCTAATTGGTGCAGGAGAAACGGGTTTTCCATATACTCTCCTTGAATGACCAGTTCCCGGATCCATTCCTGTTTCTGCTCTTCCGGAATCTCTTTTTCTGTTGTCAGATTGGCTTTGAGTTCTTTAAATTCTTCATACCACGCCTGATATTTAGAAAGACAGTCCTCTTTCTTTTTGCCACCACTGCCCTCAGTTTTTTCTCCCGTTGCCCTAACAGATTCTTTCTGAAAGAACTGTTCCATATCATAAAGTGCTTCCTGTGCCTCTTCCGAATATGTTTTTTCAACCGGATGGATCTTAAGGCTCTGCCCTGAGGGTTCCTCTGACTTTTCCTCCATCCATTCTTCCTCATCTCCGGTTGCTTCCCACTGTACCTCTTCCTGCACATCCACTTCTCGTTCGACAGTGCTCTTCTCTTCCATATCCTGCAGCAGCTTTTTTTCTCCCAATTCAACCGAGATGGGATTCTGCTTCACATCCTCTTTCCATTCCTCTGATACAAAGACCGGAGTTTCTCCAACCCCCGGCATTCCCCAGCCGCCCACTGACGGTTCCTTTTCTTCCATTGTTTGTCCCGTTGCTTTTTTCATGCTCCGGGCATATTGCTTTACTTCACGCAGCACCGCATTTCCCAACCGTTCCAATAGCTCTTTCTCTTTTCCCTCGGCATAACTCCGGTCAATTTGTCCGAATCCATACGCTTCGCTGTACAGTTCACTTTGGTGCTTTAGCAATGCTTTCAATTCTGTATATTCTGCCTCATGGTAGGTTTTCAGGTACAACTTACTGATCTCATCGATCTGCTTTCTCTGTCGGCTCATGATGCTGTTATTATAAGTGATCATGTTTTGTGGGAGATTCGGAAGACTTTCATATAGCGCCAAAAACTTTTCCCGGAACACCGGATTTTCCGCAAGGCTTCTCTGCTCCTTTGCTTTCACAATATCCCGTCGGATGGTCTGGTTGATCTTTTGATTGATTTCACGCGTTTGCATCAGTTCATTGACAACTTTACTTTTTGCAACTTCTATATTTTTTCGTTTAAACTTTCCCCGCCGTTCGATCTGCCCTTGGTACATCATAAATTCCCGGGTCGGATAAGGTTCTACGGTTGCAAAATGGATATGGATATTGTCCGTATTATAGTGGAAAGATGCTGTCCAGACCGCCAGATCCATCCCCTCTTTTTCCAGCATCGTTCCGATTGCTGCCCGGGCAACTTCTTTGAGTTTCTTTTCATCCAGGATTCCATGCTTGGAATCATATACATGATTTTTTTTCAGCCAACGGTTGTCAAAAGAAATCACGGTCTGCCACATCAGGCTTTCGTTATCCTGTGCGGTTTGAAAAATTTCTTTCAATTCTTTTTTCTCATCCATCGTCAGATGATCTTTTGTCGCTGTAAACAGTCCGGTAGATTTTTCCGGATTTTCCATATAATCATGAAAAACATTAAACGTCTGAAATGCCTGGTTTCTTTGTGCTTCTTCCCGTGCCATATAATCAATATAAGATTGAAACTCCGAACTGCGAGCCACACAAAAATCCTGCATCAAAGTCACACCTGCCCGTATGCCATCCATTTCTACACCTCTTTATTACTCACCAAACTCAACAACTTCTCCATGAACTTTAGGTGTCATTTCTGACACTTTACCTCTCGATCACCTTAGGTGTCATTTCTGACACTTTCTTTTCTCTTTACTGCGGCTATCCCTATTTTCTCATTTTTCGTTCCCTGTAATCTTTTCTCTGTTTTAATGCAGCCAGCATCTCTTTCTGGTATTCCCTCGATTTTTTATACACCGGTGATTCCATATAACTTGCCGGAAAACACACCTCTTCTTTATTCTTGATCAAAATGGTATTCACTGCATCATAAAGGCGGTTGACTTTATCCTCCATCTCTTTCTGAACAATTCGGATCAGTCTCATCTCAGCTTCGGTTGTATTCCGTTTTCGCTCTCTTTCATATTCCGTCAAAATAAAACGCATTGCCGCTGAATCGCTTTTCAGTTCAGGATGTTCTTTCTTCACTGCTTCAATAAGTGCGATATTCTGATCTGTAATCTGGTACGTCTTTCTCTCCACGATTATTCAGCTCCTTTACTGTTTCCAGTACTTCCTCCAACCTTTCTGTGTTATTCTGTACAACATCAGTCATAAGGCTGACAAGGTTCTGGTATTTCTCTTCAATGTTATTTGCTTCCGGCTGAAGAAGATGCAGACGGATAATTCTGCGCACATATTCTTCCCGGCTCACCCGGTTTCTTCTTGCCAATCTGTCCAACTTATCTAATTCATCTTTGCCTAAATTTCTAACCAAAAAATCCATAATTTCCAACCTCCTTTTTGTATATCCATTTTATCATTACATTTACATTATTTCAATATAGTATCTTGTTTCTCAAGGTTATACATCCATTTTAGACGTGTACAAAATGTCGCAATCGCGTTCCGATTTGATATCAGAAAAAGCCTAGGCTTTGCCTAGGTATCAAACTTGTTTGATATCACTTTTTCCTTATGCTCTTTAACAGAAGTCTTAGGGGAAAATGTTAAATAAGATCAAGAATGCTGTGGCTGCGTCAGAATCAAAGATGCGATCGTCTTTGATTCTGAATTGCTTACCAGAAAGAAGCAGAAAAGAAAAACAGCAGGGACGAACCTGCTGTTTTGGGAAGTTAGAGCAAAAGTACCAATCTGTAATTTTATTTTCTACGGGAATGGAACGTACCGGATTCCGGAACATTTGTTATCACTTTAACAATCTTGCATTATTTCTATTGTTACTCCAACGTGCCAAAAATGGCACGTTGGAAAACGTTCTTTATTTTACCACCGGAATGCTTTTTCTTGAATGTCATAATAATAAGCATGGTCAGACAAGACCTCTTCCGGATTTACCTTTTCTTGATTCACAGTTCTAACCATTTCCGACAGTTCATGCAGGCTGTCTTCTCTGCCTTGCCACTCCCGTTCCGGCACTAAAATCCATTCATGAATTGATGAGGGAAGCAGATAAAAATTACGCTGTAATAAATCCGCAATTTTATCACATACATTCTGACAGAAAAGAGCACTTGCTCCATACATTCCATTTCTATTATGTAGAACGTACATATCTGCATCCCTTATTTCTTTGATTTCTTCAATGTGTGGAAATTGCTTCCTCAATTCAAGTATTCCCTCATCTTTCAAGAAAGCAAGCCAACTTCCAAGCGGATAAAAAATGGTTTCCTTTTTTGCATTTTCAAAAGCATCCTGATGCAGTTTTTTCACATCAATCCCCCATGTTTCTAACTGCCTAATTGTTACTAAGGAAGTAGCAAGCGCCCCCTTACCAGAATTACAACGTAAATAATACACCAACGATAAATCTAAAATATTTTTATGTGGAACATCCGAAAGCAGTTCCTTATTTTTCTTTGTAGAAATTAATTTCGGATATAAATGCAATTTAACTTTTTCATAGTCTTGTAACTTTGATATATCCGAAAAGTCAATATCTTTTTTCACTTCTGTTTCATAAAAATTTATCATTTCGTCTACCAGAATTTCAATTTGCTCCTTTTTCTGAACCTTGCCATAAATATCATCCAGATACACGATCGGGCTGACACTCCACCTCTCTCCCTCTTTTATTTTCCCCATGCGGATGCCCCACTTGGAAACACCATTATTTTTCTCTTGTTGAACTGTTTTAATTTCCAGTTGTGGCATTTTCGTTTTCAGTTTTTCTGCTACATGTTCTGTAAATTCTTCCAGATTCATATTCATTGTTTTTTCGTTCATAGTCTTTTCCTCTTTTCAAAATTTTTCTTGCATTTTTCGATCCAGTTTGCTAGACTATGTATAGTTCGTACTATACATAGTGCTATGAGGAAGAATCATCGCAAGATGAACCATTCTCCCTCGGGAAAGCTACTGGTTGCACAGTAGCTTTTTTTATGCTCCTTTCACTTTATTATCAACGGTTTTCCCACTTCCTTTGACAATATAATTATACCATTTCTATCTGTCACAGTCTGGTTTTTGCCCATATTATCAGCTTCGCTTTTTCTTTTTTGCTGTACACAAAAAACGCACCCTATCTGATGCGCTTCTATTTGCTTCCTATTCCCGGATTTTCTCTGCGTACCGGATTCCGGTACAACTTTCTTCCGATTGCTGTCTGTTCCCGGATCCTACCTGACGTACCGGATTCCGGTACAACTTTCTTCCGATTGCTGTCTGTTCCCGGATCCTACCTGACGTACCGGATTCCGGTACAACTTTCTTCTGATCGCTGTCTG